>OWIO01000458.1_pt1 | contig 37125 bp, 19 predicted proteins | sample 1733011 | NCBI WGS metagenome assembly OWIO01 (sample SAMN05065779, study PRJEB22554) | human gut metagenome | biome: ENVO:2100002; feature: ENVO:00000062; material: ENVO:00002003 | host: Homo sapiens | place: USA | reverse complement strand
CGCAATGAGGGAAATAATGGTAGATTCAAAGATACAGAAATACAATATTCAGTAGATGGCAACACATTCATAAAGCTATTAGATAAAGATTTTCAAGGTTCAGCTATACCGGGCAAAGTAACATTTAACCAAACGATTCAGGCGAAGTCTTTCCGTTTCATCGTAAAGAGCGGTTCCGGCGACGGACAAGGATTTGCGTCATGTGCCGAAATGGAATTCTACGCAAAGAATCCTATGAACTTTGATTATTCGACTCTCTTCACCGATGCAAGTTGCAGTGAACTGAAAACCGGTATTACGGAAGATGACATAGCGAAGTGCGAATACCCGTTCTTTAAGAATATAGCCTACTATATGATTAAAGGCAAGTATCCTGCTGAGTTCCGTATCAGCGCGTTCAAGGCATATCCCAATCCGGATATCCAGTCGGAAACCCATAAGACCAACCCTTACAGCCAGTTGGACAATCCGACCGGAATATCGGTCAAGGCAGGTGAAAACCTGATAGTACTGGTGGGAGACACACACGGATATGACATCGGACTGCGGGTACAGAATCTGGATGCACCTGAGAATGACGGTTTTGGCGGAGTGACCTACTTACTGAATCAGGGAATCAACAAACTTACTATCAGCGAACAAGGACTAGTGTATGTGATGTATGTCACAAAAACGTTGGACGATCCGGCAGCGGCCCCAATCAAAATCCATTTTGCATCGGGAAAAGTGAACGGCTACTTCGACTCGCAAAACCCGGAGCATAACGGACGCTGGTCGGAACTGCTCAACAAAGCAACCAACCGGTATTTCGATGTACTGGGGAAATATGCCCACCTCACTTTCGAGACGAGCGACCTCCGGACCTACGCAGGTTCCAAAGGAAAAGAACTGATAGACCTTTATGACAAGATCGTGTACAGCGAACAGCAACTGCTGGGATTGGAGAAATACGACAAGATGTTCAGAAACCGGATGTATCTGAATGTCATGTATCATTCCTATATGTACGCTACAGCCTATCACACAGGCTACAACCGAACGACCATGAATGAAATCTGTAATCCGGAAAAGCTGAAGACAAGCGCATGCTGGGGACCTGCACACGAGATAGGACATTGTAACCAGACCCGTCCGGGAGTATTGTGGGGCGGCAACACGGAAGTGACGAACAACATCATGTCCGAGTACATACAGACCACCATTTTCGGTCAGCCTTCCCGCATACAGGTTGAAGACATGGGAATCACCTACAGAAACAGATACTCCAAAGCATGGAGTGGGATTATTGCCACCGGAAGCCCGCATGCTGAATTCCAGAATCTGGGAAAGAATAATGCCAACGATGTATTCTGTAAACTTGTTCCCTTCTGGCAACTGGAACTCTATTTCGGAAAAGTGCTGGGCAGGACTCCGTTGCAACAGGCGGACAAAGGAGGTTTTTATCCGGAAGTATATGAATACGCCCGCAATAAAGACTACACCGGAATGACTCACGGAGAAATTCAGCTCGACTTTGTATATGCCTGCTCCAAGATTTCCGGTATGAACTTACTCGACTTCTTCACCAAATGGGGATTCCTGACTCCGGTAGACAAAGAACTGGACGACTACGGGAAAAAGCAGCTGACCGTGACACAAGACATGATAGACGCTCTCAAACAGAAAGTGAACGCACTGGGAGGCACCCGTCCGGATGTCGCTCTAGAATACATTTCGGATAACACGTACGAACTGTATAAAACGAAACCCGCCATCATCAAAGGAGAGAATGCCACTCATGCTCCCAAGACATTTACGGTAGGTTCCGGCGATAATGCGGTGACTTACAACGGTGAGACCATCACGATCAAGAACTGGACCAATGTAGTGACGTACGAAGTGAAAGATGAAACCGGCAAATTCATCCTCATCTGCAGCGGCGAAAATGCCCCTTCGTCTGTAGATACATTCACCATTCCGGTTCGCTGGAAAGATGGTTTCCGGTTAAGCGCCGTTTCCGTTACGGGCGAACGTATCGACATTCCAATGAATTGATCGTATCTCAGATACATTCAAGATAACTTTTTATCGGGTTAAGTATCGAAGGGTGTCCGCAGGCGGGCGCCCTTCTTGCGTAACACAATCGTAGCATATTTGTTACGCGTTCTTCAATCAACTGTAAAAAGCAAGAAACGTCAAGCCACTACTTTTGCAGCAAATAATTAACGCACGCTAACATTTATGAAACGATTTCTCAGATTAGTCTCTTTGACTCTTTTAATCATGAGTACAAGCGGAAATACTTTTGCAGAGGAAAAAGTAAACGTAGCCAGACAGGGTACGATCCGCGGACGCATAGTAGACACTTCCAAGCAAATTCTTCCGGGAGCCTCCATCTACATCGAAAAACTACATACCGGAGTGACAAGTGATGTCAACGGTTATTATACATTCGCCAATCTCACACCGGGCACATACACCGTGAAAGTCAGCTACGTAGGCTACTCTCCCGTCGAAATGAAAATCACCATTCCGGCAGGAAAGACACTCGAAAAGGACGTAGTACTCAATGAAGGACTCGAACTACAGGAAGTAGTGGTAGGCGGCGCCTTTCAGGGACAACGCCGTGCCATCAACTCACAAAAGAACAACCTCGGAATCACCAATGTCGTTTCAGCCGATCAGGTCGGAAAGTTCCCCGATTCCAATATCGGCGACGCTCTCAAACGTATCAACGGTATTAATGTACAATACGATCAGGGAGAAGCCCGCTTCGGACAAGTCCGCGGTACCTCCGCCGACCTCAGTTCCGTGACCATCAACGGCAACCGCCTCCCTTCTGCCGAAGGCGATACCCGTAATGTCCAGCTCGACCTCATCCCCGCCGACATGGTGCAGACAATCGAAGTGAACAAAGTCGTTACCTCGGATATGGACGGAGATGCCATCGGCGGCTCCATCAATCTGGTGACAAAAAGCACTCCTTACAAACGGATGTTCAGCGCCACAGCAGGAACCGGCTACAACTGGATCAGCCAGAAAGCACAGTTGAACTTAGGATTTACCTACGGCGACCGTTTCTTCAATGACAAACTGGGAATGATGGCCGCCATCTCCTATCAGAACGCTCCGTCAGGATCGGACGATGTGGAGTTTGAATATGACGTCAACAAAAAAGGCGAAGTAGTCATGGTGGAAGCACAGAAACGCCAGTACTACGTAACCCGCGAACGCCAAAGCTACTCACTGGCTTTCGACTACGACATCAACCCGAACCACCGGCTGACGCTGCAAGGTATCTACAACCGTCGCCACGACTGGGAAAACCGCTACCGCGTCACCTATAAGGATTTGGATAAGACAGGACTAGACGACGAAGGAGATATGCAGCAATCCGCCCAGATCGAGACAAAAGGAGGAACACCCGACAACAGAAATGCCCGTCTGGAATTACAACAGACAATGGACCTCAGTCTGAGCGGTGAACATCAGTTCGGAAAGCTGTCCGTCAACTGGGGAGCTTCCTACGCCCGTGCCAGCGAAGACCGTCCGAACGAAAGATACTTCAGCCTGAAACAGGACTTCCTCGGCTTTACCGTCGTAGATGCCGGCGACCGTTTCCCTTACGTGACTACGGACGTCAACTTGCACAACGGAGAAGCAGACGGCGAAAGAGGCAAATGGAAAGTGAAGGAACTGACCGAAAGCAACCAGGAAATCTACGAAAAAGACCTTAAGTTCAAAGTCGACTTCGAACTTCCGCTGACAAACGGTATCTATGGTAACAGCCTGCGGTTCGGAGCAAAGTACGCCTCCAAGACCAAAGACCGCAACACCCTCTGCTATGATTACGCAGATGCGTACAAAGCCACCTTCGACAAGGATTACATGAACAACCTCACCAGCCAGATTCGTGACGGATATATGCCAGGAAATCAATATAAGGCGACCGATTTCGTATCCAAAGAATACCTGGGCTCACTCGAACTCAGCAGTATGGAAGGCGAACAGGTGCTCGAAGAATCCTCCGGCAACTACCACGCCCGTGAGAACGTAACTTCCGCCTTCTTCCGCTTCGACCAGAACTTGGGAAAGAAGATAAAAATGATGGCAGGCTTACGCATGGAAGCCACCAACATCAAATACAACGGCTGGAACTGGAACGTAGCCGACGACAAAGACGAGACAGAAACCCTCGAGCCTACCGGAAACCATAAGAACAGCTATGTCAACTGGCTCCCCAGCCTCTTGTTCAAATACGATATGAACGACGACTTAAAGCTCCGCGCTTCGTTCACCGAGACACTGAGTCGTCCGAAATACTCCGCATTGATCCCCTGTGTCAACATCAACCGCAGCGACAACGAACTGGTGATGGGTAACTCCGACCTGACCCCGACCATCTCCTACAACTTCGACCTCAGCGCAGACTACTACTTCAAAAGTGTCGGTCTGATCAGCGCAGGTATCTTCTACAAGAAGATCAATGACTTTATCGTCGATCAGGTCATCGGTGACTACACCTATCAGAACAACGAATACAAGAAGTTCACCCAACCCAAAAACGCCGGCGACGCCGACCTGCTGGGCGTAGAACTGGCCTATCAACGCGACTTCAGCTTCATCGCCCCCGCACTGAAATGTATCGGTTTCTATGGTACGTACACCTACACTCACACCCAAGTGAACAACTTCAACTTCGAAGGTCGTGAGAACGAGAAAGACCTGTCCCTGCCAGGATCACCCGAACATACAGCCAATGCTTCCCTTTACTTCGAAAAGAAAGGTTTCAACGTACGCTTCTCCTACAACTACGCTTCGAGCTTCATCGACGAAATGGGAGAAGTGGCAGCCCTCGACCGTTACTATGACGCAGTGAGCTACATGGACCTGAACGCCAGCTACACCTTCGGCAAGAAGATAAAGACCACGTTCTATGCAGATGCCACCAACCTGCTGAACCAGCCTCTCCGTTACTATCAGGGAACCAAAGACCGCACTATGCAGGCGGAGTACTACGGTGTAAAGATTAATGCCGGCGTAAAAGTTAACTTCTGACAATGCGAAAAGCGAAAACCTCCGTTCCTAAGAATGGAACGCCCCGTTGGTTTTAAAGGAACGGGGTCTTGGTTTTAAACCAACGCCTCCTTCCTTTAAAACCAAAAAACAGAAAATTTCAGGCATTCAATAATGACAATTATAAACAACTAATAATCAATATAATATGAAGATAAAAAGCTTATTCATTCTTCTTTTCCTTTCCGCCTTTACATTCGCCCACGCACAGCTAACGGATTATTCCATCTTTGACAAGAAGTTTAACTTCTATGTAGCCAATGATTTAGGCCGTAACGGCTACTATGACCAGAAGCCAATCGCCGAACTGATGGGCACAATGGGCGAAGAGATAGGCCCCGAATTTGTATTAGCCACCGGAGACGTTCATCACTTCGACGGAGTGCGCAGCGTGAACGACCCTTTGTGGATGACCAACTACGAGCTTATCTACTCCCACCCCGAACTGATGATCGACTGGTTCTCCATTTTAGGCAACCACGAATACCGCGGAAGCACTCAGGCAGTATTGGACTACACGAACATCAGCCGCCGCTGGTCGATGCCTGACCGTTATTACACCAAGGTATTCGAAGAAAAAGGAGTTACTATCCGCATCGTCTGGATAGACACCACTCCGCTGATTGATAAATACCGCAATGAAAACGATAAATATCCGGATGCCTGCAAGCAAGACATCAGCAAACAGCTGTCATGGCTGGAATCAGTGCTGGCAAGTGCCAAGGAAGACTGGATCATCGTAGCCGGCCATCACCCCATCTATGCCTATACCCCAAAAGAGGAAAGCGAGCGGCTTGATATGCAGAAACGCGTAGACAGCATCCTGCGCAAGCACAAAGTAGATATGTACATCTGCGGTCATATCCACAACTTCCAGCATATCCGTGTGCCGGGAAGTGATATTGACTATGTGGTCAACTCCGCCGCCTCCCTCGCACGCAAGGTAGAACCCATCGAAGGTACAAAATTCTGTAGTCCCGAACCGGGTTTCTCCGTTTGCTCTATCGACAAGAAGGAGCTTAACCTGCGTATGATAGATAAAAAAGGAAATGTACTTTATACAGTGACCCGAAAGAAATAAGTTCTCTATTAAAGAAAGAAATTCTACTCTCAGAAAAAACACACACGACAAAGGGCGTCTCCTTCGCGATGAAGGGGGCGCTCTGATTTATTATAGTAATCCTTTGCCCCGACAGATGCAAAGAAAATCACAAGCTCATTAAGTAATGAGCTTATATTACTCTGATTGGTTACTCTGATTAGCAGTATCCGCAGGGTTACTCTTACTCAGATCATCCTTCGGCATAGTTGTGGCGTTCCCGTCACGGACAGCCATGTAATGCGGAGACATAATCTCAATTCCTGCCTCATTAAACTTATCCTGAATAGTCTGATGCAAATCAGAATAAATCTGAGACATCTTATGCGCCTCCTTGATATAAGCATTGATCTGATACACCGGATACCAGTCACTCAACGAAGTCTCCAGCACAAACGGGCGCGGATCATCCACTACTCCGGGCGTATTCAACGCAGCATCAATCAGTATCTGATTGACCTGGCGCCAGGGAACATCATAACCGATGGATACCTCCGAATGGATAATCAAGCCATACTCCCGTGCCGATGTACTATAATTCACGGTATGCGAAGACATGATAAAAGAGTTGGGCACCGTCACCACCTCATTTTTCGGAGTGCGGATACGGGTGACAAGCGGCGTCTTCTCTATGATATCGCCGGTAGTATCGTTCAGTTTAATCCGGTCGCCCATCTTGAACGGGCGCATATAAGTAATCACCAGTCCGGCAATAATATTTCCGATAACGGTACTTGATCCGAGCGAGACTATCAATCCGACAAAGACCGAAATTCCTTGGAATACACCGGATTGGGAGCCCGGCAAATAAGGGTAAATCATCGCGATCATAAATGCGTAGAGCAGGAACCGGACAATGTGGAAGGTCGGCATTGCCCAATCCGGATAGAAGCCGTTGAATTTGAGACGCCCCGCTTCTATCTCACGTGCCAGATAAAGTACCAGACGCACCAGATACCTCACCGCGTACCAGATAACAACAATCGTAAACAGATTGGGGATATAGTCTATAATATCCACAAAGATTTTCCGAATCGGATTCCAGATATAACCCAGCAAGCGGTATGCCAGTCCTTCGGTCTGTGGGAAGATGATAAAAATCAAAGGGACAGTGATCAACAATTGTATCCCCATTAAAATATAACGCCCGATGCCTGCCAAAAAGACTAACAGATTAGCCTGCTTCTGAGCATCCAGCAACTCATATCCCTGAATAGACACAGGCTTTATCTTCGTATCTTTCAGACGCAGGATGCGCACTTTCAGTTTGCGAAATGCCCAGTTGGTCAGACGGAAAAGGAGATACTGACCGACAATCACCAGCAGAAAATAAAGGATACGCTTCGCCATTCGCCAAATGCTGTGCTCCGCCTTCATCTCATGCAGCTTAGTGATTACATTCTGCCGCCTCTCTTTAGCCAAAGAATCACGGGATACTCCTTCCCACAAAGCATCCTGGTCAGTAAGGGACAGCAGTACTTTGTTGCCGTACATAAGGTCGGACACAATATCCGAATGGTCGATGGAAACGGAATCGGGACGGAGATTAAAACGCTTTCCTATCTCTTCGATAGCGGCACCGGTCATCTGTGCCCGTTGCTGGGGAGTGTATCCGCCTCGTTTTGTAAAAAGATAAAACAGGGTATCGCCTTCGGCAACTACCGGAATTCCTTTCGTAAATTGACGTAGTGAGTCGATACGTTGCCGTTGCTGGGAGAATTTCACCGAATCAGCGGACAGCATCTGAAGCCTCATCTGCTCCATCTCCATACGCATATTGGCTTCATTGAGCCGGGCTTCTTCCAATGATTTCTGCAGATTTGCCACACGGGCAGAATCAGAATCCCGATGCAAAGAGGTTGGATGTGTTGCTACTGTATCTCCGGCGAAAATCTTCTTGACTGCCTGCTCCAGTTGCGCCTGTACATTTACTGCAAGGGAAACCATCATCAGCAGTAATGCAAACCGTTTTATTTTTTTCATATCCATATAAAATGATTCCAAGTTAGGTGAATTAACTTTAATTTCACTTTTTAATAAACATGGCAAACATACGGATTGTTTTTGACATTACAATTCCCTAAATGATTATCTTTGCCCCAAAAGAGAAAAATTATGAATATACTATTACTTATCGGAGGATTAATTCTCATTTTACTAGGAGCTAACGGACTGACAGACGGTGCCGCTTCCGTAGCCAAGCGTTTCCGCATACCTTCCATCGTTATCGGACTGACCATTGTCGCTTTCGGCACATCCGCTCCGGAACTGACGGTGAGTGTCGCTTCAGCCCTGAAAGGAAGCGCGGACATTGCCATAGGTAATGTAGTGGGAAGTAACATATTCAATACGCTGATGATCGTGGGATGTACGGCACTGTTCGCTCCGATTGTCATCACCCGGAACACTTTACGAAAAGAGATACCGCTCTGTATCCTTTCTTCTGTGGTATTGCTGATATGCGCCAATGACATATTCCTCGATAATGCCACAGAAAATATACTGAACAGAGTAGACGGTCTGCTTTTACTCTGCTTCTTCGCCATCTTCATGGGGTATACGTTTGCCATCGCTTTCCCAAAATCTTCCGCTGCACCGGAACCGGCAGCACCGGAACACACGGCACCGGAAGAAGAGATCAAACTACTTTCGTGGTGGAAATCCATTCTCTATATCATTGGTGGACTGGCAGCACTCATCTATGGAGGTCAGCTGTTCGTCAACGGAGCTACAGGGATTGCCCGCAGCATGGGAGTCAGCGAATCCATTATCGGATTAACGCTGGTAGCCGGAGGAACTTCCCTGCCTGAGCTTGCCACTTCCATCGTAGCTGCGCTAAAAAAGAATCCGGAAATGGCTATCGGAAATGTAATCGGCAGTAATCTCTTCAATATCTTCTTTGTATTGGGATGCAGCGCCAGTATCACTCCCCTCCATCTTAGCGGAATTACAAACTTCGACCTGTTTACACTGGTAGGTTCCAGTATTCTGCTCTGGCTGTTCGGGCTGTTCTTTGCCAAGCGGACCATTACACGGATAGAAGGAAGCATTATGATACTTTGCTATGTGGCGTATACGGTGGTGCTGATTTATAATTCTTAATAAAGTAATCCATACCCAACAATAAAAGGCTTCCGGTAATCATACCCGAAGCCTTTCACTTTTATCATAGAAACAAATCATTTATTCCACTTCAACCGCAGTCAATACATTCACACCATACTTTCCATCCTTAGAAATCCACCAGTCCGTATCTCCATTGGCACAATGGATGGCATAACGAGGATTATATCGGAGTCTGTCCGATCCGTCCGGTATCCACAGCCCTAACTTATAAGTTCCGGGAGTCACCGAGGCGGGAAGTTCAAGAGATACATCCACTGTATGCGTCAGCGAAGTATAGGTAGAATCCTTGGGTTCGAATGGTTGCCAATTATTTGGATTGGCATCGGCCGGAAATTCCGTAACCTCTCCTGCATCATCAATCAATACGAAATAAACAGGATGTTCACCAAATACGGTAGCAAAACCTCTGTTCTTCAAGCTCAGTTTCAAGACGTTCTCCTTTCCACTCACTAATTTGGAAGGAAGCTGAAGTGATTGCAGCTCAATCCGGTAACCCAGATGATCGCGTATATAATCGAACACATTGCGTTTTACCTTCGTTCCGTCTTTCTTACGGAAGTAGCTGTCGGACACCGGCATGTGATGCTGGAGGAGGGAGTCTTCCGTTATCATCGTTTTCTTCCAGACCACCATGGAGTATTCGGGCGGATTATTCTCGTCAAACCGGTTGTTGGGATGTTGCTCCTTATAATTATGTATGATGCTTAGTGAAGTATAATGCTGGAGGAATAAACGTCTCGCCGCCTGCATACCGTCAATAATCCATCCGGCAGAAGGACTGTCCGGATCAGCACCCACACTCCAGAATCCCCAGGGCAGTTCACCGTCTACCACGAGGTAAGGAGATTCCTCCACTATCTGATCGAACTTCGGTGTCCCTTCATGCATATCGGCATCCCATCTGTCGGGGCGTATGACAATGAAATCATCATGGAAAGAAAGTCTTTTATAAAGTTCCGGTTTATCTTTCAGCAGATTCTTAAATTCCGGAAGCCTTACTTGTACATTTCTCTCGGCAGGAACCACAGAAAGCAGTTTTTCCAATACGGCAGCCTTTGTCTCTTCCGAATTTTCCAGTCCCTGAACCGAACTGTGCCATTCGCCCCACGCGCCAATCATTCCGGCTTGTACGACCAGAATCAGATCTTTATTTTTCTCCAGAAAAGGTTTTAATTGATCCAAGTGCGCCAGTATCTGCTCGCCCGTAGGACCGACAGGCGATCTTCCCATAAAGTCCCGTTCATAGGCAAAGCGCAGTACGGCCTTTTTCCCTTGCTTTTGCAGTTCATCAAAATATGCCTGCATAGTCCGGAAATTTTCTTCAGACAGCTCTTTACCTATTAAATAGGTCAGATAAAAGTAGCTCTGTGAGAGTGAAACACTATCTGCTACATACTTAGCAGACAATTCATTCAGTTCTTTGGTAGGAGTGTCCTTTTCGTGCAGCACATCCACCGCAGTTTCCAACCGAAAGCCCCTTCCCGGGTTGTATAATCCATTTTCTCCCGCCAGGTCATCTACACAAATCCCACGAAACTCCATCGTCCGTTGACTATGACCGCATCCGCTTGCCAATAAAGCAAAGAGTGCAACTATCATGCTGCTACCTATCCAATTCCTTCTCATAGTAATAATTTTGTTTACCGGACAAATGTATAACAATTCCGATGACAAGCATTATTTACTGGACATTTTGTATAAGAAAGTATCAGTATCGGATAAATAACGCAAAAATTTGATGCTTTCAGTCCGATTTTGAGCCAATTGCGCTAAAAATGCTCAAGACACAATAAAGTTGAGTTTTCCTCCTTCACAAAGAGGTAATCATCTGTCTAGCTATATCGGGTAGTGGGATAGGTGATACACTAAATTGATAGGTATGAATAAAATTTAGGGGCGGTTTCCTTGCTATTTTAATACAGCTTCATAATTTTTTTAGTTAAATATTTGTTCATATGTTTTATATAGCTTTATTTTGCAAAATATTTTTTAAAAGATTTAAAACTGTAAACTTAAGTTGGTGCTGTGTAGTTATGAAGAGGGCAAGAATTACATGTCATTTATTACTACTTTTTCTATTTATTCTACCAATACAGGCCATGAAAGTGCCAGAAGATACTTTGAAGGACACTTTGTATGTGCAAGTAAGGTTTCAACTGGGATATTCCTCTGTTGACACCTTGTTTGGTGACAATAAGATACATTTAGAGCATCTGGTTTCGTTATTGAACAATGCTGCCTCCGATTCATCGGCTATTATAAAGTCTATCACTATAAAAGGCTGTGCGTCGCCCGAAGGATATACTCCGATGAACCGTAAACTCTCAGAAAAACGTGCTCAAAATGTGCGTACTTACATTCTTAATAAAACTCACCTGGCAGACTCTATCGTTAAAGTGGCTCCTTCTGATGTGGATTGGGAGTTGCTGAGCAAAATGATTGCTACTACCGACCAGCCGTGGCGCGACGAAGCGATTGAAATCATAGCCAACACTCCAATTTGGATTTTTGACAAAGATAACCGCATCATCGATGGCCGCAAGAACCGTTTATGCATGCTACGCGGAGGACGCGCATGGAATTATATGAAAGAGAAGTTCTTCCCGGACATGCGAAACGCCCGATTCCGCATCATATGTGAGCGGGAGATGTTAGTGGTAGAAACTCCGGCCCAAGCTCCGGTTGCTTCGGACCAAGATTCAATTATTTCGAACCAAGATTTGATTACTCAGGTTCCTGATACCGCAGATGTTCATGTTCCGGTGTCCTCTTCCGAGGTAATTTCTACTACGACAATACCACCGACGGAGAAAGAACACCGACGAATGAAAGCCTTGCTGAAAACCAACATGCTTTATGATATCGCCGCCATTCCTAACATTGGGATAGAAGTCGCCATCGGTCAGCGATGGTCGGTTGGAGCCAATTGGATGTATGCGTGGTGGAGCAATGACGCGAAGCATCGTTATTGGCGTGTTTACGGCGGCGATGTGGAATTGCGTACTCGTCTGGGACGTGTTCCCCGTGCTTCCGTGTCTCCTTTTGCCGGGCATCATCTGGGAGTATACGCCTCAATGGTGACTTACGATTTGCAGTTTGGCAATCGCACCGGAGTAATCGGCGATAAATATAACTACGCCGCAGGCATCAGCTACGGCTATTCGCTCCCCATTACGCACCGGCTTAATCTAGACTTTACGGCAGGTGTGGGCTATGCGTGGGGAAAATATAAAAAACATCATCCCATGGACGGACATGATGTGTGGATATCTACCCACAGATTGAAACGTTTCGGACCCACACGTCTGGAAATAGGATTGCAGTGGCTCCTTGGCAAAGACAATCACAACGCAAGGAAAGGAGGACGGAAATGAAATCGCTTTCACACCTGATAGTCGGTATGCTGATGGCAGCTACCATCTTCTTGTCGGCCGCTTGCGAACATCGCGATTTGTGTTACGACCATTCTCATTGGACCGATCTCAAAGTGGAGTTTGACTGGAGCGAGGCGCCCGACGCCACTCCGCGTACAATGGTGGTTTATCTCTTTCCCCGCGATGGCGGTCTGCCGCAGCGTTATGAAATTACCGATGTGAAGAATGGGACGAAGGTACGTGTGCCGTCAGGCGAGTTTGACGCCGTCACCTTCAACGGTGATACCGAGACTCTTAAGGAACAGGGAACCACTTATGCCAACTTCGTGGTGACCACCGCCAACGAGTCGTTGCTTGCTCCGATGGAGCGTAACATTACCAATGTGCCGCCACCACGTCCTGACGGTACTGAAAATGATCCGGTGAAGCAGACTCCCGATAAAGTATGGAGTGGAAGTGTCGAAAACATATCGATAGTTCCACTCGAAACGCCCCAGCCTTTGAGGTTTACGCCCAAAGAAGCTACGGTAACGTACACTATCATCTTAAAGGATGCCAAGAACGCCAATACGGGCATTGGCGTGAGCGTAGCCCTTACCGCTATAGCCGAAAGCTATTCGCCGTCGGCAGACGTGGCTGTGGGGCGTGATGTCACTGTGCCGATAGGACTTTCCGTAATCGACGATACCACGCTAAAAGGGGAGGTGACGGTTTTCGGTCATTGCCCGGTGATGAAGTCGGAACGGCGGCACATCCTGACGGTATATACCTCAAAGATGAAGTATTACGAATACGATGTGACAGACCAGCTGCACGAGGCTCCCGATCCGCACTATATTACCATTATCATTGAGGGTATAGAGTTGCCTGCTCCCGATGGAACAGGCATGACGCCGTCCGTACCAGATTGGGACGATGTGGTTAATAATGACTTGGACATGGGTTGATACGGAATGAGCGGGAAGGATTTCTAAAAAATAACCTAAAAAAAAGAATCATTTAAAAATAAAATATTAATTTAAATCTATCAAAGATGAACGTTTACTACAAAACATTGGCATTGGGATTTGGCTCAGTCCTTCTTGCCGCTTCTTGTTCAAACGATGAGATAGAACAAGTTAATCGAGGGCCGGAGATTACCTTTAACACTGCTGTGACTCGTGCTGCGGTGGAAACTTCTAGTACTCTTAGTGAATTCAAGGTATGGGCACAGGCTGATGGTTATACAGATACTAAGATTATTGATGGGCAGGTAGCCAAAAAAGTCACCGATAAGAATTATTTTGAGATTGGCGACCCCGTATTTTGGCCGTCTGATGTCGCACAGATTAATTTCTGGGCAATTTCTCCTGCAACAATGAGCATTGCTGTAGACAAGCAAAATCCAACCATAGAGAATTTCACTCCTGCCGCAAAGCCTCAAGATCAGAAAGACCTGATTGTGGCCTATGAGGAAGCTTTTCGTTCGAATGGTACCAGTGTCAGTTTAAAGTTCAATCATGCCCTTTCACAGATTGTCGTTAAGGCCAAGAGAGGTGAGGTGCATAAAGGTGACGATGGATTGGACGAAACTAAGAAAGTCGATATAAAAGGTGCGTGGATTGTCAATGTACAGCCCACCGGAACACTCGCTTTCAGCAAAGATGCGGATGAGAGCATGCATTATATGAGTTGGGAAGTGTTCGGTGACAAAACTCACTATGGAGGTGAATTCGAGAGTGTTGTGAATTTGACGGGTCATGATGCTAAACCTGTATTAGCGATAAACTCAACGGAAACTGACGGTAAGCCTGCCAATGGCAATAATTTGATGCTAGTGCCGCAGCAACTTGATAAATGGGATTTGAACAGCTCGACCGATAAGACTGTTAACGCTAAGAAAGGTGCCTATATTTTATTCCTCTGCCGCGTAACTACAGAGCATAAGGGAAGTACACACACGGGCACAAATGGTACCGGAGGTGTGCAGGAAGGAGAAGGTAGTCATACACACCAGTTATTCCCTTTTACGGGCAACTATGATGAAACTGAGTATGGTTTCTCCTGTATTCCTATTGATTCTAATTGGGAACCCGGAAAACTCTACATCTATACGCTTGAATTCTGTGGTCCTAAGAGTGGTGCTGGCGTATATCCTCCTCAAGATGATGTTGACAATATTTGGAAGGCATTGGGTGAAAAACCGAATTATATAACTGCCATTTCTACCATTCCTGGTGCTGATGGTAAAACGAAAACCGTTGGCGATCCTGTGCTTGACCTGCCTATTCGCTTCACGGTAGATGTGACAGAGTGGGACGATGTTTGGTCCAAAGAAGATGATAAAAATCACGATGGTCAAGACATCGAAATGAAATAATCGTAACACGCCTATTTAAGTGTTGCTGCCGTTTCTCCGGCAGAAAAAGGAAATAATATAATAAACCGGAAGACAGGTAACAAGTTGATGAGCTTATTGCCGTTTCTTCCGGTTTTATACCTAAAAAATCGTGATTATGCGACATTCTCGTATATTTCGTTCATCCTTTGAACATATGGTTTGTCTGTTTGTGGGCGTTGCGGCTTGTACTGTATCGTCCTGCACAGATGACACTTTCGATAAGTACGGACAGCAGGGAGCTTCAGGCATGCTTGCGTTCGATGTGGTGGCACCGGGCAGTTGGACCAATGGCTCAGCGGCGGCAAACCCTGCCAGCAAAGACATAAGCATCCGGAAAATAACACAGTCCGGAGGAGATGCCCCCCTTTATTTGGTTACCGAAATAGCAGAAGCAGCTGTGGATACGGCAGCTCACCGTGTAATGACCCGTGGCACGACGATAACCGGAGAAACCATTGAAAAGTATAGCTTTGGACTTTCCGCCATCTGCTATACCGGCGATTGGCCCGGAGAGGACGAGGAAAACAAGTGGACCACCAACTTTGCCCATAACATAGAGGTGAACTATGCCCAAAATGCGTGGAATTTGAAGGAACCTCTGCACTGGACCGGCTCGGGACGTATCAAGTTCTTTGCCTACTCTCCTTACTCTGCCGCTTCAGGGTCTTCTGACAACGCAAACAGCGATACCATCATACATTCCAAACCGGATGCTACCGGTGTTCCCACGCTGACCTACACCGTTCCTGAGGACGTGACCAAGCAGAAGGACCTTCTGTATGCCGTCGCAGATTGTGGAGGAGACGGCACAGGAGATATCCAGAAAGGTGCGGTACATCTACAGTTCAAGCATGCGCTGACCGCTGTTACCATACAAACGGGTAAAAACATGCTTGCCGGAAAAGTCACCGGCATAACGATTTCCGGAGTGCATGGAAAAGCAACTTGTCAGATAGGAACGGGAAACTGGATTCCCGATGGCGACGACCCCAATAGCAGTTTCAGCATAGACTATGATGAAGACGTAGAACTGGGTTGGAACGGAGATGACCTGATGACCAACCCCGACATTGTGCTGAATAAGGACGAAGAAGGATACACGTTCATGATGATTCCTCAAGCACTCACGGATAAAGCTATTCTGACAATATCCTTTACAGACAGTATTACGGAAATGAATCGTACTCTTACTGCCAAACTGGAAGATTTTACGAGAGACAAGACATGGGCGGCAGGAAAAAGATATACTTACTCTGTCAATTCCACCGGCATCGTGATAAAGCCGTTTATTGAGATGACCATCAATAAAACGTTGTATCCTAACGGCGGTTATAAAGGGGTAGACGCTATAACCCTTAAAGAAGACAATCTGTACACGCCAATGTCTGATGCGGAAAAACTGGCATATCTTCCGGTCAGCGGCTTTCTGAATGACGTAAGCATTACCGCATATACCCATGTGGTGCAGGCCGGTGCAGCAGATGAGACGAAAGAACAGTTTCGGAAACTTGATTTTAAGATTGAGTGGTCTCTTAACGGCACGGATTGGATGTCAGGGGGACAAGACTCCCATGGTAACCCAATGGGATGGCGTCCTGTTGCTACCTCTCAAACCGTTGCAGACAATACCGACTGGACATCTCCCGTAAGCGGAAGTATACTTCTGCCTGCCCAAAAGCAATTTGAATACATGCAGAATTTCTTGTATGGGACACAAACGTCTGTAGTAGACAATTATAGCGCAGAAACAGCTACCCATGCGGGACAAGGGACGGAAGAATTCCCATATGACTTGGTCGACAATAATGACTTGGCAAAGGAAAGTGCTAACTGCTATATTGTGAATGATCACGGCTATTATACATTCCCGGCATACTATGGAAACACTTATAGCAAGACTAATCCGGACAATACTTCATCTTACAAGTTTGAAGGCACTGTTCCTGACGCTACTAAGAAATATGTACTTACAGAATTTGTAGGCTATAACAACGAAAAGATCTCATCAGCCCCCATTGCTGGTGTAACTGATGCCATACTACTATGGCAAGACAGTCCAGACCTTGTCACGGATGTGAAATACAGTAATAACAAGGTATCTTTCCGTGTACCAAAAGAGACCATCAGCCAGGGCAATGCCGTGATTGCTGTGCGCAAAGACGAAAAAATTTTATGGAGCTGGCATATATGGGTCACCCACCGCAAGTGGGGTCACGATAACTGTGTAAAAACATCAGATACAAATACGAATAAATTCGGTCAGCCGTTTTACATAGCTCCTTGTAACCTTGGTTATTGCGAACCACATAACGGAAGTGACGGAGGAACGGTATATATGCGTTTTGTAGCCCTCGAACTAGCGGGATGTGATGGAATTGGTGATGATGGAGTGATAGAAAAGATTACCGTCAAAAGGGACGGGTTATCGATAAATGGACAGCCCGCTGTTACGTTTACCCAACCCAAGATTGCCAAATCAACAGCAGGTGACAACACTTATTATCAGTGGGGACGTAAGGACGCTATGCTGCCAGGGATTCAGAATGAAGTAAGTATTGAGAATGGTTTAACAGATGCCCTTCTTAAAGCTGAACTTACCATGGTGAACAAAATGTTCTATTCTACTGACAAATATCGTTTCACTTCCGAAGAAAGTGGCAAAACTATCGGTGAAAGTATAGAAATGCCCTATAAGTTCTTTATGCACAAGCGCATATCGGAAGACAAGAATTCAGAAGACAATTTTCTACGACGCCACTGGCACAAAGGATTGGATGCACCCTATAAATTAAAAAGCATCATGAACTATTGGAATATTCAATTGACTACAGCTGCGAGGGCAAACTTTGACTATAGCCTAAAGGACAATCCCAATTACAAGACAACACCTAATGATGAATATGTTGTCAAAACAATATATGACCCCTCACCGGCAGGATTTAAAATTCCGCCAGTAAAGGCTTTTGCTGATTTTTTTGATGATGTAACGTTGACACAAGTGGATGCTCCAACTGACACAAACCCCAATGCTAAAAAAACTGTAGGTAAGGCAAATGCAACGGAAGCCACTGCGTTCACAGGATGGACGGTTGACTTAAACGGACAAACATATTATTTTCCTGCTACCGGAGTGCGTGATATGGGAATAAAGGCCAAAGAGGTAGGTTACGGCACATTCCCCAGCTTCTCTGCAATAACATACATAGCAACATCTGGGTTTAGAGAGAATGATACGGCCTCCAGTTGCATGATACTTAGTATTGATAAAAGGCCTACTATTGCTTTTCCAAATTGTACCGAGCCTATTGACGGAACCAACAACGCATACGGTTTCACCGTCCGTCCCATCCGCGATGGCCAAAAGGGAAACTAAAGCAGCCACGAAGAGTCTCCGACAGGGAGTGACTGTCTCTTTTTACAAAGCCACAGCTTTCCCAAAAGAGGGTGTCAAAAGTCGGTAGTAACTAAATCCTCCTCCTTCAGGAAGCTACCCTTTATACACAAGCCTTACCTGATTGGCTCATACAGTTCAAACTGTGTATAAAATCTATCCAGTCCATTCCAGGATATATTACCTTTAAGAATGGACTGGATAGATTTTATGCACTCCATGTTCCTAACCTTGCAATAACCCATGCCGCCCATACCATTATTTGTCTTTCTGTTCCGAAACAATATACAATGCTACCTTCCTCAAAACAGAGAGGTTTTGTGATGCGAACCCTTTCTTTGCTTTGCTCTGCACGCATTTTGCTTAAAAGTAACATCCAAATGCCAATGTAACTGGTTCTCGGTTGCCCTAATCGGACAAATAACGCAAAAGTATTAGTTAATGCTAAGATTGTATTTGCCCTGCTATCGGAATAATTCTACCTTTGCCATACGCTTCAACTATGCCTCCGTAGCTGAAGATTTAATCTTAAAAATAAGGCAATACATGAAAAGACTTCATTGGATCTTACTATTAATGATTCTGCTGACCCCGACAGAAAGTATCAGTGCCAAAAAGAAAACAGAAAAAAGTGACAGAGAAATCTGGTGCGACGTAATGTACCGGATGGCTGCTCCTGTATTAAGCAACATGAGCGAAGGCCTGCTGAAACAGAATATGCTCGTAGAATTAAGTCCGACATGGGACGGGCGCAATCAGAACGTTACTTATATGGAATGCTTCGGGCGTCTGATGGCGGGACTGGCACCGTGGCTGTCATTGCCCGATGATGATACCCCGGAAGGACTCCAACGCAAACAACTGCGGGAATGGGCATTGAAAAGCTACGTTCATGCAGTAGATCCCGCTTCCCCCGATTATCTGTTATGGCGTCAGGAGAATCAGACCTTGGTGGATGCCGCCTTCCTGGCAGAAAGTTTCCTGAGAAGTTATGATGCCTTATGGATGCCATTGGACAGTATCACCAAGCGGCGGTATATCACCGAATTCACTGATCTCAGACGGGTCGATCCTTCCTATAGCAACTGGCTGTTGTTCAGTGCTACTGTCGAATCCTTCCTTCGGAAAGCTGGAGCGCCCAGTGATACTTACCGCATCAGTTCCTCTCTGCGTAAGATAGAAGAATGGTACGTAGGTGACGGCTGGTATTCGGACGGTCCCCATTTCGCATTCGACTATTACAATAGTTTCGTCATCCATCCTATGTATATAGAAGCACTGGAAGTAATCACCGAAGCCGGCAAACGTGAGAAGATAGGAAATATGCCCGGCTGCAACTTCCATGAAGCGATCAGACGTGCCCAACGATTCGGAGTAATCCTCGAACGCCTCATCTCTCCGGAAGGTACGCTGCCTGTTTTCGGACGTTCTATCACTTACCGTACCGGCTCCTTGCAGACATTAGCCCTGCTTGCGTGGCGCAACTGGCTTCCCGAAGAACTATCAAACGGACAGGTACGTGCAGCCATGACGGCTGTCATCCGACGCATGTTCGGAGACGGTCGCAACTTCAATGCGGCAGGTTTTCTGACACTAGGATTCAACGGTTCCCAGCCCGGTATTTCCGATTATTACACTAATAACGGCAGCTTGTATATGGCATCGCTTGCTTTCCTCCCGTTAGGTCTGTCCGCCGATGATCCCTTCTGGACGGATGCTTCACAATCCTGGACTTCGAAAAAAGCATGGGAAGGAGAAGAGTTTCCGAAAGATCATTCTTATTATAAAGAATAAGTAAAAATCAGCGTCTTATAATAGTTTCCAGTGCGACTGGAAACTATTGTCCATTCACACCGGAAACTGTTTTATCACAGCCAGCTCTTGACTTTTCCTTTTTTATTTTGTATCTTTGAAGGTAGTAAAAAGAAGAAAAACAATATGAAACGTATAAAATATAAGACATAATAGCATCCAATAAGGCATCTGTTTCCAACTATAAAGGAATTGGGAAGGGAGAAAATCAGCACTGATTTTCTCCCTTTTTGTTTATATAATTCCAAGGTTACTCAGAAATTTCCCAAGAATAGTTTTTAATAAACTTGGATACCGTTTATAATAAACCTCTCAACTATTTATTAAAAACGCTCAAACGGTTTATTATAAAACTGTAAGGATATTATTGCAGCCAAGCTGAAAGGATATTCATAATTGAACAGAACAGTTATTAAAACGATCAATATTATATACAAAAAGACAAACGACATAATTTGACAATGAAGAAAACAATGCCAAGCAAAAGACAGAGTTTCAAAAGAAATACCATAAAAGTATTAGTATCTGCTAATATTATATTTGTCTTCCCCTTAAAATAGTCCTACCTTTGCTAATCATTACTTATGGCCTTTGATTATATAACGAATAAAACATTAACCCTATAAATAACAATATCATGAATAAACAAACCTTTTTAACACTACTTGCTACATTCGCACTCCTCTTCAGTTTCACTTTCTCCTGCCATGCCAAAGGAAAAGATAAAGCTAAACACGTTGTTTTCATCGGTTTGGACGGCTGGGGAGCCTACAGCCTTCCCAAAGCAGATATGCCGAACGTAAAGAAACTGATGGAGGACGGAGCTTACACACTGAAAAAGCGTTCTGCCCTCCCCTCTTCCAGCGCCATCAACTGGGCATCCATGTTCATGGGAGCCGGCCCGGAACTTCACGGATACACCGAATGGGGATCTAAAACACCGGAACTTCCCTCACGTGTATTAAATAAGAATGGTATCTTCCCTACTGTTTTCCAATTACTGCGCGATGCCCGCCCGGAAGCAGAAATCGGTTGCCTGTATGAATGGGAAGGAATTAAATATTTAGTAGATACGCTGTCTTTAAGTTATCACTATCATGTTGCTGACTGCAACAAGACTCCGAAAGAACTAGGCAATATGGCTTCTTCTTATATAAAGGAGAAACACCCCACTCTTGTAGCCATCTGCTACGACGGTCCCGACCACACCGGACACACTGCCGGACACGACACACCGGAATATTACGAGAAACTTAAAGAACTGGATGTGTATGTCGGCCAAATCGTTCAGGCGGTAAAAGACGCAGGAATGCTGGATGATACCATTTTCATATTAACTTCCGATCACGGAGGTATCGATAAAGGTCATGGCGGCAAAACCATGCAAGAAATGGAAACTGCTTTCATCATATCCGGCAAGAATATTAAGAAAGGACTCCGGTTTGACGATGTAAGCATGATGCAATACGATGTGGCGTCCACCATCGCCCGCATCTTTCATTTAGAACAACCACAAGTTTGGATAGGTAGACCCATGGAGATTGTTTTCAAATAATCATTTAGGATGATTAACAGGAAGGGAAAAGGAGAAGCTAAAATAACTGGCTTCTCCTTTTTTATTTATCTATCCACGCTCATAAGATAGGAGATTATAAATACTATTTCTTATAAGTAACAAAATGAGCAGTCATAATAGTTTTATTTCCTATAAGTAATAGAAATCACACCTCCACAGCTGTTAATTACCGAATAATACTTGCATCAACATACATATCCTTATACCTTTGTCCCCCGGTAACACAACATAATATAACTTCAATCATAAAATGTACTCTTTTGACATTCTTAATAAGCAATCCAACTGATTAAAGCAGCATTCAAACACTCTGATAGGACATCTTATCTTTTGTTTATTCAAATTAAAATACAATACGATAGAATTGTATTAGTAAATGATAAAATACTACTTGTCTGACGGAGCATTATCGCCTACTTTTGCATCATCAGTTATTGGTTGAAGTTTCCATGGATCAATCAACAATTGAATAGAGTTTATAATCTAATACAATAAATTATGAGAAGAAAAATTTATTTTCTACTATTCTTTTTTCTTTGCCTGACTAGCATTCCACTGGCAGCCCAGGATATTGAAATAAAAGGAATGGTAACAGAAGCTACAACAAATGAACCCTTACCAGGAGTCACAGTCAGAGTGAAAGGTAAAGACACCGGCACAGTAACAGACATGGATGGTAAATACTCCATCAAAGCGAATAAAGGGAATATACTGATATTCTCAACAATAGGTATGAAACAAATAGAAAAAGCTGTCACGTCCGGAACTCCAATCAATGTATCTATGGAAGAAGATAATATCGCTCTGGAACAAGTAGTAGTGATTGGTTATGGTACAGTGAAGAAGAGTCATCTTTCGGGGGCTGTAGGTTCGGTTAGTGCAAAAGAACTTAACGGTCAGGTTGCTTCTAACGCAGCCACAGCCCTACAAGGGAAAATACCCGGAGTATCAGTAGCCAGTTCCAGTGGTGATCCCAATGGAAGTATGACGATCAATGTTCGTGGTATCAGCTCTTTATCCAACAACAATCCACTTTATGTAGTAGACGGAGCATTTGGAGATATCAGTATGGTCGATCCTAACGATATTTCCTCTATCGAAGTTTTAAAAGATGCTGCTGCGGCAGCAATCTACGGTTCACGTGCAGCAGGTGGTGTTGTACTGATTACCACTAAAAGCGGTCGTAAAGACATGCCGACTAAATTAGATGTCAATTTCTTCACAGGAATCAGCCAGACTCCCAAAACACTGAAAGTTTTTAATGGAGAAGAATACAGCCGCTTCGCACGCTACTACAAATTAGCAGGCGACGGTTATGGTGCAGAAAACGGAGCTACCCCTTTCATTGGTGAAGGAACAGACTGGCAAGACGTAATGTTGCGCACAGCCATGACTTATAAAGCCAATGCTACCATCAGCGGCGGTTCCAAAAGCGGTTCTTACAGTTCATCTGTCAGCTACCTTAATAAAGAAGGTATACTGCGCAACACTGATCATGAATCTTACAATATCCGTTTGAAAAGCGATTATTCTTTCTTCGACAATCGCTTGACAATAGGTGAATCTATGATTGTAAATCTGACAAAAGGTAGTGGATACATTCATCAGGATACCATGTTCGATATCTTTCAGTTCCCGTCAGTAGTACCGGTATACGATCCTACAAACGCAGGGGGCTGGGGTACTTCCAATGACATCAATTTACCGAATCCATTGGCTGAAATGACAGTCAACGACGAACGGACAGAAACAACCAAGATTTTCCTCAATGCCTATTTACAGGCTGAAATCATCAAAGGACTAAAGTACAAACTCAATGTAGGTATCAGAAAAGAGCATACTAAGTGGCGTTATTACAAGGATGTATACGATTTAGGAACATTCGGTAAAAACGACAAGCCCGACCTTGAAGAAAAATCGTCAACATGGGAATCATGGGTATTAGAAAACACCCTGAATTATGACCGTACATTCGGCAAACACAATTTGTCACTCCTTGCCGGATACTCTGCCCAGAAAGACAAAAGTTACAGCCTTTATGGTAAAAATGGAGATATGCCCCAGTTCATTGAAACAATGCCGGGCAATGTAGATCCTTCCAACCTGAAAGCATCCAGTTCGCTGAATGAACTTGCATTGGTATCTCTGTTCGGACGTGTCATGTATTCCTTTGACGACCGTTATTTATTCTCGGCATCTATTCGCCGTGACGGTTCTTCACGTTTCAGAAGTGGACATCAATATGGTGCATTCCCTTCTGCTTCTATTGGATGGAACATCAACCGCGAAAAATTCTTTAAACCTTTAGAGAATGTATTCGATCAGTTGAAGCTGCGTTTTAGTTATGGTAAACTCGGTAATCAGGAGATGACCAGCTACTATCCGACACAAAGTGTAGTATCGGACGGCATGAACTATGTGATGAATAATTCGCCTTGGTTTGGTTCTATGCCATATGTGCAGGCAATCTCACCCGCCAATTTAACATGGGAAAATACGGAGACCTATAACATCGGTTTAGATGTCAGTCTGCTAAACGGACGATTGACGCTTACTGCTGATGCTTACGTTAAGAATACAAATGATGTGCTATTACCTATTCCTTCTACCGCATCTACCGGTATCAGCGGAAACTCTATTCAGAATGCGGGACAAGTACGGAACAAAGGATTCGAACTTGCGGTCAACTATCGCGGTGCCATCAAGGAAAAGTTCAACTATTACATCGGTGCCAATATCGCAGCCGACAAGAATGAAGTGACCAAAATAACATTAGGCGGACAAAACCTGATGATCTCCGGATACAGCGCACACGGTGCCGGTGGTCGCGGTATCAATATGTTTGCAGAAGGGCATCCGATGTCATATTTCAACCTGATCGAAACAGACGGATTATTCCGCTCGGCAGAAGAGATCGCTAATTATAAAAACAAAGACGGTGAACTCATCCAGCCCGCTGCACAAGTTGGCGATGTCCGCTACAAAGACTGGAACGGTGACGGCAAAATAAACACAGATGACCAGCATGACGTAGGAAGTCCGTTCCCCGATTTCACTTTTGGCATAAGACTCGGCGGCGAATGGAACAACTTCGACTTTAACCTTTTCTTTGACGGAATGGTAGGCAACAAGATATATAATTATCCCCGTTATCGCCTGGAATCAGGAAACTTCAACGGAAACATGAGTACCGTATTGGCCAATTCATGGAGACCGGACAATCAGAACACTGATATTCCTCGTTTCTCTAAGACTGACGGTGCAGACAACAAATGGGCATACACCGACAGATGGCTGGAAGACGGCTCGTACATACGTTTGAAAACATTGGACATTGGCTATACATTACCCAAAGTCCTGACAAAGAAAATCAGACTTGAAAACGTAAGAATATACACTTCAATGGAGAACCTGTTCACATTGACCAAATATTCCGGCTATACCCCCGACCTGGGTGAAAGTTCTGTCGCAGGTGTTGCTTACAATGTATTCTCAAGAGGTATCGACCAGGGACGCTATCCATTGCCCCGTACTATTTCTTTCGGAATACAAGTCAACCTGTAATACCTTAAATTAATATTAAACATTAAACAGTTTATGAACATGAAAAGAAATTGGTTATCATATATGTGCATGGCAGCTCTTTTTTCCGGAGCGCTGACATCGTGCAACGAATCCAGCTTTTTGAATCTGTCGGACCCCAATTACTTCACGGAAAGCAACTTCTGGAAAGATAAAGCAGATGCAGAAAGTGCTTTGGCAGCCGCCTATTCTCCGATAAAAGGAGCCATGTACGGATACTTCGGCGCATTTGACGGCTGGCTAAACTTAAACGGTCGTGGTGACGATATCTACACAATCAAAGGAGAAGAAGTTCCGATGTGGAATATTGCAAACTTCCTGAACTCGCCCTCTACCGGAAATGATCCTTACGGAGCGCTTTATTCAGGCATCCAGCGTGCCAACATCGTACTGCGGTATATTGATCAGATACCTGCATCAGGTATTACTGAAGAAGACCGCTCGATGATCAAAGGCGAAGCACTCTTTCTGCGTGGCTATCAATACTTCCTGTTAGTCAACAATTACAAAGAAGTGCCTTTGAGACTGATTCCATCCAACGAAGATGAAACCAATAAAGCCGCTGCTACAGAAGCTGCATTATGGGCACAAGTAGAAGAAGATCTGGATAACGCCATCAAATGCAACCTGCCAGTAGAACGCTCTACTGCCAAAGAACGCATAACTAAAGGTGCAGCTATTGCAATGCTGGGCAAAGTATATGCCACCCAACACAAATATCCGGAAGCCAAACAGCTATTAGGTACATTACTGAAAGCTCCTTATTCTTACGAATTGATGGACAACTTCGAAAAGAATTTCACAAATGAAGAAGAGTTCAATAAAGAATCCGTATTTGAACTGGCATACAGTCCGGACGGAGACTACTCCTGGAGCAATGAAAGCGGTATCTGTTTAGGTTGCTATATTCCTCAGTTTATCGGTCCGGTAAAATCCGGCGGATGGGCTAAATTAATGCCGAACTCCCTGATCGTAGGAGAGTTTACAAAAGAAACACGTCCGAGTGATGCAGATACCAAGTTTGACAAACGTATGTATGCCAGCCTCTTTTTTGATGCTGCCAACTATGGAGATAAAGTCCCTAACGAGAAATGGTATGGAAATAATTACTCCATGGATGATCTTTGGGAAGGCAATGAAGGAAAAATGGCAGGCGGAGCACCAAGTTTCAACGTCAATGGGACAGCAGGTAAGTTCCTGATAAAGAAAAATACCGCATATTATGTGGATGACAAGGCACCGGACAACATGGGCAACAAAGAAGGAAGGTCCAGCAATTTGCGCGTAATGCGCTTTGCCGAGGTACTGTTGCTTTATGCTGAAGCATGCGCCAAAACCAATGATCCGGATGGTGCCAACTATGCTTTAAAGCAAATCCGCCAAAGAGCAGGACTTACGGAAAAGACTTTTGCACAAGCTGAATTAATGAATGAAATAGAACACCAATGCTTATTGGAGTTCTTTGCGGAAGGACATCGTTTTGACGATTTGAAACGTTGGTATTCGCCCAGCGAAATTCAGTTGATCTTCAAGGCGAATGGAAAACAAGGTGCGGAAAACTTCCAGGAAAAACACCTTTATTATCCTATACCGACAAGTGAACTAAACAATAATACTGCCATGGAACAAACCAGTTTATGGAAATAAAAAACCTAGCAAGATTAACTTAATAAAGAAACAACATGAAAAAGATATATTCATTATTATTCGTATCCCTCTTTCTATTCATTGGATACTCTTGTGACGATGGAAGTCTGAGTCACAGTGACGTCTACATTCCGGACCCGGTAGAAGAAACAGACGAGGATGACGGATTCTCAGCCGAACCCACCACAGAAGCTGTCATCAAAGTACAGTTCGGAGAAGGGCACGAACATCAGATAATCGATGGCTTCGGATGTGCCTTTGCAGAGTGGTCACATCGTATATGGAACAACATGATGCGCGAAGATGTAGTCAATGATCTTTTCGGAGAAAATGGCTTGAAGCTGAATATTTTCAGAGGTGAGGTATTTCCACACTATCAGAACCCTACCACAAACGTCATTGACTTCGGAATGAACCGTACCTTCAATCTTGCAGCCAACGATCCCTCTATGATCAATGATTACTGGAGAGACTTTAACGGTTCCGGATGTGGCGAACAAGTACAATTAGGTCAAATGTGGCTGGTAGATATCCTGCAGAAAAAATATAAAGATGTGAAATTTATATTCTCTACCTGGAGTCCTCCCGGAACTATGAAATCTAACGGAAAGCCCTCAGGCGGTAGTCTGGCATCCGGTTCGGAAGACGCATATGCTAACTATCTGATTGACTTCATCAAAGCATACACTGAAAAGTTCGGCATTGAGATATATGCAATATCACCATCTAATGAGCCTAACAGCAGTGGAACGGGATGGAACGGTTGTAGCTGGAGTTATACCAATCTGGCTAACTTCTGCCAGAAGAATCTTCGCCCGGCTTTAGATAAAGCAGGTTATCAAGACATGAAGATTATCTTTGGAGAGCACTCATGGTGGAAAGCAGGAGTCACTTTTCTTGAAAATGGCTTGAAAGCCTGTCCCGATCTGGTTAACTCCAACATTATTGCAGCAGCTCACGGATACACATTAATTGGCAACACTGAGTTTGTACAATCACCACTCTGCGCTGAAAATAATATTCATTTATGGAATACGGAAACCAGTTCTACAGACACATACGATCCATCCTGGAAAAACGCGATGCAATGGGCTACTACTTTCCATAATTATCTGGCAGTTTCCAACCTGAACGCATTTATCTGGTGGGCAGGTGCACGTCCTTGTACGAATAATGAAGCGTTGATCAGACTGGAAGAAGCACTTCCCGGAACCAATTATGAAAGAGCGTCCCGCTACTACAGTTACGGACAATTTACTAAGTTTATCCCGGAAGGAAGCCGACGTGTGGATATCAAGACTGTTGCTCCCGAAGGTGACGAAGAAGCATTCCCGAAAGAACTGTTGATGACAGCTTACATCAAGGACGACAATTATACGATCGTACTGGTAAACAATTCTACAAGCAAGGCCTTCGAAACCAAACTGGAAATTGAAGGAAAAGAGTTTCAGACCATGATCTCGTATACATCAGATGAAGGAGTTAAGTGGCAACGCAAAAAAGTAAATCCATCTCTCAGCGGATTGCGCTCCATTACAGTCCCTAAGTTTAGTGTAGTAACCATCACTGGTAAAATGAAAGATATTGAAGCTGAATAAATAGTCTAAATAAACAATGAATATCATGAAAAGAAATCTATTATATTTGGCAGGATTCCTGCTTACAGCCGCTACTGTTTTCTCCGGCTGTAATGACGATGATCCATCCTATCACGACTTAGTGCCGAATACGCAGGAGTTGATCATTAATCTGGATGAGACCCCGGAAGGAATCATTCAAATAGTTCAAGGCAACGGCAATTATAAAATTACAAGTTCCAATGAAGATGTAGCAACCGCCATTGCCGAAGGTAACAAAATTAAAGTAACAGCTCTGAAGGCCGGTAGTACCGACTTATCTATTACCGACTGGGCTAAAATGAGTACCAATGTCAAAGTCATCGTCGATCAGTTAAGTGAACTGGTTTTGTCCAATTCGGCTACAACAATGTATCCGGGTGAAAACAAGACAGTCAATGTTTATACAGGAAACAGAGGCTACAAAGTAACAGTTGACAAAGAATCTGTCGTGAAAGCTACAGTAGATGAAGAAGGACATATACAGATAGAATCTCTGGCACCAGGCAATGCAACAGTTACAGTGACCGACAGACTGAACAAGAGTGCAGAATTTTCAGTAAAAGTAATAAAGAAACTTGTAGTTGACAATAGTGAAGAAATTGCTTATTTGACAGTCGGTGAACCTTTGACAATCAAGATTCTGGACGGTAACGGAGGCTATACCTGCACAAATAATGGTTCTGCCACTTATCTGAAATGCACGATAGCGGAAAATGGAACAGATGTTATCATCGAAGGTCTTAAAAGATATCGTTTCAACAAGACGGTAACAATCAAAGACCAGGAAGGAGAGTCAATCAGCATCAATATAGTCTATATCGACGACCTATATCTGGAGAATCCATCATATCGTTACTTAATAGCAGGTTCATCTTCTTATCAGTCTGTCTCTACCTCGGCAGTGGGTTCCATTACTCATTCGGAAGAGTTCAATATGTCCGAAATTGTTATAAAAGGAACAGGAACTTATGCCAGCGGTTTTGCAGTTCAGTTTACAGGTGATTTGACGAAAGGCAACAAAGGTGATGCGGTACTGTATAAAGTAACAAGAAATGCAGTGGACAAAAAAGTGAAATATCCGATAGAAGATTGCCGGATCGATAAAGTGGAAGATGGTTGGTACTGGGTCAGCTTCTTAGAACCCAATTGCACCATCCGCTCTTATATGATTACCAAACAATAGTTTATAGACTTGACACATGTATTTTTTGAAAGTACCCCCATACTTTCAAAATGACAAAAGTACAAAGAGACTGTCCCTACAACACCGTATATCTCAGGTATGTCTGGCTTGTAAACAGTCTCTTTTGTCCTGTCAAGTAATACAAAAAGGATCGCAAGCCGATGCTTTACTCTAATTTTATGAATTGATATGAATAGATATGATAACAGACTACATATTCTCACTAAAGAATATGATGAGCTCATCTCACGTGAAAATGAAAAGATACTGCCCGGCAATGGTGTTTTTGAACGATACAAATACCCCATTCTGACAGCAGACCACCCCCCGCTGGAGTGGAGATACGACTTCAATCCGGAAACAAATCCCTATCTGATGGAACGTTTCGGCATTAACGCCGTATTCAATGCAGGCGCTATCAAATTCAACGGGAAATATCTTATTATGGCACGAGTAGAAGGGCATGACCGCAAATCATTCTTTGCCATCGCAGAAAGTCCCAATGGTATCGACAACTTCCGCTTCTGGGAATATCCGGTACAACTGCCGGACCTATATCCGGAAGAAACGAACGTCTACGATATGCGTCTGACAAAACACGAGGACGGATGGATATACGGTATCTTCTGCTCGGAAAGCAAAGATCCGGACGCACCCGCAGGAGACCTCACATCGGCCATTGCAGCAGCAGGAATCATACGCAGCAGGGACCTTAAAAACTGGGAACGCCTGCCCAACCTCGTCTCCCAAAGCCAGCAACGGAATGTGGTGCTGCACCCCGAATTCGTAGACGGCAAATATGCATTGTACACCCGTCCGCAGGACGGATTCATCGATGCAGGCAGCGGAGGCGGTATTTCATGGGCATTGATAGACGATATCACTCATGCAGTGGTCAAGAAGGAAATCGTTATAGAACAACGCCATTATCACACGATCAAAGAAGTGAAAAACGGTGAAGGGCCTCATCCCATCAAGACTCCCGAAGGATGGCTACATCTGGCACACGGAGTCCGTGCCTGTGCAGCCGGGCTCAGATATGTCCTATATCTGTATATGACGTCTTTAGATGACCCCAGTAAAGTGATAGCCCAGCCGGGAGGTTACTTCATGGCACCCGTGGGAGAAGAAAGAACCGGAGATGTATCCAACGTCTTGTTTTCCAACGGATGGATCGCGGATGAAGACGGAACGGTATACATCTACTATGCTTCCTCCGACACACGGATGCACGTAGCGACTTCTACGATCGAACGGCTAATCGATTACTGCCGGCATACACCGGAAGACAGACTCCGTTCCACGACTTCCGTGAAAAGCATATACGATATCATAGAAGCCAATAAGCTCGTGATGTCGGAAAATGCCGTTATATTATAGTTCCGGAAGCAGTATTATCATCTGTCTTTCAGGATGTTCCATTCTGCATGATGGATATTAACAACTGAGTTGCAGGGTATTAACAGCTGACACGTCAAGTATTAACACCTGACGTGTCAGGTATTAAAGCCTGAGAAGTCAGATAAATAGTATCAGATAGTATCAGTATGAGTTAAAATAATATTTGTTTCTTCCCCACATTCGACCTACTTTTGTACCTGATAGATTATTAATGTACAAAACCTAATCAAAATAGCAACATGAAATTACACACATCCGATCTTCTGATCATCTGCGCCTACCTCATTGCCATGATTGTCATCGGACTCATACTGAAAAAACGGGCCGCACAAAATATGGACTCCTATTTCCTGGGAGGCAAATCACTGCCCTTCTATATGCTTGGCCTGTCCAATGCATCCGGGATGTTCGACATCACTGGTACGATGCTAATGGTTTACTGGGCATTTGCCTACGGATTCAAAAGTCTCTGGATTCCCTGGCTGTGGCCGGTATTCAATCAGATATTCCTCATGGTTTATCTGTCGGTGTGGTTGCGGCGTTCCAATGTGCTCACCGGAGCCGAATGGATCAAAACCCGCTTCGGTAAAGGCAAGGGAGCGACACTCTCTCATACCATCGTTGTCGTATTTGCGTTATTAAGCGTACTCGGATTTCTAAGTTACGGATTCATAGGAATAGGCAAATTCATGGAAATCTTTATTCCCTGGGAAGTCATCTCACCCTACATTCCTTTCACTGTTTCACCGGAGTATGTTCCGCATGTATACGGTATCTTCTTCACAGCTATCGCTACCTTCTACGTCATGTTGGGAGGAATGCTGAGCATCGTATGGACGGATGTCGTACAGTTCCTTATCATGACGGTGGCAGGCATCGTTATCGTAGTGATCGGTATGCAGATGGTGGCGCCGGATATGATACACTCCTTTGTACCTGCCGGATGGGATTCCCCTTTCTTCGGATGGACGCTCGATATTGACTGGAGCAGCCGGATGAGTTTGCTGACCGAACGAATGGCGAACGAACCTTACAGTCTGATAGGCATCTTTGTCATGATGGCGTTGCTCAAAGGCATCTTCATGAGTATGGCAGGGCCTGCGCCCAACTATGATATGCAGAAAATTCTGTCCTGCAAGTCTCCCAAAGAAGCAGCGATGATGAGCGGTTCCGTATCCGTCGTGCTATTGATTCCCCGTTATCTGATGATTATGGGATTTGCATTACTTGCCATCTATTTCTTCAAGGAAGACGGCGGACTGACACAGATGGAAGTGACCCGCACAGACTTTGAGACGATTCTTCCCCATCTGATCACACGATATGTTCCGGCAGGACTTGCAGGATTATTATTGGCAGGTCTACTGGCAGCTTTCATGTCGACCTTTGCCTCTACCGTCAATGCAGCCCCCGCATATATCGTAAATGATATTTATCTGAAATACATCAATCCGAAAGCAAGCGTGAAAACTCAGATACGCAGCAGTTATGTCATCTCTGTGGCAGTAGTGGTGGTGAGCACTGTCATCGGATTCTTCCTGAAAGATATCAATGAAATCTTCCAGTGGATTGTAGGTGCACTGTTCGGAGGATACATCGCAGCCAACGTGCTGAAATGGCATTGGTGGCGTTTCAACGGTGAAGGTTATTTCTGGGGAATGACTGCCGGAGTAGTGGCAGCTATTGTGATGAAATTTACCGTTCCGGATGCATGGGTACTTTATTTCTTCCCCGTACTGTTCGGCGTCTCTCTGATCGGATGTATCATCGGGACTTACAGCGCTCCGGCTACAGATGAAGAGACTCTGATCAACTTCTATGTCAATGTACGCCCGTGGGGATGGTGGAAACCGATTCAGGAGAAAGCAATCGCCCGCTACCCGCATATTCAGGCGAATAAAAACTTCAAAAGAGATGCCTTCAATGTGGCGATAGGAATCATCTGGCAATGTACGCTTACCATCATCCCAATGTACCTCGTTGTCCGCGAACAGTTAGGACTCTGGAGTTCTATCGCCTTGCTTCTGATTACCACGCTGATATTAAGAAAGACCTGGTACAAGCCTTTGTGTAAGGAGGAAGCGAGATACAACGAAGAGATGAAACAAATACGATAAGTATCAGCATAATTAATTTATATCATAAATTTAGGCACGGATGACACGGATTTCACGGATTTAAAAGATCGGTCAATTAAAAACCACGTTAACCCGTGTCATCCGTGCCTAATAAAACAGAGAACCGACCATGAAAAGACTATCCGTAATACTCTTGTCATTTTTACTATATCTTCCGTTGTGCGCACAATTTAAAGGAACCGTCTATGTCGATACCAATCAATCGGGCACATTCGACAAAGGAGACAAACCGCTGGCAGGAGTGATGGTAACAGACGGAATGAACGTAGTAAAAACAGATAAAAAAGGCCGGTTCTCACTATCGGGATTCAAGAAAACCCGATTTATCAGCATTACTACACCTGCCGGATTCGAGACACAACAATTCTACCTCCCTGTCAAGGAGGACAGAAAAAGCTATGATTTTATAGTGACCGAAAGCGAACGGACCAAGACCAGAGAACACTCCTTTATCCATATCACCGACACGGAAGTGACCGGAGGAGTGGGGCGTTGGGTCACCGACTTACAACAATACATAAAGAACGAACAACCGGCTTTTCTGATTCATACCGGAGACATCTGCTACGAACCGGGACTCACAGTGCACAATCAAATTGTGAATGCACAAACAATGGACTGCCCTGTCTATTACTGCATAGGCAACCACGACCTGGTGAAAGGCAACTACGGCGAAGAACTTTATGAATCGATTTATGGCCCGACATGGTATTCGTTCGATGTCGGCAACGTGCATTATGTCGTTACTCCCATCGACCGCGGAGACAACCCGACCGATTACACGCAAAGGGATGTATACAACTGGCTGAAGAATGACCTCGCCCTGATGAAGAAAGATCAGGCGCTTGTTCTTTTTAACCACGAGCTGTTTACTCCCGGCGATAACTTCGTATTCAAAGCAGACAAAAAGGATATCCTCGACCTCCGTACGTTCAACACGAAAGCACAAATCTACGGACATATGCACTACAACTACGTCCGCAATCAGAAAGGCATTTATACCATCTGCACCGGCACACTGGACAAAGGAGGTATCGATCACTCCCCTTCTTCATTCAGAGACATAAAGATAGATGCCAACGATCACCTCACAACGCAACTGCGTTATACTTTCATCGAACCGCAAATCGCTATTGTTTCTCCGATGAAGAATCAAGCAGCCCCCATACATCCGGAAACCGGCTATCAGCTTCCGGTCTCGGTCAACACCTATAACTCACAGGCAAAAACATCGTCTGTTTCTTATCTGCTGAGCAATCCGGAAGACAACCGGGAAATAGCCAAAGGTAACCTGTCGCCCCTCACCGACTGGAACTGGAGCGGAAATATTCAAATACCCGCTAACGAAAACGGAAAGAAACTGAACCTGACAGTGACTTCATCCTTCAACGACGGAAAGGAAGCGACTGCCACCAGCCAGTTCCTTTATCAGAAAGATTTCAAATCGACTGCTATCACAGGGAAGGACTGGAATACCCTACTTCAGAACGCAAGTCACTCCGGCGGAATAAATGATTCCCAAATCAAACTCCCCCTGCAACTACAATGGACAGCGAACACAGGAAGCAACATCTTCATGGCCTCCCCCCTCATCGTCGGACAAAAAGTATTCATTGCCACTACCGATGATAACACATCGCTCAACACCTATATTTGTGCATTCGACTTCCATTCCGGCAAACAGCTATGGAAGTTCCGCACGGAAAACTCGGTAAAGAATACGATTGCCTGCGAAAATGAAATCGTTGTAGCCCAGGATGCCTCCTGCAATCTGTACGCCCTCGACGCAGCATCCGGAAAACCACTGTGGCAACAATACATCAACTTAAAGAACTATCCCTATCTGAGCGAAGGACTGACAGTTGACAAAGGAATCGTTTATGCCGGAATCGGCGCCGGACTTTCAGCCTACGACCTGAAAACAGGAAAAGTGATATGGACCAACACGGACTGGAAACAACGGGAAGGCTCGACCACCACGTTAACCATCGCCGGAGACGTACTAATCAGTGGCACCCAATGGGGAGGACTGTATGGCAACGACATCCGCACTGGCAAACAACTCTGGAAACTCTCGGACAACGGACTCGGCAACCGAGGTGCCTCTCCGGTCTACAAAGACGGAAAATTATGGATCATCTCCTCCAAAAGCTTTTTCCTAATAGAACCTCAAACCGGTAAAGTACTCCAGCAAAAGGAACTGTCCGCCAACCTGGACGTGACATCTACCCCGCTTGTCACCGAACATGAGATTATCTTCGGCAGCGCAGACCGTGGAATCTTCGCTCTCGACAAACCGACTCTTTTCATCAAATGGAGAGCCGAGACTTTACCTTCTCTTGTATACACTGCTCCTTATTCTTCTACGCCACAGGCAGCAGTAGAAACAAGCCCTGTATCTTCACAAGGAATGGTCTATATCGGAGCTTCCGACGGATATTTATACGCCATCGACCAGTCAACAGGGATTATCAAAGACAAGTTGTACTTCGGAGCACCAGTTTTCTCCACAGTAGCAGTATCGGGAAACAGGATGATTGTTTGCGACTTTGCGGGTAATGTTTATTGCCTGTCGTCAAAAGCGGCAGAAGAATAAAGTACATCCCGCCTCACGCAGTTTTCTCCACCCGCAGCGTTGTAATTTAAAGATTATCACGTATCTTTGCCCCTCAATCATAAATACGAGATATGGCTATTACAATCAAGAAAGTCTCTACAAAGAGAGAACTTAAGAAGTTTATTCGCTTTAATTACAGGATGTATAAGGGCAATCCATATTCCGTGCCCGACCTTTACGACGATATGCTCAACACATTCAACAAAAAGAAGAATGCGGCATTCGAGTTCTGTGAAGCAGATTACTTCCTGGCATACCGGGACGACAAAATCGTAGGTCGTGTGGCCGCTATCATCAATAACCGCGCCAACGAAAAGTGGGAATGCAAGAACGTCCGTTTCGGATGGATAGATTTCATTGATGACCCCGAAGTATCATCCGCACTCATCAAGACCGTCGAAGACTGGGGAAAAGAGCGCGGCATGACCCACATCACAGGTCCTCTGGGATTCACCGATTTCGATGCGGAAGGAATGCTGATCGAAGGATTCGACCAACTCAGCACAATGGCTACTATCTACAACCACCCGTACTACCCCGTACACATGGAGAGACTCGGCTTCGAGAAAGACGCCGACTGGGTAGAATACCAAATCTACATCCCCGAAGCCATCCCCGACAAGCACAAGCGTATCTCCGAACTGATTCAACGAAAATACAACCTGAAGATAAAGAAATACACCTCCGGAAGAAAAATAGCCAAAGACTACGGACAGGAAATCTTCGAACTGATGAACGAAGCATACAGCCCGCTCTACGGCTACTCTCCGCTGACGCAACGGCAAATCAACCAGTACGTAAAGATGTATCTCCCGATTCTCGACTTACGGATGGTTACCCTCATTACCGACGCCGACGACAAGCTGGTATGCGTAGGCATCTCCATGCCGTCTCTTGCCGAGGCCCTGCAAAAGTCACACGGCCGTCTGCTCCCTCTAGGATGGTTCTATCTGCTGAAAGCACTGTTCATGAAACGCCGTGCCAAAATGCTTGACCTGCTGCTTGTAGCAGTCAAACCGGAGTACCAGAATAAAGGTGTTAACGCTTTGTTATTTTCCGATTTAATTCCAGTTTATCAAAAATTAGGTTTTATCTTTGCGGAAAGCAACCCCGAACTGGAACTGA
>OWIO01000448.1_pt1 | contig 37387 bp, 42 predicted proteins | sample 1733011 | NCBI WGS metagenome assembly OWIO01 (sample SAMN05065779, study PRJEB22554) | human gut metagenome | biome: ENVO:2100002; feature: ENVO:00000062; material: ENVO:00002003 | host: Homo sapiens | place: USA | reverse complement strand
GAATACTTCAAGGTGGATGTGAACTATCTGCTGACCGAGGACGAAGAGTTTGTGGCTCAGGCATCCGAGCAGTACGGCTCCCGTGGCATGAAACAGGCAAAAGACCTGATTGAAGGGATGTCCGGCTTGTTTGCGGGTGGTACGCTGTCTGAGCAGGACAAGGATGCGGTGATGAAGGCGTTGCAGAATATATATTGGGAATCCAAAGCCCGGAATGTTGAGAAATACACGCCGAAGAAATACAAGAAGACCGGTACGGACGCAGAGGAATAACTGTCTGCGTCTCGGTTTCTTGACGGATTTACTTTGACTGTTTTCAACATGAAAGGGGTGAAGGTCCCGTGATAATTCGCTCCGAGGAAATATACAAAAAGGCGAACAGCATTGTCAAAAGCTGTGGAACAAGAGATACCTTGAAGATTGCCCGTGAGCTGGGCATTCATCTCCATTTTCTTGACAATCTGAACGATCTGCTCGGAATGTACACCTAAAGAAGCCCTTCTTTGTGCGGCTTTATCTTCTAACTTTAAGGAGCAATTGCCATGTTTAAGCGTATACTCACGAAAAAGAAAACAATCTGTATTCTCTCCGGTATCCTTCTCATTCTGATCGTCTGGACTGCATGGGGGAACATTGCATTGGAACTGAACACATACACAATGAGCAGCCGTGGGCTGCCGGATGCATTTGACGGTTATCGCATCGCGCAGGTTTCAGATCTGCACAATGCAGAGTTTGGTGACGGAAATCAACGGCTTCTGGATATGCTGCGGGAAGCAGAACCGGATATGATTGCAATAACCGGAGATCTGATTGACTCGCGAAAGACCAATATTGCAGTTGCTTTGGCTTTTGCTGAGGAAGCAGTACGAATCGCACCTTGCTACTATGTCTCCGGTAATCATGAAGCGAGAGTTCCGGAATATCGGGAATTAAAAGCTGGGTTGGAGGCTGCCGGGGTAACCGTTCTGGACGATGCGCGGGTAGAGATCGAGATTTCCGGGAAGAGCATTACCATCATCGGCGTCAATGATCCCAGCTTCCTTGCAGACTATTTGACGAGCGATGCTGCGGTAATGGATCGCAAGCTCTCAGAGCTTTCTTCGGAAGGTGCCAGTTTTACAATTTTGCTTTCTCACAGACCGGAGCTGTTTGACACCTATGCGGCTCATGAGATGGATTTGGTTCTCACCGGACACGCACATGGCGGTCAATTTCGATTGCCTCTGATCGGCGGGCTGATTGCACCGAATCAGGGACTATTTCCAAAGTACGATGATGGTTTGTATTCCGAGGGGAACACGAACATGATTGTCAGCCGGGGCCTTGGAAACAGCGTCATTCCGTTTCGCTTCAATAACCGACCGGAAGTGGTTCTGATAGAGCTCAAGAGCCAAAAGTAATGAAGTCTTCACGAGCTTCTGGGACACGAAGACCGGCAAGACCGTCTATCTTTCCGATCCATTGATGACTGATCTGACGGAGGAAGAAAAGGCGCGTTCCACCGGTTCAAACAGTCTGTGCGCTATCACGGGCTGGAACAGCGTTGGTATGATTATCTGGCGGAGGCGTATCGAGAGCTTGCGATCCGCTGGTGCGCAGAGGAAGGCTTGGAGTACACGGAATGAAAGATAATGAGAAAAAGACATTGCTGCGGAGCAGTGATGATCTGATTGAGAGCTATGATCTGACCGGCAAGACGATCATCCCGTTTGCGACCTCCGGAGGAAGCGACATTGGCAAGACGAACGAACGCCTTGCGCCGAGCTGCAAAGGCGCAAAGCTGATGGACGGCAAGGTCTTCAAGGGCAGCGTCGGGCATCAGGAGCTTGCGGCGTGGGTTGAAGGACTTGGACTTTAAGGGACAGACAAATCGGGATTTATGGAGAATACTGACTTATGAAAATACATATTATTGGTTGCAGTGGTTCTGGAAAAACCTATTTAGCAAATGCACTTTCAAAAAAGTATAATATTTCCCATTTCGACTTAGATGATATTCAATGGGATAATAACGCCAAAGAATATGGCAAAAAGAGAACGCTTGATGAACGGAAAGCGTTATTACAAGAAATATTATATAATAATGATGAGTGGATAATTGAGGGGGTATATTATGCCTGGGTACAGCAAAGTTTTGATGAAGCTGATAAAATATATGTTTTAGATATGCCTGGTTATTTATATAAAAGTAGAATTATTATGCGCTCTATAAAAAGAAAATTGGGAATACAAAAAGGAAAAAGAGAAACTTTGAAATCGGTCTATAACCTTTTGAAATGGACTGAAACTTTTCAGAATAAAAATCTGAAAGAAATAAGAAGTATTTTAGATAGATATGATGATAAAGTTATATGGCTATCAAGAAAAAAAGATGTAGAGAAAATAATAAAGGCGGTATGATAACTTCCAGTTTAACGAACAGGAGATGATGATCGCATGAAAATCCTACATGAACTTTCTTGGCTATGGGAAACGCTGGGCATTGCGCTTGTTGCTGCGGCTGTCTGCATGGCTTGCGCCGCGCTGATTGGCAAGGCAGCGAAGAAGAATCTCGGCAAAAAGGTGTTGGCAGTCATAGGGGCTGCTGCATTTGTGGGCGCGATTCTGGCGGTCATTCTGATCGCCCGGACACCAATGCCGCTTTGACAGAATAGGAGAAACTGACAATGATTGTTCTTACAGAGCAGATAGAGATTCCGGCTTCCTATGAAAAATTAAAGGCATGGACTGCTAACTTTAAGGAAGAGTTTGTGAAATGGAGTCCCTACCACATGGAATGCAATCTCTATAACGGAAACTATAACGCAGGAAGCAAGATCCGCTTCCGCGAGATCGTCATGGGGCTGGACTACGATGTGACCGGCACAATTACGGAATGCGAATAGGATGAGAACCACTTCCGCATTGTATTCCGGAGCGACAAGAAAATGGCGTTCATCACCTTTGAAGGGAAAAGAACCAAAACAGGATGCCATTTCTCTCACACCGAGGCTTTCGGCATGACCACGCCGGTAATTGGGGCGATCATGAACTTCCTGATCTTCAAGGTGTTTTTCAGGAAAAAGGCAAACTGGCAGCTTATTGCAAGTACAAGGATCGTCGGTAATTCGATTTCAAAAAAACAATTAGAGAAAAGGTTTCCGTTATGAAATAATCTTACAGTAAACCTTCCACCTACAAATAATACAAATAGTAGCCAAGGCCCCGGGTGCAAACCCGGGGCCTTTCCCATATTACTTCTTCCCCTGTACGATGAACCCACTAAACCCGGCCTTTTTCAGGCGGTCCAGCATCTTCTCGGCGTTGGTGTGGACGCAGTTGTGGATGTCCGCGCGCCAGGCGTCGGACTCGGCGCAGCGCTTGACCATGCCCGTGGCGTAGTCCAGCAGCATCACCACAACCAGCACCAGCACCGGCACCAGCAGCTGCCCCCCTTAGGCACACAGCGCCCCCGGCGCGGCCGCCAGCGCGGCCTTGATCGTGTTTTCTTTCATGTAAAATCTCCTTTCCTGCCGCCTTGGGCGGCGTGATTACTGATTATCAGAGCGCCATGGCAGCCGGAACGTGGTTGCCGCTCACGACTCCTTCAGCGAAATCTGGCTGAACACATTTTTTGTACCAACGCCGCCGCTTTTCTGGGAGAAACAGATAGCGTACCCCTTCCCGGCCTCCGGGGTTATGGAAGCGGAGCAAAGCTCCGTGGTGCTGTAGCAGACTCTGGCATTGGACACGTAGGTCCATACGCCGCCGCTTACGTTATAGGTCATCAGGTTCACACCACTATTTGCGCTGGCGCATTTTGCCGCGAAGGTATAGCTTTTTCCGGCTTCCAGCGCCAGCGGGACAACAATGCCATAGCCGGAGAGCTGAGACGCCGACGCGCTGCCCGTCTGGATCGTAAATTCCAGGGTATCCGTTCCAACAGCAAAATCCGTCATCGTCGCAGCGGTCGGACTCTGAGTAGTCCCGGCGAAAGACAGCGGATAATAGTACTTATCCGTGCCGAAGGACCTGCCCACGTTTCCGTCGGAATACTCCTGCCACTGAACGCCTGTCCGACCGGTCATATCCCACAGGGGAGTCACCTGACCGCCGCCGCTGTCACCGCTATGCACACCCAGCATTGTCTCATAGATCATCTGGCCCAGCTTCGCATAGCCGCCCTCCGTGGGGTGCACGCCGTCGTTGATATCCTGAGCCGGATCCAGCACACAGTTATTGGGCGAGATAGCCACGGAGATATTGCCGGAAAAGTGCTCCATCAGCGCCTTGGACATGCGGATCGTGTTCATGCGGTACACGAAGTCAATCTGACCGGTGCCGTATTTCTCCGTAAAAACGGAGGGGTTCCCGTTGGGCGGCGTGAGCAGATCAACGATGACCTTGATGCTGCTGTCATAGTTCAGGATGGAGTTCACCATGGTATCCAGATACCCGATTGTCGCAGCCGCCGAGAAGGAATCCAGCCCGGCATAGAAGATGTCGTTGATGCCCAGTTGGAGAACCACCACGCCCACGCCGGTATAGGCCTGCGTGGTCATATAGTGGCTGAAGTCGAACCCGTTGTTATAGAACGGGTTTGTATATGTGCCGTCTGCCGCCTTTGTGCAGTAGTCGGAGGCTTTCCAGCCGGCCCGTCCCTCATGTCTGGCCGGAGCCGTGCCCCGGGTCCCGAGCAGCGTCAGTGCTCCTCCGGCGGCTGAGAAACAGCTCAGGAGCTTTTGACAGATGTAGTTGCCCTGGGTCACGGTGCTGTCGCCGATGACCAGCGCTGAAGCGGTAACGGCCTTGTTGGCTGCGGCGATGATCGTGCATGTGCCGCTCGCCAACAGACTGTAGCCGGAGTCGTACACCCTCCACTGCAGTGGATACGTCCCGGGTGCGTTGGCCGTTATAGACAGATGATCGCCATACCGCTTTATGGTCAGCCCGTTTGCTGCGCTGCACCAGAGCATGGCGTTCTGCTGGGATATCACATTAGCATAGTAGATATTGAATTCGCTGCCGGTCAGAACCCTGACCACTGCGGGAATGGCCACGGCGATGACCCTTGTATCCTCTGCATCCGCGCCATCGTTTACGGCAGCAATCGCCGTCCCATCCACCTCGATGGTGGTCACTTTTCCGCTTTTCGTGGCTGTTACCACCGGGCTATGACCAGCAGGGCCTTGCGGGCCGGTTGCACCGGCGGGGCCTTGCGGGCCAGCCGGGCCAGTGTCGCCCTTTTCTCCCTGTGCGCCACCCAGCCCCTTGATAAGCTCCATCAGCTGGTCGTACACGTCTGGCGTGGGGTTGGCGGGAGCACCGCTGGGCGTGGTGACGGACGGTAGCACCCGCAGGTCCGCCGCCCGGCTGGTGTGCAGGTCTCCGGCGTACAAGCCCACGGATGCCCACCCCGGCGTGCTGAGCGCCGGCAGAGCCGCCGTGTCGCCGGCGAATACCACGTCCTGATAGGTGCCGTCCGCCAGGTTCACCCGCATGGTTTTGGTGTCGTAGGGGGTCCACTCCTGATCCAGGTCCCACGCCACCGTGTAGTCGCTGTTGCCGCAGATCACAGTCCCCGTGCCTCCGGCCCGCTTGTCCCGAATTTTGATCTTGATTTCAGGCATTTGCATCATCTCCCTTCGGATACGCCCGCACGCGGCGGAAAAGTTGCACCCGCTGTTGCCGTTTTCTTCTATTGTAACGGATGCCGGGCCGGGATTTCTCCCCGGCCCGGCATTTTTTCAGCTTCCCCAAGCGTTTGGGATTCTCACTCCCACGGCGTGCCCTTGTCGCTCCAGGTGGAATTTTTCAGCGCCAGCCACATGGCCTTCTGCTGGCTGGGCGTCAGGCCCATGGACTGGATATAGGCTACGTACTTGGCCTTCAGGGACCCGGACACGGTTTTGCCCTCCGCATCCTTGTCGCTCTCCAGGGTGGCCACATACTCCATGGCGGTGCTCAGCGTGTCATAGCTGATGCCAGCGGGCTTGGCGTAGCTGTTGTACGCCTCCCGCAGTTTCTTGCTTTCATAGGTCTTGCGCTTCATTCCCGGCCACACGCTGCCCACGGTGTTGTTCCAGGTGGTGATGACCTCCCGGGTGGCCGCCGACAGCGGCAGCCCCGACAGCATGGCCACCGCGCTGCACACGTCAGACCATCTCACTGAACTGACCGGTCACGCGATATATTGCGGCGTTTCCCGTATCTGTGAAAAGGCGGGTGTTCCGCATTAACCAGTTCCATGACCTGCGCCATGTGAACGCCTCTGTTATGCTGGAGGCGAAGATACCGGACAAGTACAGCGCCAAGCGCATGGGGCATGCCACGCCCAACATGCTCAAGACCACATACCAGCACATTTTCCGCGAGGACGAACGTCTATATGACGATGCCATCGAGGAAGGGCTGGAGGCCATTCTTCACCCGGACAAGTAGTCCGGTTTTCGTGTGCGTTTCCGTGTGCGTTTTTAACGCAAACAATGCACACGAACTGTAAAATCCTGTGGCATTTTGCAAAATCGTAAAGCCAGAAAACCCGCATGGATAAAAGGAAAAGACCAGAAACCGACGTGGCTTCTGGTCTTTCATATGGTGGAGCTGAGGGGAGTCGAACCCCTGTCCGAAAGCACTTTGACAGGACCTTCTCCGGGCGCAGGACAGTTTCAGCATTCCCTCCCTGCACAGGCACTGGCCAGACTGAGCAGTTCAGTAGAGTCATGATGCATGGGCGGGGCAACTCTTACCCGCCGCACGTCCGCCACATCAACGACGCCCTCCCCGGCCTGTGGCCTCTCCGGTTCAGACGGCTGCCTTAGTTAGGCAGCGACAGCAATACGATTGTTGTCAGTTAATTTTAAGTTGCCCGTTTTTAGGCGGTCAGGCGCCGCCGCCCGCTTATCCTGCCTCCACACCCCCGTCGAAACCGGTACAGCCCCGTATGAGATGGAAGGCGCCCGGGCCGGAGGCCGGCCCGGATGCCGTGTCAAAGCTTATCTATGGAAGGGATCCGGCAGCTTCTCCGGCTCCGGATATGTGACACCCTGGGTATCCACGGTGACGGACTTCATCACCTGGGGCTTTTTGGGCTTGTTGGTCATCATGTTCCTGGGCTGGGAGACAATCTCGTCCACCACGTCCATGCCGTCGATGACCATACCGAAGGCGGCATACTGCCCGTCCAGATGGGGCGCGTCCTTGTGCATGATGAAAAATTGGCTGCCGGCAGAGTCCATATCCTGGGCCCGGGCCATACTCAGCACGCCCCGGGTGTGGCGCAGATCATTGGGCACGCCGTTGGCGGCGAATTCACCCTTGATGCAGTAGCCGGGACCGCCCATGCCGGTGCCGTCGGGGCAGCCGCCCTGGATCATGAACCCGTAAATGCAGCGGTGGAAGATCAGTCCGTTGTAAAACCCGCTGTTGGCCAGAGAAATGAAATTCCGCACAGACTGCGGCGCAATATCGGGATACAGCTCGGCAGTGATCTTCTTACCGTTTTCCATTTCGATGGTGACGATGGGATTGTTCATGGATACGCTCCTTTTATCGGTTTTTCTCGCGGACAGCCCGCTCCATTTCGCGTTTGGCGTCGCGCTTGGCGATGGCGTCCCGCTTGTCGTAGGTCTTTTTACCCTTGCACAGGCCCAGCTCCACCTTCACCCGGCTGTCCTTGAAGTACAGGCTCAGGGGGATCAGGGCATAGCCGTCCTGCTTCTGCAGATCGTGGAGCTTGCGGATCTCCCGCTTGTGCATCAGCAGCCGCTTGGGCCGGTCCGGGTCCTTGTTGAAGATGTTCCCCTGTTCATAGGGAGAGATGTGCATGCTGTGGGCGTAAATCTCGCCGTCCTTGGCCACGCAGTAGGAATCCTTCAGATTTACCCTGCCCTGGCGGATGGATTTGACCTCCGTCCCCGCCAGCTCGATGCCCGCCTCATACCGGTCCTCCACGAAATAGTCGTGGTGCGCCTTGCGGTTTTGGGCCGCGATCTTGATACCGCGCTTTTCCATGGCGGACCTCCTCTCTTTTGATTGGTAAATAAGTATACCACACCTTCCCGGGAATTGCAACCCCTGTCACCGGGCCCGCTGGGCCGCCTCAGGTCTCACCGCAGGCGCTCTCCCAACGAGCTTGACAAACCTACAAATTTGCGGCCCCCGAAACGGGGGCCGCAAGGGGAGAGACGGTTACTGCTTGACCCACTCGATGGGCAGCTCCACGCCGATGTCACCGAAGTCGGAGATCAGGGCGCTGCTGCCGCCGGTCCACTTCATAACACCGTTTTCCAGGGTGTACTCGGCATAATCGTCCTGGCTGAAGGAGTTTTCCTTCTCGCTGGTGTACAGCTTGCCCTTGGCAGCGCGGAAATAACCGGTGAGGTTTTCCTGGTCCAGGCCGTCCGTCAGCTGGTCCACGTCCAGCGCACCGAACAGCTGCTTCACATATTCCTCCACGGTGATGCCCTGGGCCTTCATGGCCTCGTCGATATCGGCGCGGCTCATGCCCTGGTCCTCCAGCTGCTGATACACCAGGTCCACCGTAACGGGCACCATGGCGTCGATGTACCCCTGCACGGAGGCGGACAGGGCGTCCTTATCCACGCTCAGGGTGAAGGTGCCGTCCTCGTTGAAGACCAGCACAAAGGTCATTTCCACCTTGGCCTCCACGGGGACGTCCATGCCGGCGCCCTCATTGACGCCCTTCTGGAACTCCTCGGTGATGTCACAGGTCCATTTCCAGGTTCCCACCAGATCGGCGTTGTTGTCGCCGCCGCAGGCCGTCAGGCTCAGGGCCATCATCAGCGTCAGCAGCAATGCAAGAATGCGTTTCATGTTTTTTACTCCTTTATTCGTCTTTCTTCCTGGTCGTTAAGACCACGTTCAGTTTACACATTTTTTGATTCCCTGTCAACCGACAGGGCAGTTTTTTTCGTCAAACAGAAAAAATTTCAAATTACCCATTGACTTGGTAGTTAATTTCGGGTATACTCCAATTAGAAACCAAATCAGTAGGTAATTACACCTGAAACAGGGAGGAATATACGATGACTGTTTACGCAGATAACGCGGCCACCACAAAGATGAGCCAGACGGCGCTGAGGGCCATGCTGCCTGCCATGGAGGAGAACTTCGGCAATCCCTCCAGTCTGCACAGCGTGGGTCAGCGGGCGGCAGAGCTGCTGATGAAGAGCCGGGAGACCGTGGCCCGGTGCCTGAACTGCCAGCCCCGGGAGATCATCTTCACCTCCGGCGGCAGCGAGGCCGACAACCAGGCACTGCTGTCCGCCGCTGCCATCGGCCGCCGCAAGGGGAAGATGCACATTATTTCCACGGCTTTCGAGCATCACGCCATTCTCCACACCCTGAAAAAGCTGGAGAAGGAGGGCTTTGAGGTGGAGCTGCTGCCGGTTCATGAAAACGGCATGGTCTCCGCTCAGCAGGTGGCGGACGCCATCCGGGAGGACACCTGTCTGGTGACGGTGATGTACGCCAACAACGAGATCGGCAGTATCCTGCCCATTGAGGAGATCGGCGCCGTGTGCCGGGAGAAGGGCGTGCTGTTCCATACCGACGCCGTGCAGGCGGCGGGCCACCTGCCCATCGATGTCCAGGCCCAGCACATCGATATGCTGAGCCTGTCCGGCCATAAGTTCCACGGCCCCAAGGGCGTGGGTGCGCTGTACGTCCGGGGCGGTATCCCTCTGGTGAACGTCATCGAGGGCGGCGCCCAGGAGCGGGGCAAGCGGGCCGGAACGGAGAATGTCCCCGGCATTGCCGGTATGGCGGCGGTACTGGAGGAGGCCTGCGCCCATATGGAGGAAAACCGCGTGAAGGTCACGGCCCTGCGGGACCGGCTGATCCAGGGCCTGTCCAAAATTCCCCACAGCGCCGTCAACGGCGACCTGGAGCACCGGCTACCCGGCAATGTGAACTTCTGCTTCGAGGGCATTGAGGGCGAGTCCCTGCTGCTGCTTCTGGACGCGGCGGGCATCTGTGCGTCCTCCGGCTCGGCGTGCACCTCCGGGTCTCTGGATCCCAGCCATGTGCTGCTGGCCATCGGCCGGCCCCACGAGGTGGCCCACGGGTCCCTGCGGCTGAGTCTGTGCGAGTGGAACACGGAGGAGGAAGTGGACCACATCCTGCGGGAGGTTCCCCGGGTGGTGGAGTATCTGCGGTCCATGTCCCCGGTATGGAAGGACCTGGAATCCGGTAAGAAAGCATTCATGCTGTGACGTTGAAAGGAGCGTTTGGCTATGGCACTGTACAGTGATATCGTAATGGACCATTTCATGCATCCCCGCAATGTGGGCGAGATCCCCGACGCCGACGGAGTTGGCCAGGTGGGCAACGCCAAATGCGGCGACATCATGAAGATGTACCTGAAAATCAAGGATAACGTCATCCAGGACGTGAAGTTCGAGACCTTCGGCTGCGGCAGCGCCATTGCCTCGTCCTCCATGGCCACGGAGATGATCAAGGGCAAGACCGTGGACGAGGCCCTGGCCGTCACCAACCGCCAGGTGGTGGATGCCCTGGGGGGCCTGCCTGCTCACAAGCTGCACTGCTCCGTCCTGGCAGAGGAGTCCATCAAGTCTGCCGTCAAGGACTACTACGACCGCAACGGCATCGCGTATGACCGCAGCAAGTTCCCGGAGGATTGCGGCAGCTGCGAAAGCTGCCGGATGGTGTGATATGGTCATATCCAGCAAGGGACGATACGCCCTGCGGGTGATGGTGGACCTGGCGGAGCACGGCGGCGACGGATACGTCTCCATGCGTGATGTGGCCCGGCGGCAGGAGCTGTCGGACAAGTATGCCGGGCAGGTCATGTCTCTGCTGAGCCGGGCCGGTCTGGTAAGCGGCGTCACCGGTAAGGGCGGCGGCTACCGCCTGACCAGAAAGCCGGAGGAGTATCCCCTGGGGGAGATCCTGCGTCTAACGGAGGGGTCCCTGGCTCCTGTGGCCTGTCTGGAGGAGGGGGCTCACCCCTGTGACCGGGCGGCCCAGTGCCGGACCCTGCCGGTGTGGAACCGGCTGGGGCAGATCATGGGCGACTATCTGGACAGTGTGACGCTGCGGGACCTCCTAAAAACCGATGAATAACCCCCGCGCCGGGCTTTTGGCTTGCCAAGAGTCCGGCGCGTGTGCTATACTGGATAAAAATACCACGCAACCTGAGGTTTCCTGCCGCTTTCCGGAAATTTTTCCCGGCGCAACCTGAGGTTGGTGGCGTTTCCGCCCGGCGGGGCGTACAATAGGACCACATAAACGGGGGCATTCCCCCCGGAAAGGGAGGCGTGCGGCATGATGGACAGCTTTTTCTTCGGCGGCGGGTTTGAGATCGTCTTTTTCCTGATTTTCGGCGTGATCGCGGTGATGATCCTGGTAACGGTGTTCCGGGGCCTGTCCCAGTGGAACAAAAACAACCATTCTCCCCGGCTGACGGTGGAGGCCCGGGTGGTGACCAAGCGGCAGAATATTTCCCGTCACCACAGCGGAGACCATATGTCCACCACCTCCTCCCGGTACTATGTCACCTTCCAGGTGGAAAGCGGCGACCGGATGGAGCTTCAGATGACGGGACCGGAATACGGCATGCTGGCCGAGGGCGACCGGGGACGGCTGACGTTCCAGGGCACCCGCTATGTGAGCTTTGAGCGGGAATAAGGAGGAAAACGGTATGGCAATGGTTCAGTGCAAAGCCTGCGGGAAAATATACGATTACGAGAAAAACGGCTGCTGCCCGTCCTGCGGCGCGTATAACCGCCCGCCCCGGCGGGAGCGGGTAGACGCCGACGGCACGGTGCATCACCTGACGGGGCAGGAGCGCCGTTCCGTCCCCCACGGGGGCAAGGTGTGCTTCGAGAAGAAGGAGTGCCACGAGAAGAAGGTCTGCTTCGAGGACGAGGCCCGCAAAAAACCGGCCCACAGGTCCTTCAGCCTGACGTCCGGCCAGCGGGTCCTGCTGGTGTTTATGCTGTTCGTGGTTTTGGGCATCATCGCGTCCTTTGCATCCAGCGTCCGGCTCCATTGGGGCGGCTCCCGGGAGCCGGACACCCCGTCCTATCCGGCCCATGACGCCAGCGCGGTCCCTGCCGTGCCCTCCGATAGCTGGGTGGGGGTCCCCTGGCAGGGCGGACAAGTGGGCCTGCTGGACTATGAATACGCCGACGGCCAGCTGACGGTGCTGCTGTACATAGACCTGCCCGCAGACCAGGTGATGCTGGACCAGCTCCAGCTGTACGGCTTTGAGCAGTGCGCAGGGTACTATTCCGTGGAGCCTGAGCCGCCCTCCGAAGCGGAATACCTGGGAGAGGGCCAGTGGCAGCTGACCTTCCCGCTGCCCTCGGATGATCTGTATTACAACAATTTTCTGGAGCTGTCGCTCCTGGATGCTGACGGTGTTGAGGAAAACTCCATCCTTATAAGCGTCCCCATATAAGAATTGCGCTTGTCAAAAAGGGCGTCGCCCTTTTTGACAAGCGCACGCCGCCTGGGGGCGGCATTTCTTTTTTTGATTACATGGTCACGCCCTGGCCGCAGGCCAGGTCGCAGATGGCAGCGGCGGCATTCTGGGGGAACTGTTCCTCCCGGCGGCGCAGCATGGCCGTGGGGTCAATGGCCCCGGAAATCACGCCGGACAGCAGGGGCGTCAGCTCCTCGTCGTTTTCCACCGCCAGAGCATAGCCACGGCCCGTCATAAAGCCAATATTGCGGCTTTCGCAGCCGGGGACGGCATTGAGATACAGCAGCGGCGTCCGGGAGGCCACCGCCTCGGCGGTGGTAAGGCCCCCGGCCTTGGAGATCAGCAGGTCCGACGCCTGCATATAGGCGCACATCTGGTCCGTAAAGCCCAGGACCCGGACCCGGGGATTGTCCACGAAGTCGTCGATCATCTGGCGATGCATCCGCTGGTTGCTGCCGCACACGGCCACCAGCATGTCATCGTGGCCCAGCAGCCCGGCAATGCAGGCGGCGGTGGAGCGCAGGGGGCCTGCCCCCATGCTGCCGCAGGCCAGGGTGAACACGTGGCGGCAATTGTCCAGACTCAGCTGCCGCCGGGCGGCGGCCCGGTCCGGCATACGGCAGAACTGCCGCCGGATGGGGATACCCGTAGCGTAAATGCGCTCCCGCGGCAGACCGGCCGCCTCAAACTCCGGCGTCAGCGCCGGATGGGGGATGCAGATGCCATCCAATTGCAGCTCACCCACGCCGGGGGAGCAGGTGAAGTCAGTAGCCACGAACCAGGCGGGCATCCGCAGACCGTAGCTGCACCGCAGCTCCGTCATCATCATGGCCGGAAACACATGGACGCAGATGGCCGCGTCGGCTCCCAGATCCATCAGCGCCTCATACAGGGGGCCAATGCCCCGGATGCTGTTTTCATACAGCAGGGGAGAGGGGCGCTTTTCCTCCCGGCGGTAGCCGGCGCCGTACAGCTTGGGGGTGTAGCGATAGGCGAAATCGTGGCCCCGGCTGATAAGGTCCGCAGCGCCCTTGGGCAGAAAGTCCAGGGTGTTGTAGGTTTTGCTCTCGTGGCCCCGGGCGGCCAGCTCCTCCGCCAGGGCGGCGGCAGCGGCGTTGTGTCCGCCGCCGGTGTTGCAGGAGAGAATAGCAATTTTCATAGATTCTTCTTTGTCTCCTTCTCCGCCAGTCGAAGCAGGCGGGGGCGGTTATAGCGTTGGATCAGGATAAAGCTCACGTTGCCCAGCAGGTTGTACACCAGCCACAGCAGCCAGGACCACACGCTTTTCCACAAAAATAGCATGCCCACAGACAGAACGATGAGCCAGCAGTGGACGCACTCGGCCACGCAGGTCTCCTGTACCAGGGACATGGGGTCAGCCGCCGACAGCTTCTTTTTCACCATGTCCGGCATCAGGCGGCTCATGTCCGGCAGACGGTCCTTCCAGCGTCGGATGTGCAGCTTGTTATATACCCGTCCGCCCTTTTCCCAATCCCGGCACCGGTAGGGGGCCTGATGGGGGTCAAACCAGCGGCGGGGCAGGGCCTGTCCCACCGGGTGGGCCAGAACGCCCAGGGCCGCCGCGTACAGAGCGGCCCGCCAAAAACCGTGCATGCGCTGTCCTCCATTCGTGTATTACAGCACATCATACCAGATATAGGGATAAGAATCAAGCACTTGGACGAAAAATGTGTAATACTTTGCCTGCCATGGATGACTTTTTGCACCTGTCAAGAAGAATTATCTGAAACATGCAAAACCCTCGGCGCATCGCGCCCGCATTTTCAGAACTTTTATAAAAGCTCTGAAAATGCTTTTGCGCTTGTCAAAAAGGATTTTTGACAAGCTCAAAGCCCCCGGTGCCGTACACCGGGGGCTTTGCTTATTGGAAAATTGGGTTAGGCAACGCGCTTGCCCTTATAGCGAGGAGTAACCGCCATGGCCACCAGGCCGCAGCCGCACAGACCCGCCAGGGCGAACCACAGAGCCGCACCCTTGTCACCGGTCTTGGGACCGTTGTTGCCGGCATTGCCGTTGTTGCCGGTATTGCCGTTGTTGCCGGTATTGCCGGTATTGCCGTTGTCGCCGGTGCTGCCGCTGCCGCCGGTGCTGCCGCTGCCGCCGGTGCTGCCGGAGTCGCCGCCCTGACCGGGCTGACCGGGCTGACCGGGCTGACTGGGCTGACTGGGCTGGCCGCTTCCTCCGGCGTCACCGCCGGAGCCGCTGCCGGTTTGCTTCTGGCCGCAGACAGAGCACACGCCGTTCACATAATCGTGGGCGCCGAAGCCGTCCTTCTGGCTGTTGTCGGTGACGGTGCAGCCGTCGGCCAGGCAGTCATGCCAGTGATTTTCGCCGTCAGAGGACCAGGTATCGGACCACTGATGGGTATGCTCCTTCACCAGGGGCTTGTCCTCGGCGCTGTACATGCGCCACAGCTGGGTGCCGTAGAAGGGATTGGCGGTGCCCATATACACGCCGTTCTCGGTGGAGCAGATGGTGCGCAGGCCGTGGTTGGAGCCGTCGCCGAAGCCGTCCCGGGTGATGGCGTCGAAATTCACGCCGTCCTTGGACACCAGCAGGTCAAAGCCGTTCTCGCTCTGCTGGGCATAGTAGTTGCAGCCGAAGTAGTACACAAAGTTGTGGATCGTGTCGTCATACACGGCCTTGTCCAGGGCGGCAAAGATGGCCTTCACGGCGTCCTGCAGGCCGTCCTTCAGACCCTGGGTGTCGGCGCTGCACATAGCCACGCCGGTGACCTGGGCGTACTCCTGGGCAAAGTCTGCGCTGTCCAGCTTCACGCCCAGCAGGTCGAACACCTTCTGCTTGAAGGCCTCATACTCCTCCAGCATGTTCCGGTAGCCGGGCACGGGATTCTTGTCGGCGGACATATCCGTGGCAAAGCCTGCCAGCATCTGATACAGATGGGCGGTATACTTGGTAAACAGGACCTTGTCCAGGAACCAGGTCAGATACTTATTGTCGTGCTGCTGCAGAACCTCCAGCACGGCGTCCTTCAGCATATCGGCCCGGCCGCTGATGTCGGCATAGTCCATATTGGCTACCTGACCGTCGGTGATCTGGGTGAAGTGATAGGTCAGAGTGGAGGTGTCATAGGTGCCGATGTACAGCTCACCGTTGTGCTCGCCGTAGCGCCAGATATACTGGTTGGAGTTGTTGCCCAGACCCGTGCCCAGGTTGCCGATGGGGCCGTCGGGGAAATAGGGGTTGTCGTCCTTACCGGCCACCTGCTGGAAGTTGCCGTCGGCGTCCATGCGGTACAGATAGATGGAGTGGTCCAGATCGTTGTACAGCAGCTCGAAGTTGCCGGAGGCGGGGATCTCCGCCAGGTCCAGCATGGGATCGTTGTAGGTGCCCAGGTACAGATAGCCGTTGTACACCCACATGTTGCAGCTCATGGAGTAGTTGATGCCCAGGCCGAAGTCGTAGCCGCTGGTGCCGTGGTCACCGATGACCTGGGTCCAGGTGAAGCTGCCGTCCTCGTGCTTGTCGCCGCGATACATGGCGAAGCCCTGCTTATTGATGTGGCCGTCGATGGACTTGTCGGTGACCACGGTGACGTACATGGAGCCGTTATACTCGATGATGTCCCAGATACCGCCGCCGTTGAGGCCGTCGGTCTTCATAACGGCGGGCAGGCCGTCAAAGTCGTCCTGATCTGCCACACGCCGCCAGGAGCTCAGACCCGCGGTGGGATCGGAGCTGGCCACGATGATGCCGCCGGGGGTACCCTTGCCGTCGTAGTTGTCCGTGGCCAGGCACATATAGATCTCGTCGTCAAACACCAGCAGGCCGTGAACGCCGTTGGACACGCCCTGGGTGTAGTTGATGTTATGATAGGCGATGGAGCACTCGTTGGTCTCAGGGTCCACCTCGATGAGGGTGGCCGTGGGGCTGCCCATACCTGCGAAATAGATCTTGCCCTTGAATTCAAAGGCCATGCGATAGCCGGCCAGATAGTTCACGCCCTTCAGATAGGGGGGATAGCCGGGGAAGATGTCGGGGTAATCCTTCAGGATGTCCCGCTCCCGGAAGATCACCTGGGCCTCGCCGGTGTAGCGGTTCACAGCCATGATCACGGGGGTCCACTGGGACATGGGGGTTTCGTCGAAGGTGTCCGTGCCGAACATGACCTTCACAAAATCTGCCGCGGCCCGGCTGGTGTCCACGTTCTGATCCAGCTTGCCTTCCTTCTTCATGGCGTCCAGGGACGTCTTGACGTTGTTGTGATAGATGTAGTAGGTGGAGTTATAGCAGGTGCCGATGTAAACGTAGTCACCGGCCTCAGCCATGGACCAGGAGTAGCTCTGACCCCGGTCCTGCAGATCGCCGGTCAGAATGCCGTCCACCTCTCCGGCGCCCAGCGTGGGGTGGGAGACCTTGTCGATGGTGTAGCCGCCCTTGGAGTAAACACCCTGCTCCAGGGGCTCGTAGCTGATGGTGTCGTCATCATTGCGGACGGCGACTGCCAGTGCGCCGCTGACCAGGCTGACCGTCATAACCAGAGCCAGCAGAACAGCGGTGCAGACTTTGAACGCTTTGTGCATGTTATCCCGCTCCTTTAAAACAATTTGTCTGTCCTTGCACGAAAAACACTTTATCTATAATATGTGCGCCAACAGACACACAGTAATTTAACATAATTCGCATCCTTTTACAATAGATAACATCTGAAAAATACAATAATTTCTGCTTATAACAGAAAAAAGAACAGGCGATGACGGCGTTTTTTGCGGAGTTTTCCTATAAAGGCAGCGAAATGCGGAAAATTTTGCCCAAAGGCGGTTGCCAAAGGGCGGCAAGAGGTGGTAAAATGAACGTATCCTATTCCAACCGGCGGCGGCCACTCCACTTTTTGGCCCCCTGCCGGAAAAACAAAGGAGGAACAAGGTCCCGCTGAGACTGGCGGTGCGGCAGTGTGGAGACCTGCCGTAAGGCGCTGCGGCTTTGCCGGGCGCGAGACCGTTCCCTGCGGAGGCAGAACGGTTACAGTCTGTGCATATGGCAGAGGTCATTCTGAAAAACCTCAAGAAGGTGTATCCCAACACCGAAAAGAAGAAAAAGGCCAAGAAGGGCGAGCCCGAGAAAAAGACCAGTCTTCAGATCACCGATGAGGGCGTTGTGGCGGTGCAGGACTTCAACCTGCACATTGCGGACAAGGAGTTCATCGTTCTGGTGGGTCCCTCCGGCTGCGGCAAGTCCACCACGCTGCGGATGATCGCCGGTCTGGAGGACATCTCCGGCGGCGAGCTGTACATCGGCGGCAAGCTGATGAACGACGTGGAGCCCAAGGACCGGGACATCGCCATGGTGTTCCAGAGCTACGCCCTGTATCCCCACATGACCGTGTATGAGAACATGGCCTTCTCCCTGAAGCTGAAAAAGCTGCCCAAGGACGAGATCGACCAGCGGGTCCGTCAGGCGGCAGAGATCCTGGACATCACCCAGTATCTGGACCGCAAGCCCAAGGCCCTGTCCGGCGGCCAGCGGCAGCGTGTGGCCATCGGCCGCGCCATCGTCCGCAACCCCGCCGTGTTCCTGATGGATGAGCCTCTGTCCAACCTGGACGCCAAGCTCCGCAACCAGATGCGCGCCGAGATCATCAAGCTGCGGGAGCGCATCGACACCACGTTTATCTATGTCACCCATGACCAGACCGAGGCCATGACCCTGGGCGACCGCATTGTCATCATGAAGGATGGCTTCATTCAGCAGATCGGCACCCCCCAGGAGGTGTTCGACCACCCTGCGAACCTGTTCGTGGCGGGCTTTATCGGCGTGCCCCAGATGAACTTCTTCGACGCCAGGCTGTCTCGCCGGGACGGCAAGTACACCGTCACTGTGGGCAGCATTACCGTGGAGCTGTCTCCGGAGAAGCAGCAGCGCCTGGCCGCCCATAACGTGGCGGAGCAGGACGTGACCCTGGGCGTGCGCCCGGATCATATCATGCTGTGCGCCGACGGGGTCAAGGGTACGGTGGACGTGTCCGAGATGATGGGTTCCTCCGTGCATCTGCATGTCACTGCCGAGGGCAAGGACGTGATCGTCATCGTCCCCACCAACGGCGCCGCCGCCCACTTCCCCATGGGCAGCGAGGTCAACATGATCTTCGGCGGCAACGTGGCCCACGTTTTCGATAAGACCACCGGCAAGAACCTGGAGTGGTAAATCCGGAATCCCATAGCGACAAGAGTACAGGACTGCCCCCCTCCGGCGCAAAAGCACCGGAGGGGGGCAACTTGCGTATGTCTGAATAGGATGTTATACCGGAAAAGAACGCCTTGCACCGGGAAATCAGGTGTGTTATACTATACAGAACAACACACTGGATTACTATGCGTATTTTTACCCAAGAAAGAGAGAAATCATGACCACCCAAGACTACCGCACCCGCAGACCGCTGCGCATTTTCCTGTCCTACTTCCGCCCCCACCGGGGCCTGTTCCTGCTGGATATCACCTGCGCCTTCTTCATTGCCGTCATCGACCTGGCCTTTCCCCTGATCTCCCGCACCGCCATGTACCACTGGCTGCCGGAGAAGCAGTTCTCCATTTTCTTCACGGTCATGGCCCTGGTGGTGGCGGCCTTTGTCCTCCGGGCGGGGCTTTACTTCATCGTGGGCTACTGGGGCCACACCTTCGGCATCCTGGTGGAGGCCGATATCCGCCGGGACCTGTTTGCCCATATGCAGGACCTGGGCTTCGACTTTTACGATAAAAACCGCACCGGCCAGCTGATGAGCCGCCTGACCACGGACCTGTTCGAGCTGACGGAGCTGGCCCACCACGGGCCGGAGGACCTGTTCATCTCCCTGGTCACCATCATCGGCGCTCTGGCGGTGATGTTCTCCATCCAGTGGCGGCTGGCCCTGGTGGTGTGCTGCATCATCCCCGTGTTCCTGCTGGTGGTTATGTACCGCCGCCGCCAGATGTCCCAGGCGTCCCGGGCCGCCAAGCAAAAGACCGGCGCCATCAATGCCGAGATCGAGTCCGGCCTCTCCGGCGTCCGCACCACCAAGGCCTTCGCCAACGAGGCGGAGCAGCAGCGCCGCTTCGACGGGGCCAACGAGGTGTTCAAGACCTCCAAGCGCAACTTCCATAAGGAGATGGGCTTTTTCAACGCCAGCATGGAGCTGTTCATCAGCCTGCTGTCCGTGGCGGTCATTGCCGCAGGCGGCTGGCTCATTATGAAGAACCGACTGAACTATATCGACCTGATTACCTTCAGCCTGTATATCACCACGTTCATCAGTCCCGTCCGCAAGCTGGCCAATTTTGCCGAGATGTTCTCCAACGGCTTCGCGGGCCTTCACCGGTTTATTGAGCTGATGGCCACGGAGCCCACCATCCAGGACGCACCCGACGCCGCGGACCTGACGGACGTCCGGGGAGAGGTAGCCCTGGACCATGTGACCTTCTCCTATGACAACGGCAGCCCCGAGGTGCTCCACGGGGTGGACCTGACGGTCCGGGCCGGGGAGACGGTGGCTATCGTGGGTCCCTCCGGCGGCGGCAAAAGCACCCTGTGCCAGCTGGTGCCCCGGTTTTATGACCCCGACAGCGGCACCGTGTCCGTGGACGGCCACGACGTGCGCTGCCTGACCCAGCGCTCTCTGCGCCGGTCCATCGGCATCGTGCAGCAGGATGTGTTCCTGTTTGCCGACACCATCCGGGAAAACATCCGCTACGGTAAGCCCGACGCCTCCGACGCGGAGGTGGAGGAGGCCGCCCGCCGGGCGGAGCTGTACGACGATATTGCCGCCATGCCCGACGGGTTCGACACCTATGTGGGCGAGCGGGGCACCCTGCTGTCCGGGGGCCAGAAGCAGCGGGTAGCCATTGCCCGGATTTTCCTGAAAAATCCGCCCATCCTCATTCTGGACGAGGCCACCTCCGCCCTGGACAGTGTCACGGAATCCCGGATCCAGCATGCCTTCGACGAGCTGAGCCGGGGCCGCACCACCCTGATCATCGCCCACCGGCTCTCCACCATCCGGGCTGCCCACCGCATCCTGGTGATCCAGGACGGCTGCATTGCCGAGCAGGGGACCCATGACCAGCTGTTGGCCCGGGGCGGAGCCTACGCCCGGCTGTACCACACCCAGAATCTGGGGGAATACCATGGATAAACGCGAAATGCTGGACCGGCTTGCGGCAAACGGCGACGAGCGGCTGCTGCTGGGCCGGGTCTGGGACAAGTATGAGCAGTGCCGCCGGAGAAATCTGCCCCAGGGAACGGGCTTTCTGTCCCCGGCGGAGCAGGCGGCGGCCCAGCGGCTGCTGAACGCCCTGTCCGTCTCGGAGGGATATACCTTCTGGGGTGGATACGACGGGGCACAGCGGCGGCAGCTGTGGTTCCTGCCGGACTGGCAGGAGGCCCCGGAGGAGGATGCCGTCCGGGTGGTCCGGGCCTCGTTTTATGAGGAGGATTCCCTGACCCACCGGGACATTCTGGGCAGTCTCATGGCCCTGGGCGTCACCCGGGAGACATTGGGGGACATTCTGGTGTTCCCCCGCTGGGCCGACGTACTGGCCACGGCCCCGGCGGCGGAGCTGCTGCTGTCGGAATGGACGGCTGCGGGCCGGGTGCGGCTGCACACCGCGTCCCTGCCTCTGGAGGACCTGATCCCGCCGGAGGAAAAGGTGAAGCACATCCGGGACACGGTGTCCTCCCTGCGGCTGGACAGCGTGTTGGCATCGGGCTTTTCCCTCAGCCGGGGCAAGGCCGCCGAGGCCGTGACCTCCGGAAAGGTCCAGGTGAACTGGACCGACTGCCAGAAGCCGGATCGCCCGGTATCCCAGGGGGATACCCTGACCCTCCGGGGTCTGGGCAAGTGCGTTCTGGAGGAGGTCGGCAATCAAACGAAAAAAGGCAGGGTGTTCATCACCCTGAAGCGCTATCTGTAAGGGGGAACCGATGATGGATGAAAAGAAGATCGCCCGGATCAACCAGCTGGCCGCCAAGTCGAAAACGGCGGAGGGGCTGACGCCGGAGGAGAAGCAGGAGCAGCTTGCCCTGCGCCGGGAATACATCGACTCCGTGGTGGGAAATCTGGCCCGGGAGCTGGATAACACCTATGTGGTGGACGAGCACGGCAACAAGCGCAAGCTCCGCCGGAAGGGAGAGAAGTAATGGCCTATTCCTATGACGACCGGGAGGGGGAGACCCGGCAGGAGCCGCCCCGCCGTCCGCCAAAAAAGAACGACAACGATTTTGGCTCCTGGGCCATTATCGCAATTTTATTCGCGGTGGCCTGGCCGGTGGGCCTTGTTGTGCTGCTGGCCAAGCTGTTCGGCGGCGACACGAAGCGCAAGCCCGTGTCCCGGCAGAATCCCGGCCTGTCCCAGCAGAATCCCGCCCCGTCCCGGCCTCGTACCGGGACAGCCTCCAGCACCCGCAAAAAGGTGACGAAAACGCCCCAATACTCCGCAAAAGGGGCCAATACCATGAAAATTGTGGGCCTGGTGCTGCTTTTCGCAGGCCTGGTGTCTATGGTGCAGGGCGTTGGCGCCGCTGCCGGAGTTCTGAGCTGGAGCCTGCTGGCGGAGCTGTTTCCCACCATGGGCCTGGCCGCCGGAGGCCTGGGACTGGTCATCGGCAGCGCCTCTATGACCCGCCGGGCCCGCCGCTTCGGCAAATATCTGGCCTGTGCCCACGGGCAGGACGCCGTGTCTCTGAAAAAGCTGGCCGACACGGCGGAGGTCCCCCAGCGGAAGGTGGAAAGGGACCTGGAGATCATGATCGAAAAGGGCCTCTGGGGCAAGAACGCCTATGTGGACCTGAGCAGCGACATGCTGTTCCGCTCTCCGGAGGCGGCGGAGGCATACTTTGCCCCGCGGCAGACCGCCCAGGAGCCGGCCCCGGCGGAGCAGGGCTATTCCGGTATCCTGCGGGAGATCCGCCGGGCCAACGACCGCATTGCCGACCCTGTCCTCAGCCAGAAGATCGACCGGCTGGAGGAGGTGGCGGGGAAGATTTTCCGCATCATCGAAAAGGAGCCCGCCAAAAAGGGCAAGGCCGGCACCTTCCTGAACTACTATCTGCCCACCACCCAGAAGCTGCTGAATTCCTATGCCGAGTTTGAGGAGGCCGGGGTCAGCGGCGAGAATCTCAACCAGGCCAAGGCCAAAATCCAGAGTACCATGGACAGCATCGTGGCGGGCTTTGAGCGGCAGCTGGATGAGCTGTACCGCGCCGACGCCATGGACATCGACAGCGATATCCGGGTCATGGAAACCATGCTCCGCCGGGACAGTGCCACCGTGGCCGACGATTTCGGCCTGGGCGGCACGGCGGTGCAGCAGGAGGAAGAATAAAGACGGAAATAAGGAGGAAAAGCCCCATGAAGCGTGTTTTTGCCCTGATTTTAGCCCTGTGCATGGCCTGCGCCCTGTTTGCCTGCGGAAAGAAGCAGACGGAGGTGGCCCCCGGCGGAGATAGTCCCACGGTGACCCCCGGGGCCACGGACCCGGGAAGCGGCCCGGCGGAAAATCCCGGCGGCAGCGCCGGTGTGCCCGGCGGTGCAGGCAGTACCGGAAATGCCGGAAACGGCGGAAATACCACCGGCAGTACCGGCAGCGGCTGGGCCGGTACCCGGGTGGCGGTGATCTATTTCTCCTGCACCGGCAACACCCGGACGGCGGCAGAGCGCATCCGCGACCTGACCGGGGCGGATCTGATGGAGCTGGTGCCGGAGCAGCCCTATACCAGCCAGGATCTGGACTACAACGACGAGAGCTGCCGGGCCAATCAGGAGCAAAAGGACCCCGCGGCCCGGCCCCGGATCGCGGGCCAGCCGCTGGACCTGTCCCAGTATGGCACCATCTATCTGGGCTATCCCATCTGGCAGGGCACCGCACCACGGATCATCAACACGTTCCTGGACAGCTATGACCTGACCGGGAAAACCATCCGGCCCTTCTGCACCAGCGGCAGCAGCGGCATCGAGACCTCCGTGGCGGATATCCGGGCGGCTGCGCCCGGGGTAGACGTAACGGCGGGCCTGCGCATCGCCGACCCCGACGGCAGCGATGTGAAGGCCTGGGCGCTGGGTTAATAAACAAGAGGAGTCCGGCGCGTGCCGGGCTCCTTTGACCTATAAAAAACCGCCTGCCGGAACCCCGGCGGGCGGGCTGCTGCAATGTCAGGACAGGCTTTTGAAAAGCTCCTCCAGGTCGGACTGCCGGTAGATCACGGCTTCCTGGTTCTGATTGGCCTGGACCACGGCGTTCGACAGAACGGGATCCGTCTGGGCGATGCGGGCCGTCAGCTGCGTCAGCTCCTGGGCGGTCAGCGTGGTCCGGCCGGGTGTAAGAGTATCCTGAGCGCTCATGGTCCCGAAGCTATCCAGAAAATACCGGTGGCCGTTTTCATCATACACGGCATACAGTACCGTATTGTAATCGGTGATGGGGTGATATTTTTCCCCGCTGCCGTCATAATCCTTCAGGAAAACCAAAAGCTCGGTTCCGTTTATAAACAAGGGGTAGTTGGGAGAGGATGCCTCTGAGCAGCCGCCCTGCACCAGGGTGAAGTGCCGGGGAAGGTCCCCTTTATAAGACTCCTGAACGTCCGCGTCGAAGAACGTGACCCAGTTGTGCAGGTCCTCTCCCTGCCAGTCGCCCACCGTGACGCGGGCCACGGCGTCTGCCTCCTGAAAGGCGTCGGAAATGGAATAATAGCGCTCAAACATGGACCGGATCTGCATCTCGCCCCACCGGCTGGGGGGCAGAACGGGCTCGTGGGCCGCGCAGGCGGTTGCAGACAGCAGCAGGACCGCCGCTAAAACAAAAGAAATCCCTGGCCGCAAAAATGATCTGTTCACGGTGAACCTTCCTCTCTTTATGTATAATCGGCGGACAGGCGCGCGAAATAGTCCTCCAGGTCGGTCAGACGATAGAGGTCGCCGGAGGACGCAACCGGCCGGTCCGGGTCGGCCTGGGAGGGCGCAATGGCAGCCAGAACCGGGTCCTGCTTTGTCAGATTGTCCCTGATCTGAAGGAGCTGCTCCTGCCCCGGGTGCGCAACGGCCGGGCAATCGGCGGGCTGATTGATCTGACTCCATTGGGTCATCATGCCCAGGGCGTCCAGAACGTAAGACATGCCGCTGTCGTCCCGGGTCACATACATCACCGTGGAATACGTGTTTATCAGCTCATAGGCGTCCGGATACTCTACCAGGTCGTAGGTATCCCGGTACATGGACACATCGTATTTGATCAAGAACAGCAGCAGCTGATTGCCATAGGTGAATACGGGATAATTTCGGTAGGTCCAGGTGGAGCAGCCCTCCTGGGCCAGGACAAACTCATGGGGGATATCCCCCTTGTACACTTTTTGGACCGTTGTCCGGAAAAAGGTTCGCCCGGTGATCAGCTCCTCCTCCAGCCAATCCCCCACCGTAACAAGGGCCACCACCTCTGCGGCGTCATAGGCCTCCGACAGGGAGTAGGTGTGGGGAAGCATTCCTTTGGCCTCTCCCTCCCCCCACCGGCTGGGGGGCAGAACGGGCTCGTGGGCCGCGCAGGCGGTTGCAGACAGCAGCAGGACCGCCGCTAAAAGCGCGGATAGAAATTTTTTCATGCTCGTTACCTCCTGATCTGATTTTGACAGTATGGGCTGCGGCAGGCGCACAGACGGAATACGGCGCAGCCGTCTATGCGCCCGAGGAAAGCGTTTGGGTACACCTTGCCCAAACTACACGGGCTCCATGGGCGGAATTACCTGCAAAATTGAATGATTCGATACGCATAAAACGCGCCCTTTCCATAAAACACACTATTTTACAATTATACCGTTAAATTATATATAACATATTCGCGAGGGAAAGTCAACATTTTCTCTGAATTGCGGAAGCGGAAAAACGGTTTTCCGCAAAGACGGCGGAGACTGGAAATCCCCGGGAAGGTGTGGTAAAATAACGGAAAACAAGCGTTGAAAGGGTATGTGCTATGCGTATACTGGTTTTATCCGATTCCCACGGGTGCGTGGACCCTATGCAGCAGTGCGTGGAGCTGGTGCAGCCCCAGGCCATCCTCCATCTGGGGGACTGCGCCCGGGACGCGGACCGGCTGGGGCGGCTGTATCCCCGGATCCCGCTGCTGGGGGTGCCCGGCAACTGCGACTATGGCAGCGCGGATCAGCCGGAGCGGCTGACGGAGCTGGGCGGCGTCCGCATCCTGATGATGCACGGCCACACCCGGCATGTGAAGTCCGGCCCCATGGCGGCCATGTACGCCGCCCGGGAGTGCGGGGCGGATATCCTGCTGTTCGGCCACACCCACCAGCCGCTGGTGGACCGCAGCGGCGATTTCTGGGTGATGAATCCCGGGTGCATCGGGCCCAGTCCCCGGCGGACCTATGGCGTTATCACCCTGGAGGACGGCAGGGTGGACTGCGCCGCCCTCCGGCTGTGAAGGGGGGCGGCGGGATGCTGTACGCAGGATGCCACCTGTCTGCATCGGAGGGCTTTCTGGCTATGGGCCGGACGGCGCTGTCCCTGGGGGCCAATACGTTTCAGTTCTTCACCCGGAATCCCCGGGGCAGCCGGGCCAGGGCCATGGACCCCGCCGATGCGGCGGCGCTGCGGCAGCTGCTGGCGGATCACGGCTTCGGGCCGCTGGTGGCCCACGCGCCGTATACCATCAATCCCTGCTCCAAGGAGCCCCGGACCCGGGAGTTTGCCGTTCAGACCATGGCGGATGACCTGGACCGGCTGGAGCACCTGCCGGGGAACTATTACAATCTCCACCCGGGCAGCCACACGGGCCAGGGTACGGAGACGGGTATCCGGCAGGTCGCGGAGACGCTCAATGCGGTGCTGCGGCCGGAGCAGCGGACCACGGTGCTGCTGGAGACCATGTCCGGGAAGGGCACGGAGCTCGGCGGGCAATTCCGGGAGCTGCGGGAGATCATGGATCGGGTGGCCCTGCCGGTGGGGGTTTGCCTGGACACCTGCCATGTGTGGGACGCCGGGTACGACATCTGCGGCGATCTGGACGGCGTGCTGACGGAGTTCGACCGGGTCATCGGCCTGGACCGGCTGCGGGCAGTACACCTGAACAACAGTCTGAACCCCTGCGGCAGCCACAAGGACCGGCACGCCGTGCTGTTGGGCGGCGCCATGCCCCTGGAGGCCATCCGGCGGGTGGTGAATCATCCGGCGCTGCGGGGCCTGCCCATGGTGCTGGAAACGCCCAACGACCTGCCGGGGTACGCGGCGGAGATCCGGCTGCTGCGGCAGCTGGCGGAGGAGGGGTGAGCATGGGACTGCGTCTTTCTGCGGCGGGAATTTTCCTGCTGGGGGCTCTGGGGCTGCTGCTGCACTCCACCCTGCCGCAGACGGGGCACATCCGGGCCGGGATGTTCTGCTTTTATACGAATCTCAGCAATTTGGCGGTGCTTTTATACGAACTGGCGCTGGCTATCGTCCCGGTGGGCGGGGTGCGGCGGCTGCTGACCGGCAGCACCGTGGCTCTGGCCATGACCCTGTGCATCTATGTAACGCACCTGGTGTATCACTTCGTGCTGGTGCCGGACGCCAGGCGACGGGGACAAAAATTTGCCGACTTCGGCGGCAGCTTTGGGAACCTGTGCGTCCACTATGGAACGCCGTGGCTGGTGGTGATGCAGTGGGTGCTGTGGGGCGATAAGTCCGGGCTGACGGTGCTGTCCGCCGTGTGGTGGCTGGCGCTGCCCCTGGCATACTTTGTCTATGCCATGCTGCGGGCCCGGACGGGCAAGCCCATCGGCCACACCAGGCTGCTGTATCCATACCCGTTTATGGACCTGGAAAAGCTGGGACTCAAAAGGTTCTGCCTCAGCGTGGCGGCGGTGCTGGCGGCGTTTTTCGCCCTGGGCTGTATATTTGTGGGCCTGGGACGGCTATTGGGATAGGAGGAATGACCATGGAAACAGAAGTGAAGCTGACGAAGCTGGCCGCCTGTGCCGGCTGCGGAGCCAAGGTAGGCGCCGGAACCCTGGCGAAGCTGCTGGACGGGTTCCGGACCCATTCGGACCCCCGGCTGCTGGTGGGGTATGACAAGTCCGACGACGCCAGCGTGTATTATCTGGACGAGCACACGGCCCTGGTGCAGACCACGGACTTTTTTCCGCCTATTGTGGACGATCCCTTCCTGTATGGACAGATCGCCGCGGCCAACGCCATCAGCGATGTGTACGCCATGGGCGGGGAGCCCAAGCTGGCGCTGAACATCCTGTGCCTGCCGGAGTCCATGACCCAGGACATGGTGCAGGAGCTGCTGCGGGGCGGGTATGACAAGGCCTATGAGGCCGGGGCCATCATCACCGGCGGCCACACCATCCACGGGGCGGAGCCCATTTATGGGCTGGCGGTGTCGGGGTTCGTGGATCCCCGGCGCATTCTGACCAACAGCGGGGCCCGGCCCGGGGACGTGCTGCTGCTGACCAAGCCCCTGGGCGTGGGCGTGCTGACCACTGCCGCCAAGGCGGGGCTGGCCGGCGGGGCGGTGATGGACCGCATTTACCGGCAGATGGCCACTCTGAACCGCACCGCCCGGGACATTATGGTGAAATACCGGGTCCACAGCTGCACCGACGTGACGGGCTTCGCCCTGCTGGGCCACAGCTTCGAGATGGCCCAGGGCAGCGGCTGCACCGTCCATATCCAGAGCGGGAACGTCCCCTTCCACCCGGAGGCCTGGGACCTGGCGGCCATGGGCCTGATTCCTGCCGGGGCATACAGGAACCGGGATTTCGCCCAGAAGGGCGTCACCGTCCGGGGAGACGTCAGCCGCACCATGCAGGACCTGCTGTACGACCCACAGACCAGCGGCGGCCTGCTGATGGCGGTGGATCCCGCCGACGCGGCGGCCTGCCTGCGGGAGCTGCGGGACAGCATCCCCGCCGCGGCCCAGGTGGGCTACGTCACGGAGCGGCAGGACAACTGGCTGATTCTGGAATAAACGAACCCCCTCCGGCATAGACAGGTGTTCGTAAAACAGTAAAATCAAAAATGGTGAAAGCCTTGTGTTTTCAAGGGGCGGCGTGACTTCGGTCACGCCGTTTCCTTTTTCATGAGCTCATTCAGGGGGATAAAACCCAGTCCATCGTACTTGATGTGGATGTGCTGTACCCGCTTAGCCTTTGGGCATCTGGCAGAGCAAAGAGCTGTTCGGCAAAAGCGTAAAACGCGCTTTCACTCAAATCTTTCGTCTGCGGTGCGACACTCTCGATGGCTGCGCCACGGGTGATAAGCCGGTGCGCCCGCTTGCGCCGTTCTCCCTTTGCATAGTAGGTGGCGCGGTTTTCAAGGCGCTGGATTTTGTGCTGCTCCTGCGCAAGCTGCCGCTCCACCTTTTCTTTCTCGGCTTGCAGCTTCTCAATTTCTTTTTCGTGCATGATTTCAACCTCCTGACTGATAAATGATGGGGTGGATAGATACAAAAAGACCGCCTACGTTTTCAGTAGACGGTCTTGATAACGATATGGATTTTCAGGCTTTGCGGCGGAAATTGTCTGCGCCAGCAGGCTGTTTCCACTGCAAAGTGCACTGGGATAGCTGCTATGGCAGCACAAGGGAGGCACTCCCTTGTGCGGAACAAAGTGACGCAAAACAGCCCGGACATTTGGCTGTCCGGGCTGTCTGCCTCGCAGAGCGCACATACTCCCGTCAGGAGAGTATAGAAGTGCGCCCTTGTTACCAAGGGATTTTTCATCACTCACACAGTTCTGCCGCATATAGCTTCGCAAATTCTTCTGGGCAGCGGACATCGCAGCGAGTTTGCAGCGCCTCAAAGGTGCAGGCAGTCAGAGCGAACAGCTTCTGAAGTTCCTCATCCAATGGCTGTTTTCTCAAAGTTTTAAAGCCAACCAATGCTGGAATATTCCACGCCTTTCGCTGCATCGGCAAAATCATAATGGCGTATAGATGCCATCACTGGATCAAAGCCCGTTAACTGGAGTGCAGTATCATAAGTTCCGTTTGATTTGTGATAGCTATATGGCATCCCTGCATCCGTGGTCACAAGCTCCACAAGTAGGTCCTCATGGTTTCCACGAATGAGAATTATCTTGTCTTGTTCCATCTGCTCCAATATGAACTGCTGAAGCTGTTTCGCCTCATGCCCTCGATCAAATAAATCTCCGAGCATGACCAACTTATGAGGAGTTGTATCGGAAAAGAAGCCTGCCTTTTCCGCATAATCACTTATCTACACAATAAAAAATGGGTTCTGTGGCATCAACGCTCACAGAACCCATTTTTTTCTTGACGCTTAAGAAAGACAAATCCTCCGGTTAACGCTTACAAATGTGCGGCCAGATAATGACGACCGAATAGACGGATCCGTTTACAGGCATCAAGAATACGAGAGTATAAAAACAGACCTCTTTAACAACAGCCTGTAGCGGTTACGACGTTTTCTGCACTTTTTCAATTACACATTCGTGTTTCTTGGTATCCTTTTCTACATTCATCTATTGACTTTACTGCACAGAACGACTACAATACAGCCATATAAGGAAGTGCATTACTATGCCGCAAACTGCTTTTCGCCCCAACCACATGCACATTGCATGGCACGATTACACATTACATGATGCTACTCTACCGATCTCTGCTGCGCCCTTGCGCGAGAAGGCCTCCGTCATCGGCCGCACCGGCTTGATGCTGCTCTCATGCGGCACCGGTGCATGGCGTGTCCGCAGTTCGATGAACACGCTCGCGGAGGAGCTGGGGCTGGTCTGTGCAGCCGACATTGGCCTGACCTCGATCGAATACACCTGCTTTGACGGTGAACAGGCATTTTCGCAAACGCTCACGCTGACCAGCACAGGCGTCAACACCTCAAAGCTCAACCGACTCGAGCAGTTCGTCGCTGAGTTTGCCGACATCTGCTCCCGTATGACCGGCGAGCAGCTGCACACCCACCTTGACGAAATCGAGCAGGTGCACGGACTGTATTCGCCAGTAATGCTCGGTCTGGCGGCTGCCCTCGCCTGCGGTGCATTTACGTTTCTGCTCGGCGGCGGCTGGGTCGAGATGATATTCGCATTCTTTGGCGCGGGTATCGGCAACGCCGTGCGCTGCAAGCTGTCCAAGCACCATCTGACGCTTGTGCTCTGCACGACTGTTTCGGTCGCAGCAGCCTGTCTGGTGTACGCGGGCTGTCTCAAGATTGCCGAGATGACCTGCGGCATCAATGTCCAGCACGAAGCCGGCTACATCTGCTCCATGCTGTTCATCATTCCCGGATTTCCGTTCATCACCAGCGGCATCGACATGGCCAAGCTGGATATGCGGTCAGGTCTCGAACGGCTCAGCTACGCGGTAATGATCGTATTGATTGCCACGATGGCCGCATGGCTGATGGCGCTCGCGCTGCACCTCAAACCGGTAGATTTTCTGTCGCTGAACCTCAGCATGCTGCAGTATATCGTATTCCGCCTGCTCACCAGCTTCTGCGGTGTGTTCGGCTTTTCGATCATGTTCAACAGCCCGGTACCACTGGCGATGTCCGCCGCGGTTATCGGCGCAATATCCAACACGCTGCGTCTGGAGCTGGTTGACCTTGCATCTTTGCCGCCTGCGGCTGCCGCATTTTTCGCGGCCATGATCGCCGGACTGCTGGCTTCTGCGTACAAAAAGCACTCCGGTTTTCCGCGCATCGCGATTACAGTGCCGTCTATTGTGATTATGGTGCCCGGCCTGTATCTCTACCGCGCAATTTACAATCTCGGTACGATGAACCTGAGCATTTCCGCTTCGTGGTTCGCGTCTGCCACATTGATCATTCTCGCGCTTCCGCTCGGACTGATCTTCGCCCGCATTATGACGGATAAGATGTTCCGTTACTGCACCTGATTTTCTGCAGACAAGCCAAAACCGCTGCTGTGAGTTTTCCTCATAGCAGCGGTTTTGTTATGCTTTTTACAGCGGCAGCGAGTCCTTGCCAGCCTGATGGATCATCTCATCACGACAGCGCAGCACAATGCCGTCCACCTGCTCGAGATGGTGCAGGATGTTATGTTCAAACTCCTTAAGCGGCAGCAGAACGCCCAGTTCATCGTGGCTTTTCTGCAACTTGTAGCCGGTGTCCTGACCGTAGAATACCATCGCGGTCGGACACCTCTGCTGGATTTCATTGAATGCGTCCCAGACGATGTTGTACGCCTGTGCTTCGGTCAGACCCTGCTCGACCGTATCCGGCAGCGCGTACAGCGTCAGCACGCCGCGGCGGGACGGCGAATACATCTCCTGCACCTGCATGTCCTTGGTGTACTTGTGGCGCAGATGACTGCCATCGGCCAGGTAGAGCGCCGCACGCGGTACAGACAGGTGCTGACGGTAAATATCGTGGAACTTGCGCAGCTCTCGTGCCGAGACGGCATTGCGGTATTCCTCGCGCACCTCACCGTCCACATCGGTCAGCAGTCTGGGATTCCCGCCGTTTTTGCCATGAAAGCGATACGGAATAAGATAGGCTGTGCGCAGCAGATCGAACATCGTGTTATTGCATAGCGCAATCGTCAGCGCGGAAATATCGCGGTTCTCGTAAGCCTGCAAAAGCGCTTTCGCAAAGCTGCACTCTGCACCGCCGCCATCCTCAAACGATGCATCCTCCTGCTCCATGCAGAAGGTTTCGTACAACTGCTGCTCTGCACCCGGATTGCTCAGAATTCTGTGGAACAGTGCCTCGGCGTGTTCCTCTCTTGGAAAAAGTGATGCCATGATAATTCCTCCTCATGCACTGTCAAGAGCTTGCTTTTTTGCAATACAAGCATAGCCCTGTTTATCTCGTATGTCAATCGTATTTTTCAAATTATAACGTAACCGTTGTAGGACTACAATACATATTGGACAATTGAAGAAAAAGCTATGAGGAATATGGCCTCATGGGTTATAGTTAAGTTACCATACCAAACCAGCCCGACGGGATCAAGGTGGAGTGTGTCCAGACGGACAACGGCTTCGAGTTCACCAACCGTTTTTCCAACAGTAAACGCGATCTGCCGACACTGTTTCAAGAGTTCTCTGTCCAATATGTTTGACAAACCTACACTGATTCTGGAATAAGCCGGAAAAATCCCTTGACGAATGGGGGAAAAGGGAGTAAAACAGGAGCAGACTGAAAAATAGGAGTGGTTTGAACCAATGAAACGGAAACTGACCGCGCTGCTGTGCCTGGTGCTCAGCGTGCTTCTTCTGATGCCGGGGTGCGCGAAGAAAACCGACCACGGCCAGGACCCCGGGACGGACCCCGGCGAGACCCCCTCCCAGGAGGAGCCCAAGAAGGAAGAAACCAGCAAGGACCCCATCTCCATCGAGACGGAGGCCGGGGCGGTGCTGGTGGGGATCGTCCGCAAGGACGCCGACGGCTGGTATCTCCAGACGGAACAGCCGGTGAACGTGACCCTGACCGCGCTGCTGGATCGCCCGGAGGTGTTCGACAACCAGACCAGCATCCGTATGTTTGAAACGGACGCCTACAGCCTGGGGAACTTCCGGGACTGCACCGTCACCGTGCAGGGGATGCTGCAGAACTATCGCGGGGCCGGGACCCTGTATCTCTATCCCTGCCTCATCGAGGTGGGCAAAACCGTGGACGTGGGCCGGGCCATGCCGGAGCTGACCTATCCCGAGGCCACCATTTCCGGCGACTACGACCCCTCCATCCCCCTGCCGGAGAAGATGCAGCCGGTGATCCGGAACGGAAAGTATGTGTACAACTTCTATTCCCTGTCCCGGAACACCCTGGAGCAGATGGGCAACGACTACACGGCGTTCTATATGGACTTCGTGGACGCCTTCCTGTCCTACAAGACCAGTTGCCCCTGCCCGGAGAAGTTCTATGCGGACCTGTTCACCTCCATCATGTTCTATGAGTTCCCGCTGTTCTATGCCGACGGAGAATATGATATGCTTACCGGGTACGACAGCCAGACCAAGACCATTCACTGGAGCTATACCAAGACCAAGGCGGAGCATGACCGGATGATCTCGGACTTTGCGTCGGCGGCCAACAGCATCCTGGCGGCGGTGGACGTGTCCGCCTCCGACGCCCTGCGGGCCCAGCAGCTGTATCACGCCTTCTGCCCGCTGATGACCTATGACTACGCCACCCTGGAAAACGGTGCTTACCGCAATCCGTACCACGCGTATGTGGACCACCGGGGCGTGTGCATCACCTTTGCCGGGGCCCTGTCCCAGCTGTTCACCCGCATCGGCGTCCAGAGCACTCTGGTTTCCGGCAGCACCAACACCGGAGAGGGTCACGCATGGAACATGATTACCATCGACGGGAAGAACTATTTCTGCGACGCCACCTATGAGCTGACCTTCAAGGAGGGCACGGCCTACGCCTATTACGGCATGACCCTGGACCAGCGGCTGGCGGACGGCAGCATCGCGCCGGACAGCATCTCTATCGGCGGAGCCTGCTTCCACACCCTGCAGGACGGCGAGATCTCCGCAACGCCCCTGCAGGTGCAGTAAACAACTGCAAAAAAATGCGCCCTGCGGGGCGCATTTTTTACGCGTGGGGGTGCATATACTGGGAGGAAAAAGCAGGAAAGGAAGCATGTCTATGTCCGATTTTTCCCAGCATGTGCCCCTGTCCACGTTTTTGCAGGCCCACCCCGACCAGGGGAGCCTGCGGGTGCAGGTGGCTTCCGGCGGCGGAACGTTTCCGGTGGCCGGGGCAAGGGTGGAGGTATACCGGCGGTTCGGGGGCCAGACCCACACGTTTTACCGGGGGCTGACCGATGAATCAGGTATCGTCCAGGGCATCGCCCTGCCGGCTCTGCCTGCTGCCTGGTCCCAGGCGCCGGACACCGCGTCCATCAGCGGCACCGACTACCTGGTGTCGGTGCGGCATCCCATGTTCGTGCCCCAGGAGGACCGGGAGGCCACGGTGTATGCCCGCATCGAATCCATTCTGCCGGTGATGCTGGAGCCGGTGATATAAGGGGGGAGCGCGATGCCTGCAACGCCTGTGGTCCCGGAGACCATTACCGTACACCTGGGCCCGCCGGGGTCCGACGCACGGAACGTGGAGGTGCCCTTTGCCTCCTACATCAAGAACGTGGCGTCCCACGAAATTTACCCCACCTGGCCGGAGAGCGCCATCCGGGCCAACATCCTGGCCCAGATCTCCTACGCCCTGAACCGGGTGTATACCGAGTATTACCGTACCCGGGGATACGACTATGACATCACCAACACCACCCAGTATGACCAGGCCTATGTGGAGGGAGGAGACGTTTTCGAGAACATCAGCCAGATCGTGGACGACAGCTTCAACAACTATATCGTCCGTCAGGGCAGCGTGGAGCCTCTGTTTGCCCAGTTCTGCGACGGGGTGCGGACCCAGTGCGGGGGACTGTCCCAGTGGGGCAGCGTGGACCTGGCCCAGGACGGCATGAACCCCTATGAGATCCTGCAATACTACTACGGCGGGGACATCAGCATTGTGTTCAACGCCCCGGTAGGGGGCAGCGTGCCCTCGTACCCGGGCCGCCCCCTGCGACGGGGCGATGTCGGCAACGACGTGCTGCTTCTGCAGCGGCAGCTCAACCGCATCCGCCGGAACTATCCGGCCATTCCGGAGATCCCGGAGCCGTCCACGGTGTTTGACGTACCCATGGAGGAGGCGGTGAAGTCCTTCCAGCAGATATTCAACCTGACCCAGGACGGCATCGTGGGCAAGGCCACCTGGTACAAGATCAAGCAGATCTACAACGGGGTCAAGGGCCTGTCGGAGCTTACCGGCGAGGGGCTGACCATCTCCGAGGTGCAGCGGCGGTATTCCGAGGCCCTGCGATTCGGAGACAGTGGCCTGGCGGTGCGGACGGTGCGGTTTTATCTGGCATTTTTGGGGTATTTCCTGCCGGAGCTGCCGCCTATCCGGCTGACGGACCAGTTTGACCAGGAGATGCTGGACGCGGTGTATGCCTTCCAGAGCTATGCGGGCCTTCCCGCCGACGGCGTGGTGGGGCGGGACACCTGGAACGCCCTGCGGCGGGCCTATGAGGACGTGCTGGGGGACCTGCCGGAGGACTATCAGCGGTTTGCCCGGGAGATTTATCCGGGGCGGTTCATCGTCCTGGGGGACCGGGGCGACACGGTACTGCTTTTGCAGCAGCAGCTGAATCGCATTGCGGCCCAGGACCCGGATATTCCCACCGTGGCGGAGGACGGCATTTTCGGTCGGGGCACCCAGGCCGCTGTGCTGGCCTTGCAGCGAAAGCTGGGCATCGACCCCACCGGGGCCGTGGGCCCCGTGCTGTGGGCGAAGATCGTCACCCAGGGGGCGGGGTATTGAAATCAGGTTGTCAAAAAAGGGCGTTGCCCTTTTTTGACAAAAGAGATTCCGCTCCGACCCGCGCGTTTTCACGCATAAAATGCGCGAAAACACACTCTGGCCCGACATCAGCCGTCGGGTCTGCCGAGGCCAGTTCCGCTGGGCCGAGGCCAGCGCAAAGTATTTTTCACGATGTACACGCCCAACGGAAGTCCCCTTGGGGGGGCGCCGCCGTGAAAAATGGATTGAACACTATTCGCGGCCTGTGGGCCGCGAACTCTGCGAGGCTTTTTTGACAGACTGAAAAGAGGCTGCCTCGGGTGAGGCAGCCTCTTTTGTTTGCACTTTTCGGGTTCAGCCGTGACTTAGCCGAAGTTCACGTCCAGGCGGACGATGCCGTCGATGGCAATGTCGAAGTAGGGAGCGGAACGCTTCTCAGACTCGGCGAAGTAACCATCGTGGACGACCTCGGTGTCATGCTCCATGTTGGCGTCGTTATCCACGTCGGCCATGTAGGAGGTCAGGTGACCCTCGGTGTCAGTCTTCATGTCGGCGGTGACATTCTCGCCGCTGACGGTGAAGGTGGACACGTCAAACACGTGCAGCTCGCCGCTCTCCAGCTTCTTCATGGCCTCGTCAATAGCGGCCTGGGTGCCGTCAGCGGCCACGTTGGTGTTCAGGTCGGACAGAACCACGGACTTGGTGGCCAGGGTGCCGGTCCAGTCAGCCTCGATTTCCTTGCCGTCCATGACAGCCTGGATGGCGTGGACATAGTAGGGAGCCCAGTCAATGCGGGAGGAGATGATGTAGGTGTTGGGGCCAACGGAAACGGTGGAGCCGTTGTAGGACACGTTGGGCACGCCGGCCTTCTCGCAGGCAGTGGGAGCGCCCATGGAGTCAGCGTGCTGGCTGATCAGAACGCAGCCGTTCTGGATCAGCTTCTCGGCGCCTTCCTTCTCGGCGGTCTCATCGTACCAGCTGCCGGTGAAGGTCACTTCCATGGTGGCAGTGGGGCAGACGGAGCGAGCGCCCAGGAAGAAGGAGGTGTAGCCGGAGATAACCTCGGCATAGGTGAAGGCACCGACGTAGCCGATCTTGGCCTTGTCCGCGGTGATCTTGCCGGAGTCGATCATCTCGTTGAGCTTCAGACCGGCAGCGATACCGGCCAGGTAACGGCCCTCATAGATGGAGGCGAAAGCATTGTGGTAGTTGGCCAGGCCCTCGGTATGGGCGCGGACGCCGGTGGAGTGGCAGAACTGGACATTCTTGAACTCCTTGGCGGCCTCGATCATGTAGGACTCGTGGCCAAAGCTATCGGCAAAGATGATGTTGCAGCCCTGCTCAGCCAGCTCGGCGGCAGCGTTGTAGCACTCCTGGCCTTCGGGGACGTTCTTCTTGATGAAGTAATCTTCATTCTCCACCAGGCCCAGGGTCTGGCAGGCTTCCTTGGCGGCGTTGATGAAGTTGAGGTCGTAGGTGGAGTTTTCATCGTGCAGGGTGATGAAGCCCACCTTGACCTTCTTGGTCTCGTTGTCGTCGGGCTTGTCGTTGCCGCCCTTGGAGCAGGCGACCAGAGACAGAGCCATGACCAGAGCCAGGATCAGCGCAAGAACTTTTTTCATGTTTTTGTTTTCCT
>OWIO01000446.1_pt1 | contig 37514 bp, 64 predicted proteins | sample 1733011 | NCBI WGS metagenome assembly OWIO01 (sample SAMN05065779, study PRJEB22554) | human gut metagenome | biome: ENVO:2100002; feature: ENVO:00000062; material: ENVO:00002003 | host: Homo sapiens | place: USA | reverse complement strand
CGAGATGACGTCGAGTCTCGTGGGCTCGGAGATGTGTATAAGAGACAGGTGAAGGCACAAAACGTTGCGGAAACGCAGCGGGAATTGAATCACATGGCATAGACCAAAAGCCTGAAAGGCAAGAGTCAGCACGCACCGGAGATCGGTGCGCGTCGGCCCTTGCCTTTTTTGTTTTCCGGCTTGTGACCCGGCCCCTGTGCCGGTATTCATCCTTTCTTCCCTTCCCTTCCGGTCTCCGTGCCCTACCACGGAGGCCGGGTCATGAGCCGGAGCTGCCGCCCTGCCTGCGCCGAAGGCCTGCGCTGGATGCGCGGGGTATTGACGTAGACGCGGTGGGGCGGCACGGTCCGATTCGGACACATTTTCCCCGACGCACACGGCGGCGTTCGCGCCGCAGCGGGTTTGATCCTCCTGCGGCGGCCCTGGCTGCCATGCGAGGGTCGCCGTGTGCGCCGGGTATCACAGGAGGATCAGCATGGCAAAGAAAAAGACACCCGGCGGGACAGCCGGAAAGGGCGGCGTCAATCCGGCGCCGACGAGAGACGATCATACGGTGCGGATCGCAGCGGAGCAGCTCACCATGGTCCCCATTGACGATCTCATCCCCTACGCCAACAACGCCAAGAAGCACGGCGTTAAGCAGATCAACCAGATCCGGGCCAGCTTGCGGGAGTTCGGCTTCGTAACGCCGGTGCTCATCGATTTTGACAACAACATCATCGCAGGCCACGGCCGGGTGGAGGCCGCCAGGGCGGAGGGCATGAGCGAGGTGCCCTGTGTGCTGGTGACCAACCTGACGGAGGCCCAGCGCAAAGCATACATCCTGGCAGACAACCGGCTGAGCGAGACGGCAGTATGGGACACGGAACTGCTGAAAATCGAGCTGGAGGGCCTGGAGGCTTTGAACTTCGACACCGAGATCGCCGGTTTTGACGCGGAAGCGATGGAGGAGCTGGGCGTAGAAATCGGCAGCAGTCATACACAAGCCGAAGCCTACGAGGACGATTTTGACGAAGATCCCCCTGAAGAAACCTCCGTGCGTGAAGGAGACATCTATCAGTTAGGGCGGCACCGTCTGGCGGTCGGCAGTACTGCCGATGAGGCGGCTATGACCCGCCTCATGAATGGTGCTCTGGCAAACATGGTTTTTACAGACCCGCCTTACGGCGTGGCTGTGGGATCCAAAAATCAAATGCTGGATGATGTTGCCGGGGGGAAAAGCGGACGCTGCACCGAGGACATCTACGGAGACACCATGAGCGAAAGCGATCTGCACGATATGCTTTTGCAGGCCATGACCAACATTCGGCTGTCATGCCGGGACGATGCTTCTTTCTATGTCACCAGCCCGCAGGGCGGCAGCCTTGGTTTGATGATGATGATGATGCGGGAGGCCGGCCTGGAAGTCCGGCACATGCTGATTTGGAAGAAATCTTCTCCGACGTTTTCTATGGGCCGTCTGAATTACGAATATCAGCACGAGCCTATCTTCTTTACGTGGACCAAAAAGCATATCTGGTACGGAAACGGAAAATTCCACACGTCCGTGTGGGATGTGGATAAACCACGCAAGTGTGATTTGCACCCCACCATGAAGCCGATTGCCCTGGTTGAAAACGCCATTTTGAACTCCACCACAGAAGGTGACCTCGTTCTGGATGGCTTCGGTGGTAGCGGGACAACGTTGATTGCCTGTGAGCAGCTTGGCCGGACATGTTACATGATGGAAATTGACCCCAAGTATGTGCAGGTTATCATCGACCGATGGGAAGCGATGACCGGAGGAAAGGCGGTGCTGCTGAATGACCGTGCAAGAAGCTGAGCGGATCATCGCGCGAACCAACAGCCCGTATCTGAAACGGGATATGCAGCGGTTTATCAGAAACCAGCGGAGAAAGGAGGGCCGGAATGGCCGGGAAAAGACAGCCAACGGATGTGGTGATCGCCAACGGGCGAAAGCACCTGAGCAAAACCGAGGAGGCGGAGCGAAGGGCCGGTGAGGTAAAGGTCTCCCCCGCCAAGACGGCCAAGCCGCCTAAATGGCTGCCGGAGACGCTGAAAAAGGACTTCCGGGCCATCGGCAAGCGGCTGATTGCCTCCGGGCTTTACACGGAGCTGGACGCCGACACCCTGGGCCGCTATCTGGTGGCCCAGCACCAGTGGCTCATTGCCACGGCAGAGGTGGAAAAAGCACTGTCGCAAAAAGACCCGGAGACGGGGCAAATACGAAAAAAACGAGACTTAGCGGCTGCGGACAGCTGGGGCAAGATCCAGGAGCGATACTTCAAGCAGGCCCGGAACTGTGCCAACGATATGGGCCTGACCGTCACCAGCCGCTGCCGTCTGGTGGTGCCGGATACCGGCAAGCAGGCGACGGAGGACAGCAACCCCATGCTGGAGCTGATCCGGGGAGGCATGGATCGGTATGCCTGAGATGTTAACGCTGGCGCCGGGTATCGAGATACCGACGCCGGATGACGGCGCGGAGCTCCGGTACAACCAGGCCGAGGTAGACCGTGTGGAGAAATTCTTCTCCATGCTGGTGTTTGGCCAGAACCAGTGGGCCGGCCAGCCATTCTACCTTCTGGAGTGGGAGCGGCGGGCCATCCGGGAGTTTTTCGGCATCCAGATCCGCAACGATCGCGGCCAGTGGGTGCGATACCGCCGGTTTCTGTATGACGAGATCGCCAAAAAGAACGGCAAGAGCGAGTTTGCGGCAGGGCTGGGGCTGAATCTGCTGGTGAATGACGGCGAGAGCCGCCCACAGGTGGGCATCTTCGCGGCCGACAAGACCAACGCGGATATCATCTACCAGTGCGCAAAGTACATGGTAGAGCACACAGCGCTGGGCCAGCCGGCCCACCGGCCGCTGGCATGGTGCCGGGACAGCGTCCGGGAGATCCGGACACGGTTCGGCGGCATGATGAAGGTCTACAGCAGCGACGCGGACACCAAGCACGGTTTCAGTTTTTCGGCCATCATCATCGACGAGCTGCACGCCCAGCCCAACCGGCGGCTGTGGGACGTCCTGACGGTTGGTTCCAACGCGGCCCGGCTCCAGCAGGCGGTAATCGTGCTGACCACGGCCGGAGATGATCCGGATCGTAAGTCCATCGGCTGGGAGGTTCATGAGAAGTGCCGCAGGCTGCTGGCATGGCGGCGGGGTGAGCCGGAGCGTCCCATGGATGAGGACGATCCGCAGTGGCTCCCCATTATGTACGGCATTTCCACCCTGACGCAGGATGACCCGGACAGGATCGCAGAGCTGGACATCTATGACGAGGCGCTGTGGAAAACTTGCAACCCCAGCTATGGCGTGACGATCCAGCCCCGACAGTTCCGGGATGACGCCCGGGCGGCCAAGGCCAGCGAGGCGGCGGAGCGGAATTTCCGGTGGCTTCGTCTAAACCAGTGGATCTCCACCAAGGACGTGGGGTGGCTGCCTCTGACACTCTACGACAAGACCCAGATCGGCCCCTCCGCCAAGGCGGAGCGGGAGGCGTGGGTCGAGGAGCATTTGACGGGCAAGACCTGCTACGGCGGGCTGGATATGTCCCTGCGGACGGACCTCAGCGCTCTGGTGCTGGTATTCCCACCTCAGCCAGGACTGGATCAGGGCGTGGCCCTGTTCCGGGCGTGGCGGCCCCTTGAGGGCGTGACGGAGGCGGAGCAGCGGGACCATGTGCCCTACCGGGACTGGGAGCGGGCCGGGTTTCTTACCCTCTGCCAGGGCGACATGATCGACAACCGAGACGTGATCGCGGCCATTCTGGACGCCAAGGAGCGGTATGACCTGCGGGCACTGGGCATCGACCAGTATCTGACGGCCACCATGACTCCGCTGCTCCAGGATGAGGGCGTGGAGATCATCGCCATCCCTCAGACCATGGCGGGCATGAGCCCGGCCATGAAGGAGCTGGAGGGCCTGATCCGGGAGCACAAGATGCTCCACGTCCACAACACTTGCGCCCGGTGGTGCTTTGGTAACGTCCGGTGCGCGGTTGACGGCAACGAGAACCAGAAACCCATGAAGAACCGGAGTATCGGACGCATCGATATCACGGTGGCGTGGATCATTGCCGTGGCGGCGTGGATGGTGAAGCGAAATCAGAAGCCGGATCTGGCGGCGGCTATGAGCCGTCCCGGTTTTAGCTTATAACGCGGTCCGAATCGGACCGGAAAGGAGACCGCATGAAAAAAATAAAGAGCGCTCTGGCCCGGTTCGGCCCGGATGTGCTGCTGGTCTGCGGCGTGGGCACCGTGGCCGTGGGCTTCGGGATGATCTGGCTGCCGCTGGGCGTGATCGTAGCCGGCGGGGCGCTGATCGCCTTCTCCCTGCTGAGCGGTCCGGGAGGTGATGAGCAGTGAGCATGACCAACAGGCTACGGCTGGCCGTCAGCCGCCCGCAGCAGGTACGAAATGACGTGACCGTCAAGACGCTGGCGGCATCCGGCGGGCTGGCCGTGGGTGACCTGACCGAGACCACCGCCCGGAAGCTGAGCGCGGTGGACGGGTGCATGGAGATCCTGAGCAACTCCATCAGCAAGCTGCCGAATTTTGTGATGGACGGCAGGACACGGGAGCACGTGGACCATTACCTCCTGCGGCTGCTGAATGTCCGGCCCAATGAGGCTATGACGCCCAGCATCCGGCGGAAGGTGCTGGAGAACAGCCGGAACGAGGGCGGCAACGGCTATGACTGGATTATCCGGGACCCCCGGACGGGGATCATCCGGGAACTGATCCCGGTGCCTTGGTGGCTGGTGCAGCCCTGGCGGGATGAGGCCGGGCGGGTTTGGTACACCGTGACCCATCCGGTGACCGGCACGCCTATGGTTCTGCCCAACGAGGACATCTGCCATTACAAGGCCACCACACGGGACGGCCTGACGGGCATCTCGCCCCTGCGGCGGGCCAGCGAGGTGCTGGCAGCGGCACAGGCGGCGCAGGCGTATGATCTGGCGTTTTACGCCAACGGCGGCCAGCCCAGCGGCGTGCTGGAGACCGACAGCGATCTGGGCGGCTGGGCGGAGGACGTCAACGGCAAGCACATCCAGAACGCGGACGGCAGTTACCAGACCCGGAAGGATCTGCTGCGGCACGAGTGGGAGAAGGTCCACGCCGGACCCAACAACAGCCACCGGGTGGCAATTCTGGATCTTGGGCTGAAATACACCCCCATTGCCGCCACCAACAAGGACGCCCAATTTGTGGAAAACAAGGAGGTCTCCATCCGGGATATCGCCAGATACTTCGGCGTGCCGCTCTACAAGCTGCAAGAGGGCAAGCAGGCCTACGGCAGCAACGAGCAGAACGCCATCGAGTACGTGGTGAGCACTCTCCATCCCATTGTCAACCAGTACGCGGAGGAGCAGACGTGGAAGCTGCTGACAAACACGGAGCTGCGGCAGGGCTTGGAGATCCGGATCAACATGATGGCAGAACTTAAGGGCGACACGGCCAGCCGTGGCGCCTGGTACACCAACCAGAGGAACAACGGCGTGTTCTCCGTCAACGATATCCGGGCACTGGAGGATCTCCCGGATGTGGAGGGCGGCGATGAGCGCCGGGAGAGCCTGAACTATGTCCCCTTGAAGGACTGGGCACGGCTCAGCGAACAGAGAAACGGAGGGAACGCAAATGCGGGTAACACTTAACGGCATCGTCGCAGCCGATGACGATGTGGAAATCTACCAGTGGTTTGGTTTCGCGGCTTTTTCGCCCAAGGCGGTGCGGGACGCGGTGGCGTCCACCCCGGAGGGTGAGGAGCTGGTGCTGGAGATCAACAGCGGCGGCGGCAGCGTGTTTGCCGGATCCGAGATCTACAGCGTCTTGAGATCTTCTGGCATCCACACGGTGGCAGAGGTCCAGAGCCTTGCCGCCAGCGCAGCCAGCTACATGTGCCTTGCCTGTGACGAGGTGCAGATCTCCCCGGTGGCGCAGATGATGATCCATCTGCCGTCCACCAGCACCAGAGGGGACCGTGGAGATCATCTGCGGAGCGTGCAGATGCTGGACAGCACCAGGGAGGCCATCCTCAACGCCTATGAGCTCAAGGCCGGCGGCAAGGCCGACCGGGCGGAGTTCCGGCGGATGATGAACGCCGAGACGTGGCTGACGGCTCAGGAGGCCGTGGACTGCGGTCTGGCGGACGGCATCATCGGCGAGACGGCCAGTATTGCCCCGCAGAACGTGATGAACGCCATCGGCAGCGGCATCCGGGCACTGGGATGCGCCGGGATGCCGGACATCACGGAGCTGCGGGCCAGATACATGGCGGAGCAGCACCCCACGCCGGAGACGGACCCGGCACCCACAGCATCAACGGGCGGTGAGCCCGATGCAGATACCGGAGACTGGCAGGCACAGGCCCGCCTGGATCTGGAAAAAATCAGATTTTAAACGGAGGTAGCAAAAAATGAACAATCTCAGACGCGATCTGGTGGATCTGACCACCCAGCGCACCGCCCGTCTGGAAGCCGCACAGGCGGCTCTGGATGCGGGCAACCAGGCGGACTACGATTCTGCCATGGCGGATGTCCGTGATTTCAACGGCCGCATCCAGAACATCCAGGACCTCATCACCGAGCAGGACCGCCAGATCATGGCCGCTCCCGCTCCCGCCGGCGCAGAGGCCCGCGACATGGCCGAGGAGCGCGGCCATGCCCTCATGACCGGCCACGCCGTAACCTTCACCGCCGACGAGACCCGCCGGGCCGTGATGAACTCCATCACTCTGGCCACCGGCACTCTGGTGGAGCCCACCGGCGCCGGCAGCAACATCCGGGACCCTCTGGGCAACGTGGTCTCCTCCATCGTGGATCAGGTGTACGTGCAGAACCTGACCGGGATGGGCAGTTTCCTGGAGCCCTATGTGATCTCCGAGATCGACGCCAAGGGCGGCAAGGTTACCACCAACGCCGGCAAGGCCCGCACCACCAGCGCTGACCCCACCTTCGGCGTGGCCAAGATCAGCCCCTACGAACTGAATGTGACCCAGTTTGTGGATCGCAACATCTCCCGGCTGAGTCCCGCCGACTACTACACCAAGATCTACAACATGGCCATGCGGGCCATGCGGCGCAAGCTGGCGGCTTTGATCGTCAACGGCGACGGCCAGGCTTCCCCCGACATGTTCGGCATCAAGAACGCCAAGAACGTAGCGGGCGCCGTGATCGCGGCCAGCGTGGACGTGTCCAGCATCGACGAGAACCTGCTGGATGACCTGTTCTTCCAGTACGGCAGCGATGAGGCCATCGGCCAGAACGCCCGGCTGCTGCTGAACAAGACGGACCTGAAGGCCATCGGCAAGCTGCGCAACAGCGACAAGCAGCGGGTGTTCAAGATCAACCCCGCCACGGGCAACCCCAACGTCGGCACCATCGAGGACGGCGGCAACATCGTTCCCTACACCATCGTCAGCGATCTGACCGCCCTGTCTGCTTCCACCGCTGGCAGTGCTGCCATCCAGACCATGCTGTACGGCGATCCCGCCAACTACGAGCTGGGCCTGTTCGGCGACTACACCGTCCGGGTGGATGACAGCGTGAAGGCTGTGGAGCGCATGGTCACCATCCTGGGCGACGCCATGGTGGGCGGCAACCTGATCGTGGACAAGGGCTTCGTCATCGCGAATCTGCCCAAGTCCGGCGGCTGATCGGAGGGGTGACGGATGGCGGCGTTTAGTGACCGGCAGGCCAGCATCCTGAGCTACTGCCGGATCGACGATCCCACGCCGGAGGACCTGGCCCTGCTGGAGGGTTTCCATGCGGACGCCGTCAGCTACATGCGCAACGCGGGCGTGGCGGAGCCGGAGGCCGGTTCCGCCCGCCTGCCCCAGTACAACGCCTGCATTCTGGCGCTGGTGCTGGACGCCTGGGACAACCGGGGCACTCAGACTGCCGACAAGGCGTTTGCCGACAACCCGGCTTTCCGTCGGCGGCTGAACCAGCTGAAGCTGACGGAGCCGGTGCGGTCCGATTCGGACACGGAGGGCTAAGCCATGGACGTGAATGCTGGAAAGCTGAATAAGCGGGTGGAGATCGTGCGGATCTCCACCTCCCCTGACGCTGACGGCTACGCAGCCCCCACGGAGACGGTGATCCGGCGGCCCTGGGCGCAGTTCTCCCGGGTCAGCGGCTCCGAGGCGCTGCGGCAGGGTGCGGACATGGGCGACGTCAAGGTGCGGTTCCTAATCCGCTCCGGTCATACGGCTATCAGCCGGAAGGACCGGGTGCGGTACAACGGCGCGGACTACGAGATCGAGTACGTCAATGACTACGGCGACAGCGGCGAGTATACGGAGCTGATCGCCAGTCTGCTGACGGCGGGAGGCTGAGTATGAGCATCAACGAGACCATCATCCAGGCGGTGACGCCCATCGTGCCGGTATGCGTTCCGGATGTGTATCGGCCCAACGCTGGGGAGACTCCGGCGGAGGTCTACTGCGTGTTCAACTACACAGAGTCCCCGGATGTGTTCGGAGACGATGAGCCGCAGGCCATGCGGTATCTGATCCAGCTGCACTTGTATCTGCCGCTGGGGCAGACGCCGCTCCGCCTGAAACGGCAGCTTCGGCGGGCCATGTTGGACGCCGGGCTTGCGGTGGGTGATTATACCAACGCCAGCGATCTTGAGGGCCAGCACTACGTTCTGGAGTGTCAGGCGCTGGATCTGGAGGTGGGCTGATGGGCTTCACGGTCAGAGGGCTTGACGAGTTCTCCCTATCCCTTCAGGAGCTGGCAGAGCTGCCGAACGCGGTGCAGGATGACATGCTGGAGGCCGGAGCCGCAGTTGTGGCCAAAGCCCAGCGAGACAAGGTGATGGCCTACGGAATCTATGACCGGGAGAGCACCCAGCATGTGGCGGATTCCATCAAGCCGGGCAAGGTGAAACTGAAAAAGGGCGAGAGGGTCATTTATGTCAGCCCCACGGGCAAGCGGAAGCGGGGGAACACAGAAACCCGCAACGCGGAGATCTTATTTGTCAACGAGTTCGGCAAGAAGGGCCAAAGCGCTCGGCCTGCCGTGCATGACGCCAACGAGGCCAGTGCGGAAGCCACCACGCGGGCAGAGTTTGAGGTTTATGACAGGTGGCTGAAATCCAAAAATCTGTAAGGAGGAAACCATGGGCAACAAAGCAGTTAAAACACCTCTTGGTATGGTGTCCAGTTACTTCTTCCCCTTTGCCAGTGAGCCGGTGGGCGCCCATCCGGTCTACGGCGAGAAGGTGGACATGGGCGCAGCCGTCAAGGGCTATCTGAGCCTGACTACGGCCTCCGGCGACATCACCGGCGATGACGCCATGCTGCTGTATTTCGAGCAGTTTGTCTCCGGCCAGGTGGACGTGGAGACCACGCTGAGCGATCTGGAGGTTAACGCCAAGCTCTACGGCCACAGCTACAAGGCGGGCCGGGAGACCGCCAAGGGCGAGGACAGCGCCCCCAACGGCGCCTACGCCTTCATTGAGCCGATCCTGAAGAAGGACAAGACCCTGGTCTACCGGGCCTCGTTCTTCTACAAGGTCACGGCCATGCTGAGCGCGGAGAAGCAGGAGGCGGACACCCGCAAGAGCGACTTCAATCCCAAAATGAACGCGGTAAGCCTGCGGGTGATGAAGGACAACGCGGACGCATGGCGTGAGCGGCAGGAGTTCCCCACCCAGTCCGAGGCGGAGGCATTCATCGACTCTCTGGCGGGCGGCACGGCGGCCTACGGCGTGACCATCACCCATATCGGCACCGGCACCAGCGATCCCGGCGAGGGCACCACCTATGTGACCGCCGGGCAGAGCCTAGCCATCGACTTCGGCACCAAAGACCCCACGGCGCTGTATGACAACGCCGTCAACGTGACCAGCAATTTGGCCGCGCACAAGTACACCGTCAGCTCCATCGCGGCGGCTCACGAGATCGTGGCCGTCTGGAGCACCTGATCTTTACCGCAAGGACGGCCCGCAATGGGCCGCCCTTGCAGGAGGTTTATGCCATGCGATACGTTACGTTTGATTTCGACGGCAGCCCTCTGCCGCTCATGCTGACGGCGGGGGCGCTTTTTGATATTTATGACCGCTTCGGCGTCCATGACAGCATCCTGCGGGCCACCGGGGCCATGGAGGACACTCCCCAGGGCTGGATGGCCTGCTGTGAGCTGGCGGAGCTGCTGATGCAGCAGGCGGCGCTGTGGCGCAAGCGGCAGGGCTATACCGACCGCAAGCGGACGGGCTGGCCGTTACGCTCTCAGGACCGGGCAGCGGTCCGCACCGCCGTGCAGCAGGCCATTGCGCGGGGCTTTTACCGGGCAGTGCCCTCCGGAGAGGACGCCGGGGAGGTCAACTTAGTTCTGGCGGCCCGTGAGGATGAGCGGGCGGAGGATCCGGAGCGGCTGCGAATCAGTTTTCTGGCCGTATGTGCCGCCCGGCTGCATCTGGCCCCGGCAGACGCCCTGCTGCTGACACCGGGCGAGTACCTGGACATGGTGACGCTTTTGAGCGGCGGAGAGGAGGGAGACTATGGCGGTCCGGCAGATTACAACTGAGATCTCGATCAAAAACGAGGCGGAATTCCGGAAGCAAATGAAGGCTGTGAACAACAGCCTTTCCGGTATGAAGTCCGAGATGGCCAAGGTTTCCGCCGAGTTTGACGGCCAGGCAAACAGCGCCGATGCACTTCGGAAGAAGCAGGCCATTTTACAGCAGCAATATGACCAGCAGAAAGAGAAGGTCCAGGCACTGGCCCGGATGCTGGAGAGCGCCAAGAGCGCCTACGATGAGAACAGCGATGTGGTTCTGAGCTACCAGCGGCAGCTGAACACGGCCACGGTGGAGCTGATCAAGTTCGACCGGGAGCTGAAGAACACCGACAAGTATCTGGATGAGGCTACCCAGTCCGCAGACGGTACGGCGTCCAGCATCGATGAATTCGGCAAGGCTGTCAAGGACGCCGGGGATGAAGGCTCCGACGGCATGGGCCAGCTCAAAGAGGCATTTGGACAGCTGGGCGAGGCAGCCAAAAGCGGCGACATCAACGGCGTTGTGGCGGCTCTGGGCTCCATGAAGGGCGTACTGGTGGGCGGTGCGGCTGTGGCCGGAGCCAAGGCTCTGGCGGACGGCATCATCAACATCACAGAGTCCACCAAGGAGTACCGGACCATTTTAGGGACGCTTGAGACCTCCAGCAAGCAGGCCGGTTACACCCAGGAGCAGACCACGGAGATCTACAAAAAGTTTCAGGCAGTACTGGGCGACACGCAGAAGGCCGCCACGGCTACCGCCAACCTTCAGGCGCTGGGGCTGAGCCAGGAGAACCTGCGGGTCATTGTGGAGCAGGCCATCGGCGCATGGGCTACCTACGGCGACTCCATCCCCATCGACAGCCTGTCCGAGAGCATCAACGAGACGGTGCAGGTGGGCAAGGTCACCGGCGTCTTCGCGGACGCCCTCAACTGGGCGGGAACCAGCGAGGACGAGTTCAACGAGCGTCTGGCGGCCTGCGCCGACACTACCGAGCGGGCCAATCTGGTGCTGACGCAGCTATCAGAGCAGGGCCTACAGGCCACCGGTCAGGCGTGGGTGGAGAACAACCAGGATATCATCGCCGCCAACACTGCCCAGGAGGCCATGAATGAATCCATGGCCCAGCTGGGAGAAGCGCTTCAGCCTGCATCCAGTTTTCTTTTGGAGTACGGAGCCGCCCTGGTGGACGTGGCCGCAGATGGCGTCAATGCGCTTTCCAGTCTGGTGGAGTGGTTCGACAATCTTTTTAACGCGCAGCAGAAGGCCACGCAGGCCAGCTTTGAGGCCATCGACAGCCAGTACAGTCTGGCAGACTACCAGGCCAACGGTCTGGTCAATGCCGGCGGCGTCATCGACTACGCTGCCGCCAAGCGAATGCAGGATGCCGGGACTTTTAAGCGGGCGGCCGGGGTGTCCAAATCGGATGCGCTCCAGCGGGGCTGGAGTGTCTCGTCTGTGTCGGACCTCCTCAAGCGGCGGGTCAACGGCTCCCACGCAAACGGGCTGGATTACGTCCCCTTTGACGGCTATGTAGCGGAGCTGCACCAGGGCGAGGCGGTGCTGACCTCCGGCGAGGCCAGCTTCCTCCGCAGCGCCATGGCGGCGGGGCGGACGCTGGGCGGCAGTCGGCGGAGCAGCCGGGGCGTGTCCGATTCGGACGCCGGCCGCAGCGGCGGCACACAGAAGGTCTACGATCTGACGATCCCGGTGGAGCTGACCATTGACGGCGCCACCTTCGCCCGCAAGGAATACAAGTACCGCATCGCAGAGGACAACCGCCGGGGCGTCTCGCTGGCGGGGAGAGGAGGCAGCCGATGACACGGCCACCCTATATCGTAGACGGCGTGGATTTCTCGGACTACGTCAACCGCTGGCAGTACTCCGTGGGCTATGTGTACCGGGAGGGCTCCAACGCGGCCCTGCGGCTCAGCGGCTTACAGCCCCGAGACCTGCTGGCCATCAAGACCCGGGTCTCCGTGACGGTGAATGACCAGCAGGGGCCGCAGCTGGCGGCGCTGTTGACGGCGGTGCTGAAGAATTACGTGCAGCTTACCTACTTTGAGCCCAAGGACAACGCCGTCCGGACGGCCACCTTCATGCCCACCGTGGAGGAGGTCAGCATCCCGCCGGTGCCCGGCTCCGTCCGATGGGGTAAGGGCTTCCGGATCACCATGGAGGAGGCGTGACGATGGCAGTTAACGAGATCCGCTACAAGGGCGTCAGCTACGCCACGGACGATGATATCAAGGTCCCCTCCGGGATCCTATACGAGGTCAAGGCCCTCCGCTCCGACAGTCTGGAGGCCAACAGCCTCACCGTCACGGTGTTTTCCAACAACAAGGCCATCATGGGCTTTGCGAAAAATGACAAGGTGGAGTATTTCCGGAATGGCCGCCGGGTGGGCGTGTACTATCTCCAGACGGTGGAGCGGGTCGGCAGCGACGTCTATACGCTCTCCGCTCTCTCCGCACTTGGACGGCTCATCACCATGCGCCACGTGGGCGGTATCTACACCGGCCAGACGGTGGCAGAGGTAGTCCCCCAGATCTGCGGCCCGGTAGAAGTGATGATCGAAAGCGTATACGCCAGCCGCCAGCTGTACGGCTACCTGCCATACAGCAACCCGGACAAAGAAAAAGGCAACGGCCGCAGCGCCCGGGATAACCTCTCCCAAGTCCTGTTTGCCATCGGGGCGTCTCTGGGAACTGACGAGAACGGTGTCATGCGGGTGGAGAAGCTGTGGGACGGCGTCTCCGCCACAGTCACGGAGGACCAGATCAACGAGGACTCCTGCTCCACCGTCTACGAGACCCCGGTGAGCGCCGTGGAGATCACGGAGCACCAGTGGGTCAAGAGCGGAGCGGATATCTCTCTATTCGACGGAACCGCCGAAGAAGGCACTCTGGTCACATTCTCCGAGCCGGCCTACGATCTGGTTGGCAACGGCGTCACCGTCCTGGAAAGCGGAGACAACTACGCCATCCTGTCCGCCGGGACCGGCACCCTCACCGGCAAGCGCTACAACCACCTGACCCGCATCGTCCGCCGGACGGTGACGGATGGTGTCGAGGAAAACGTGGTGCCGGTGAGCGCCGCCACGCTGGTGTCTCTTACCAACAGCGTGGACGTGGCCAAGCGCATGGCGGACTACTACCGCCACCGAGAGACCATCCGGGTGGACGTGGAGCCCGGCACGGAGCGGGCGGGCAGAGTGGTGCAGATCTTCCACCCCTGGGACAAGAAGATGGTCCAGGCCTGCGTGGAGAGCCGGGAGACGGTGATCTCCGGCATCCTCAACAGCCAGACCAGCGCGCTGGTGGGATTTAAGCCCGCACAGCCGGAATCGGCGGAGTATCTGGACGAGCGGGTAGTCCTCACCGGCTCCGGCGAGTTTCAGATCCCGGAAGGCACCACAACGATCCATTATGTGATGATCTCCGCCGGACAGGGTGGCCACTGCGGCGAAAAGGGCGAACCCAGCGGAACAGCGCCGCATTTTACCCATAAAAATGAGCAGTGGGGAGACACAATAACAGGCTACGCGATGGGGCTGGGCGGCAAGGGCGGCCCAGGCGGCAAGGGCGGAATGGGCGGCAGGATCGTCGAGGGCGACCTCGACGTGGCCCAGCTGAAAAGCCTTGCCTACGCCTGCGGCAAGAGCGGCAAGGGCGCCGAATTCAGCCCGGACGATCTCCCCGGCACGGACGGAACGGATACGGTGTTCCACGGCATGACTACGGCGGGCGCGTCTGCCCCCGATTGGGGCTTCACGGACCCCATCACCGGCGAGCAATTCGGCGGCGTCGGCGAGGACGGCCTCCCTGGCGGAAACGGAGCCGGACGTGATCCGTCTGCAACGGATTATTGGAAAGATAACAACGCATTACTCTACGTGAGCGGTACGGTTGCCCATGACGAGGACGGAAACGCATTCGCCCCCGGCCCTGTCGACGGTAGTGACGGCAAGATCAACATAACCCGGATCCGATCATCAACGGCTCCGGCCAGTCTCGGCTGGTACAGCTCCGGTCTGGGCGGCGGCCCGGCGGCGGGAGCCAATGGCAAAGCCGGATCCTCCGGACGCGGCCTGCCGGGCGAGACAACCGTTGATGTGACCGGCGGCTCCGGTGCGGACGGCATGACGGCCACGCTGACGCCCTCTCAGCCAAGACGGTATGGCAGAGGCGGACGCGGCGGCTATGGCGGCGGCGGCGCCGGATCTGGCGGAATTGCGGTTAAAAACGGAAGCGGTACAACAACTGCCGGAACACCCGGCGCAGGCGGTTTAGGCGGTCCCGGCGGCCCCGGCGCAAATGGGTGTGTGATCCTTTATTACCGGAAATTCGGACAAGTCAAGTCTGGCCCGTTGGTCCAGCGGGGCGGCGGACTGTTCTTCGATCGCTTGGACAGACTTTTTATCGTGTGAGGTGATTTCGATGACGATTGAACAAAGAGTCGCAGTTTTGGAGGAAATTTTCTCCAAACTGCAAGACTACTACACATCCGCCTACTCCGGCGAGGAGATCGACGCGCTGCTGGGAAAGGCCGGAAGCAGCGAGCAGAGGGCGTGCAACCCGAATCTGCTGGATAACCCGTATTTCCAAATATGGCAGCGATACCCAGATGGTAATTACTCCGGCGTCCCAAATGGTAGCTATATACCGGATAGGTGGATTATCACATCGTCCAACGGAGGTGTTGTATCAAATCTAACAAAAGCCACAGCTTATGGCGGAATTAAAAATGCAAGTGGGCCAAATTGTAGAATCACGCAACGCCTGGAAAACGCGGCACAATATAATGGGAAAACGCTAACTCTTACTGTTTTTAAAAATACTGGATTGTACAAAGCTACTAAAGTTGCTAGTGGCTGGACTGATACAACTGATATTTTTGCTTTTTTTGCTAGCACTGTTGCGTGGCTAAATTCCGGAGATACCATCCTTGCCGCCAAGCTGGAACTGAGCGACCGCCAGACGCTGGCCCATCAGGAGGGGGACAAGTGGGTGCTGAATGAGGTGCCGAACTATGGGGAGCAACTGGCGCGGTGCCAGAGGTACTATCAGCTGTACTCCACCGCCGAACAGCGCCCTGCAAAGGCTGTAGACTGCCGCCCGACGATGCGTGTTGATCCGTCGCAGGGAACCATCACTATTGACGGAACCACCTACTACTACAACACCGCAAACCTGTAAGGAGGTGCGCTATGCCGAACGATTATTACACCATGATTTTCACAGGCGAAAAGCTGCTGAAGCGCGTGGACGATGGGGAGATCATCATCCCATCCTCCACGGCGGGAAGCACGAAGAAATTCAAGCTGACGGGAGACGATACCGGCACCGTCAGCGCCACGGGGGTGACGTCCTGATGGTACAGGGTGATGCGTACAGCATCGATATCACGATCAAAAACCTGGGCGAGGCGATTTCGATCGACACCGTGGAAAAGGTGGAGGTTACTCTGCTGAATCTGACGCGGTCCTATCCGGAGGAGGTCACCTATTCGGACGGGAAATTCCACTTCCCGGTCACCCAGACGGAGACCTTCAAACTTCCCCCGGTGTGCCCCATGCAGGTCCGGGTGAAGTTTACCGGCGGGGACGTGGTCGGCTCCATGATCCAGATGGTGGAGGTGGCCGGGGCGATCAGTAAGGCGGTGCTGTGATGCTTACCTTCGAATTGCAGCCGCGCGAGGCCCTTGAGATCTCCTTTGCCGTGTCCATTGTTGCGGGAAAGGGAGACCCCTACACCGGGGCGTATCAGGTGACGCCCAAGATCTACGGCCCGGTGGTTCTGGAAACAAAGGACAAGTCCATGGCGGACGATGTGACGATCTTAAAAATCCCCCAATTTGAGGTGTCCAACGAGGCCGGGGGAAATACATTGATTATGGGAGACGAATATTATGGCGGATAAGTACATCAACAAGGTCATCATCGGCAATGACGTCAAGCTGGACCTCACCGCTGACGATATCACTGCCGAAAAGCTGGCGAAGGGCATTAAGGCCCATGACAAGAGCGGTGCTCCCATTGTGGGCACCAGCACATTCGATTCCGACACTTCCGAGGACACCGCCGTTGCGGCGGAAATTCTTCTGGGAAAAACGGCCCACGCAAAAGGCGCGAAGCTGGTAGGCACCATGCCGAATCAGGGCGGCAAGACCCTTGACATCACGGACAAGGCGGCCCCCGTTTCCATCCCCATGGGCTTTCATGACGGCTCCGGCAAGGCGCAGATCGCGGAGGCGGAGGCAGCGAAGCTGATCCCCGCCAACATCCGGGATGGCATCACGGTCTTAGGCGTAGCCGGTACCATGAGCGGCAGCGAGGACATGAAGGCGCAGGCCAAGAGCGCCACGCCTACTTTCGCCCAGCAGGAGATTTTACCGGATGAGGGCTACAACTGCCTGTCCTCCGTCACTGTGGCGGCGATCCCTGTCAGCTACACCGACAACGAGCAGGGAGGCCAGACTCTGAAGGTAGGTGCGTAAGGATGGCGGTCAACAAGGTTGAAATCAACGGCGAGGTCAAGCTGGACTTGACCCAGGACACCGTGACCCCGGAGAATCTGCTCTCCGGGGCCACCGCCCACAATGCGGCGGGAGAGCGGATCAGCGGCGCGGTGGCGCCTGTCCGATACGATGTTGCTCAGGATCTGACCTCCAATCAGGAAACCCAGGCGAGGAGAAATATCGCTGCTGCATCTATAGACGAAGTAAATGCTATTCCTAAACCGAACCTTTTTATCAATCCTCTTTTACAAATCTGGCAGCGGTATCCGTCCGGATGGTCCGGGGTCCCTGTTAATCGCTATCTGGCGGATGGTTGGCGGGTGCTTAGTTCTGATGGCAGCAAACAAAACAACCTCCGCCCAGCATCGCCATATGGTATGGCAAACGCAGCGGGCGGAGCAAATTGCACCTTCTCACAGTTTTTGGAAAACGCGGCGCAGTTCAATGAAATGGAAATGACGTGCAGTGTGCTGAAAAAGCTGGTTGATGGCTCACAGTCGTTCGTTTCAGCTACAAAAACGGCTGCTGGCTGGACAGAAACCACGGATATTCTTGCTTTTTTTGGCACCTCTAATCAATGGCGATGGATCAATTCAGGTGAAACCCTTATTGGTGCAAAGCTGGAGGTAGGTTCCCGTCAGACGTTTGCCCATAAGAACACAGACGGAAGCTACACGCTAAACGAAATACCGGAAGTAGGAAAAGAACTGGCCAGATGCCAGCGGAGATACCAGTTGTTTTCCAGTGCTGGGAACCGGCAGACAAAGGCGGTGGACTGTCGTCCTCCTATGCGGGCGGACCCCGCACAGGGAACGATTACGATCAACGGAACAACGTATTACTACAATGATGCGGAGTTGTAAGATGGGTAATCGGCAGAGCTATAGGGGGCGGCGCAATCCGATGTGGAATCGTGCAGGATATCTGCTGCGGGGCCATTGTGCCAGAGGGGCGGTGGGTTTGCCCTATTTGTGAGCGTAGCTGGCCTGAATTTTAACCTGCACGAAACCAAGTCGGACTTTTGACTTGCACGAAAGCAAGTCGGAACTGCCTTAAAAACTGCAACTTTTTAAGGAGTGTGTTATGACGGAGACGATAATCTGCGCCCTCATTACCGGGGGGCTAACGCTGATGGGCGTGCTCATCGCCAACGGCAAACAGCAGGCGATCACCGACACCAAATTAGACGAACTGACCCGCGAGGTGCGGGAACACAACAGCTTCGCCCAGCGGGTGCCGGTGATCGAAGAACAGATTAAGGTAATCAATCACCGGATCGAAGATCTGGAGCATATCAGTGAACGCTGAAAGGAGAACGCTATGGAAAACATCAAGAAACGGCTGGGCAATCTTCTGTCCGTAAAATCGCTGGTGACCATCACCCTGACGGTGATCTTCGCGGTGCTGGCGCTGCGTGGGGATATTACCGGGACGGAGTTTTTGACCATCTTCACCACGGTCATCGCATTTTACTTCGGCACCCAGCGGGTCAACGAAGACAAAAACAGTTAAAACCGGTTGAAAAATCAACCGTAAATTTGAAAGGGGACATATTATGAACAAGATCTACGAGAACATCATCACCGTGGGCAAGCAGAACGGCAAGCCCATCGAGGCCATCAACGCCGAGCTGAAAAATGCCGGAGCAAACTTCCACCTGAATCCCGACGGCAGCGTGGCCGGGTGGACTGAGCAGGAAATGAAGGAGGGCTTCATCCCGGCTGAGACCGAGCCGGAGGCGCTCCCCCAGACGCTGGATACCCATCGCCGGGAGGATCTGGCGGGCACCGTCCAGATCCAGCGGATCGTCGGAGCCACCTATGAGGTGACTTATGACGAGGACGGCTACTTCATCAAGGCTTCCCGCGTGCGCCATGGTTGATACGTTTGATTGCGCCAGAGCGCAGATCTACCACAACACCGAGCGTCTGACGCCTGCACAGATCAAGAAAAAATTCGGCTGCACCCACATCATCAACGGCTACCTGTTCAACGGACGCTTCGTTCCAGTTGGCTGGTGCGTGATTGACGGCAAGGTCATCAGCCGGGACAAATACCAGGACTGGGGCGTGTCCATCGGCAGTGACGGCAAGCCGCAGATGCTGACGGACCGGGGCGGATCGTTTTTGTCCGGCGTGCCCATCCTCAAGGCCGGGTCCAAGCTCTACCGGGGCCTGACCGCCGACGTGGCCCGGCCTGCTGCCCGGACGGCGGTGGGCTGGATGCCCAACGGCAAGGTATGCCTGTGGTGCGACAAGACCAGCCTGACCCGTGAGCAGCTCCAAAACAAGCTGCTGGGGCTGGGCGTGGTGGATGCCCTCATGCTGGACGGCGGCGGCTCCACCCAGGGTGATTTCCCCGGCGGGAAGGTCACCAGCAGCCGGAAGGTGCCTACTATGCTGCTGTTCTGGGAGCGGTCGGCGGTCAAGGCGGAAGATCAAGCCCTCGTATGGGGCAAGGCTCACGGCCTGCTGACGGACGCCAACGCCGGCGACACGGTGACCCGCGCCGACATGGTCCGGGCGCTCTACAAACTGGAGGGCAGCCATGGTTGAGATCCACGCTTACAGCAAAGCCTCCTCCGGGGGCAAGCAGCTTTCCGCCCATTTTAAGGTGCGGGAGTTTGCTTGTGGAGACGGCAGCGACGCTGTTTTGGTGGCTCCCCGGCTGGTGATGGTGCTGGAAACCATCCGCGCCCACTTCGGCGCTCCGGTGGTCATCCACAGCGCCTACCGGACGCCGCAGTACAATGCCAAAGTAAATGGGGTGGCGCACAGCCAGCACTGCTATGGCATGGCGGCGGATATCTCCGTCAAGGGCCAGACACCGGCAGCGGTGGCAGCCTTCGCCCGGACGCTGATGCCCGATTGGGGCGGTGTGGGTATCTACGCCAAGAAGGGCTTTACCCACATCGACGTCCGGGAGAAACGCTCCGACTGGACAGGCTAAACATCTGAAAGGAGGGCCAGAAGATGGCAACAACATCCACGCGGTTAATCCGCGCTCTGCAAGTCTGGAAAACCTATGGAAAAAGAACACCGGGAGATCCGGGCGCTGTTGTCATCGATGGCCCCGGCCCGGGCGGCGCAGGCCGTCCGGCTGGTAGGCTTGCCGCCTGACGAGGAAGCGGCGGTGCTGGCGGTGGACGTCCACGGCCAGAGCTGCCTACAGGCGGCGCTGCTCCACGTCAGCGTGGACGGCCTTGCCAAGATCCGGCGGCGTGCCTACGCCAAGATCGCGGATGATATGCAGGGATAAAGAAAAGCCGTGTCCGATTCGGACACGGCCTTTCTTTTTAGTTTGGCTTTTTCGGTGGCTCTAAAACACGGTGAAGTGTCACCGGGGCTTCCTCCGCATTTGTGCTTACAAAAGTCGGGGCAACCCATTTCAGGATGAGCTTTCTTCCGGACGGATCCGCTTTTGCGCCCGTCCAGAAATTATGCCAATGGCCACGGCGCAGATGGGGACGCGGGGAGGCATGGGTTCCGCTGGAGTGCTCCTGCTGGGCTGCGGATGCCCTGCGATAAGCGCGGACGGCGTTTCCGATGCGGACGCCTACGTCCCACTTGCGGATCTCCGCATAGCGATCTTTGACGGTCGGCGTCCGGCGCGTATAAAACGTCTGCTCCGAGTTCGGCGCAATCTCTGCGTTTTGCGCACAAAGGTACAAAACGAGCTGCAGGGTCTGCTTGTAGAAATGGGCCAACTTCCTGCGGGTTTCCGTTTCCTCCAACAGCGCGCGGCGGAAATCTGCCTTATCCTCCGGAATATTGCGGAACGCCTCTTTACTGGTTGTTTCGATGCTTTCCTCGATTGTCTCGCAGTCGATATGGACGGGGACGCCAAAAGTTCTACCATCCTGATGGAGGTATAGCAGGCGGAGCTCCCGATCCTTTGTGTAGGGATCAAATTCCAAATGCACAAAAACACCGTGATAAATTTCCCCATGCACCCCAGTCTCCGGGGCAAACTGGATATAAAAGCACGGGTACGGCAAACGTAAAAGCGCTTTCGGATCAAGCTTCAGATCGTCCGCCTGCTCAAAGAGCAATTCCTGCATCCCCTCATCCATTACGAAAACTTCTTTGCTGATCCGCCATGGAGCAAGAGCTGCAATCCGCTGGGCGTCCCGCATGGCCTGCACGCGCACCTCAAACGTATCTGGTAAATTTTCGGTTGCCACGCTGATCGCGGCGGCAATGGGCGCGTAGCACCAATCGGGCCACGAGGGAAGGCCCTTTTCGCCATTGTCGGTGTGGAACATTGCCATATCGCTCCACGCTTTAGGATAATCCGCTGAAACCTGCTTTAGAAGCGATAACGGTGGATAAACGATATTTTTCATATAGCTCCGCCCTTTCCCCGGCAGATCATAGCAGATCCCGGGCGTTCACGCCCAGCGCGTCGGCGAGGGCGAAAATGTTCTTCGCGGTGATATTTTCTGTGCTGATGTTGCCGGCCTCAATCTTCTGAACCTGCCGGATGTTAATGCCGGCCTTCTCGGCCAGCTGCGACTGTGTCAGATTCGCCATGCGCCGGGATTGCTCCAGCTTTGTGATAAGATTGTCCCGGCAATCTCTGCCGGCTTTGGCCAGCGAGCAGACGGTGCAATCACCGTCTGCCCGCTGGCAGTCTGCGTATTTCTTGCGCATCGGATGGCCCCCTCAGTTCATGAGCTCCAGGATCGCGCCCAGCTGCTCAGCGTCCCAGCCCTCATCGATGGCCTGATCCAGCATGGAGGCCAGCTGATCCAGCATCTTCTGCGGAGCGCTGGTGCGGATCTCGTCCTCGCTCAGATGGAAGGCCCAGTCCAGCAGCAGGCCACCGTGGGCGTTGTCGCAGGTTTCGGCCCAGATGTCAGTGCCGGAGGTGGAGTAGAATGCACGAGGGTCCATGTCGGCCCAGTTGGCGGAGTCTTTCGCGAACTTGATAGCGGCGTTGGTGTAAGCGGTAATAGTCATTTTTCTTTTCTCCTTTTAAATGATGCCCCAAGCTTGGAGCCAAGATTCGATGTAATCAGCGTCTTCATCATTGCAATCCTCGCCGGCACCGGAGGCAATCAGCTTGCGGATCTGCTCAAGCTCCTGCTCTGCCTCGGGGTTGTCTGCGTTTTCAAGATCGTACTGTGTAAACGGGTCGCCATTCGTGGATACCAGGAACTCACCATCGAGTTCAGGGACGGGGTAGTAGATCGTGTTCGTTGCGTCCCCAATGCACAGGGTGCCATTTTCAATGTTGCTTTCGTAATACTCGGGAATGTAGTCGATCTTCTTCATAATTTTTTCCTCCTTGGGTTTCCCCTTTCTTTATGCTTTTACTATACGCCATTATTGGCGTAAAGTCAAGAGGAAAAAGCAAAAAAAGCAAAATATTTTTAGGGCAGTTTAAGGGCAGAATACAGGCAGTTTCCGGGCAGTTTGGCTGTCCGGATTTTTTGTATCATGAGGGTAGGAAAAAGGAGGTGCGCTATGAATTATTTTGCGAATCCCTATCAGGGGTACGGAAGCCCCTACGGATACCCCTCTGCGGCCCCACAGGGCGCCGCAGGAGCGCCCCAGGCGTTTGGTGGACAAGTTACCCGGGTCAACGGCCGGAACGGCGCTGACGCCTTCCGGATGGCTCCCAACAGCTCTATCCTGCTGATGGACGAGAATGACCCCATCGTGTGGCTCAAGCAGACGGACGGGGCAGGCTACGCCACGGTGACACCCTACACGGTGACGCCGTATCAGGCAGCGGCCCCGGTGGACGTGGCCGGGCTGGAAAACCGTGTGAAAAGATTGGAGGAGATGCTGAATGGCAAACCCGATGATGCAGATGCTTCGGGGAAGCGGAAGCAGAAGGCCGAATAATCCCATCGCCATGATGGCGGAGTTTCGGAAGTTCGCGGCCAATATGACGCCCCAGCGGGCGCAGCAGCAGGTTGAAAAGCTGCTGGCGGACGGCACCATGTCTCAGGATCAGTTCCAGCAGCTCCAGCAGCAGGCCAAGGACTTCCTGGCATTTCTCGGTAAATAAGCCGGTGCGCAACGGCTTGTTTTAAATTTTGAAAGGAGATCAGATATGGATAACTATTCTCTGAGCGATCTCGCGGCTGTCACCCGTGACAATGACGGCGCAGGCACCAGCGGCGCCTGGTGGATCATCATCCTGTTCCTGTTCGTTCTCATGAGCGGTGGCGGCGGCTTCGGCTTCGGCGCCCGTCAGGGCGAGCTGGGCCAGTACGCCACGGCGGCCAGCCAGCAGGACATCCTGTTCGGCCAGCACTTCGGCCGGATCGATGACCGCCTGACCAACATTGGCAACGGCATCTGCAATCTCGGCTACGAGATGCAGGGCAGCATCGGCGGTCTGGGCAAGGAGATGGCCTTGGCCCAGAACGGCACCAACATGGCCATCATGCAGAGCACCAACGGCATCCAGGCTCAGATGGCGGAGTGCTGCTGCACCACCCAGCGGGCGCTGGACGGCATCAATGCCAACATTGACGCCAAGTTCGCGGCTCTGGAAAAGAGCCAGCTTGAGGGTCGGATCGCGCAGCTGGAGCAGGCCAACAACCAGCTCTACATGCGTGAGCAGCTGTGCGGCGTAGTGCGGTATCCCACCGGCTATACCTACAATGCCGGACCCTCTCCCTTCTGCGGCTGCAACAACGGCTGCGGCGGCAACATCTAAGCAGCTATTTCCTGTTCGGAAACAGTTCAGGCCCTTCTGGCCGGGTGACGGGCGGGGCCGGTGCCCCGCCCATTTATTCTGAAAGGAGAAATACTATGAGTTGTAAATCTGCACTTTATACCGCCATGCAGACCCCTACGGCGATCCCCGTTGACGGGATTCTCCCGCTGGGCAGCATCATCCGCCGGTACGGCTGCGACGCCAACCTCAACGGCAACGCGGTCAACATCACCAATGCCGGCTACTATGACGTGGACGTGTCTGTCACCGTGGCCCCCACGGCTGCCGGCACCGTTACCGTGACGCTGGTCAAGGACGGCGTCCCCATCCCCGGAGCCACCGCCTCCGCTGCCGCTGCTGCCGGTGCTCCCACCGTGCTGAGCTTCCCGGCGCTGGTGCGCCAGCCCTGCTGCGCTTCCGGCTCCGCTCTGTCTCTGGTGCTGACCGGAGCCGCCGCCACCGTCAACAACGTGGCCCTGCGGGTCCAGCGGATCTAAGGGGGTAGCCCATGGGTGCTATGACAAAAGAAGCCCTGCTCCAGTACAAGGACAAACTGGAGCAGGGGATCCTGGAGTATATGCGGATGCCGCCCGGTGACCGCTCTGCCAGCGGCGTCCGTGGGATGCTGGAGTGCTGGACCATGGTGGATGCGGCTGCCAAGTCTATCGGCGGCAGCCATGGAGACTTTGACCGGGCCGACGCGGAGGCGTGGGCGGCCCGCATGGAAAACGAGGACGGCACCACCGGCCCGCACTGGCCCATGGATCAGACCACGGCTCTGGCGGAGAGCATGGGCCTGTCTTGGGACCATATCACCCCGTGGTGCTGGTGGGTCACCATGAACATGATGTACTCCGACTACGGCAGCGTGGCCATCCACTACGGCGTCAGCACGGCGGAGTTCTTCGCGGAGCTTGCCCAGGCGTTCCTGTTTGACAAGGACGGCCCCGGCCCCAAGGCAAAGCTGGCGGCCTACTACCACGGCATCGTCAAGGCGAAGGAGTAAGGCCGACTGTGTTCGGGACTGTGTTCACGCATCCCCTTATAACCGTTTCTATCTGGTTCTAATGGATAGTTAAAAACAGCGAAAAACCGTTGAAATTGCAAGCATTGCAAGCAATTCCAACGGTTTTTCATTTGGCGCGGAAGGAGGGATTTGAACCCTATTCTTTTTGGCTGTTTTCAACGGTTTGCGGGTTTCTGTGTTCAGAAGTGTGTTCAGCCGGAAAATATGTGTTCAGAAGCCCTTTTCCATCTTTTCCGCAGCGGCCTTCAGCTGGCCGTCCCGGACGTGGGTGTAGATGTCCATGGTGGTGGACAGCTGGGCGTGGCCAAGGAGCACCTGCGCCGTTTTGGGATCCACGCCGCTTTCCAGCAGGGCGGTGGCGTAGCCGTGCCGGATCTGGTGCGGCGTGACGGTGACGCCGCTGGCGCCCCGGTAGGCATCGTACAGCGCAGTAAAATGATCGTTTGTCAAAAGGCTGCCGTCCGGCTCCGCAAACAGGTAGCCTTTCCCCAGCTTTTTGGGGAGCAGCTTGGCCAGTGCCGGAAGCAGCGGAACGTCCCGACATCCGGCGTCAGACTTCGGCTGCTTGATGTGGGGCGAGTTGCCTACATAATACACGGATTTTTTGATGTGCACAAAATTTTTCTTTCGATCAATGTCGGCGCCAGTGAGGGCCAGCGCCTCGCCCCGGCGGCAGCCGGTGTAATAAACGAGGTAGGCGAACAGGCCGAAGGGGAGGCTTGCGCTTTTTTTTATGAGTTCGATCTGCTCCGGAAGGGGCGCGTCCCGGTGGGTCTGCGTCAGGTTTCGAGGCGGCTTCACGGCGCTGGCCGGGTTGTAGCTTATAACGCCATCCACTTCGGCCTTTCGGAAGATCTGGCGGATGATCTGCAACTGGGTCACCACGGTTTTCCGGGCGCGGGTGGCGGAGAAGTCCTTAATATACTGGTCGATCTCCTTTGCGGTGATCTCGCCGGGCGGCCTCCCTGCAAATTCCTTCTTGGCTCTGGCCAGCGCCGGACGGTAGCTTTTTTGGGTATTGTGCTCTAAGGTCGGTTCGATCTCCGACCACCATGCGTCCGCGATTTTCTCAAATACCGCGGCTTTTTCCGTTTCGATGCGGTCCGCCTCCCGGTCGAAGGCCTTGACCTTCTCCCAGACCTCCTTGTCGGTTTTCCCCCGGAAGGCCTTACGCTTGCCGTTGATCCGGAGGATGGTCTCATGGAGGCCGTCAGGCCGGACGTAGTATTTCGGGTATCGTGCCATGGGTCACCCTCGCCAGAAGCCGATCTGGACGCAGTGTAAGTCCAGATACAGGCCGTATAAAATAGCCAGAAACAGGAGCACCAGCAGGGCGGCGATGATCCGGTTCCGGGTACGGACGCCATCCATCATGATCTTCATGGTTTTGCCGTTATCAACCAGATGCTTTTCCAGCTCCTTTTTGTGGGCGCGAAGTGAATCATTTTTAGCGCTGAGGACTTCCTCCGACATGGTGAGCTTGTCGGTGATGCCAAAAAACTCATCCATGGAAATCCCCAAAACAGCGCAGATCGGCCCTGCGGTACTGATGGATGGCGATTTTGACGCATTTGCAAAAAAGTTGTTGACGGTGGACAGCGGCACGCCCGATTGATCCGCAATGTCTTGAGCCGTCATGCGCAATGCGGCTTTTTTATCTCTGCATAAGTCTTGAATCGTCAAAAAATCACCATCCTGTGTCAAATTTCCCAAATATGGGCAGATAAAGTCTCAAATCTGATCCGGCAGTATACTACCCATTTCCCTAATTTGGGCATTGCGCTGCCAAACCCATTTTTGGTATGGTTTTCTTGCGGACAGGCAGACGCCCCCTCTGCCGGAAACGCAAAGTGCCCCCGCCGCTTGTTGCAGAGGCGACGGGGGCACTTTTTATTCAGTTCCGTCCAGTGCCTCCACAACGTTTTTGTTTATACTAACAGCGTTGATCCAAAATAAGCAAAACCCAAAGACCAATAGGCACGATAAAAATCCCAAGTGCCCCATATTGCCAGTGGCAGATTGAATAACTCAGAAGCAAAGCGTCACCGATAACGCTCAACGCTGTGCCGATCGCCAACCATACGCCAAAGGCGGGCGCACCCATCCTGCAAACCTTTTCGCAGCCCGGAGTATATCTGGGCTTGCTGATACATACAGGCAGCCAAAATGGGCCGAGAAGAAAACCACCAAGGGCGTGGGCCCAGCATGCGGACGATGCCCACCCTTTGACACGCGTTATGACATAGCAAATCAAGCCACACAACAAGAGGGCAAGCAATCCTCCGGAAATATAAATTATCATATTACGCCTCCGCTTAAATCTTGCAAAATTTGGCCGCTACCATTTTAACCGGCGGTCTGATTTCTGGCTTCTTTCTGATTCTCATGACAGAATTAAGGCCGCAGCGATCGGCCTTTGGGATATGATTGGAGGTACTTATGAGCAGCCAGACCACCCGCATCGTGTCCGAATCGGACACTACATACGCATTGGACCTGTTTGCATCTCTGTCCCCCGCAGATCAAGCGGAGATCATGGCTCTTGCCGTCTCCGCTTTAGCATCTCCGCAATGATCTCATTCTGAGCCTGCGGAGATAGCTGGTCGAAAATCCGGGCAAATTCCTGCGTCAGTCCGGCTCCTTCGGGAGCCGGGCTTTTTTCTTCTTTCCCGGTCAAGATGTAATCCGCAGATGTGTTCAACGCTGCCGCTATTTTGGTTAAATGCCGAGTGTATGAAGATCTCTTCCGATTTCTCCATTCGCTGACGCGTGCGGGATCTACCCCAATTTCTGCGGCAAAGTCCTTCTGCTCCCGGTATTTTGCATCCACCAAAGCAAAAAGACGGTCTACGGCGTCCATCGGAATCACCCCCAAATAATAGCCAAAATGCCAAAGTAGCAATTGTGCAACTATACAAAAACGCAAAAATGCAATTTATGCAATTGACAAATGCCAAAATGCGATTTATGATATAGCCACAGAGGACATAACCCCGAGGACAATATACCACACCGGGGCAACGCCGTCAAGGCGGGAAAGGAGCAATCATGATCGTTAACAGAGTCAAGGAGCTGCGGACGGCTGCCGGTATGACCCAGAAGGCGCTGGCGGATCAGCTGGGCGTCACCGTGCCCACGGTGAGCAAGTGGGAGCTGGGCCAGCGGACTCCGGAGCTGGAGAGAGTTTTCCGCATGACGCTGATCTTTGGCGTCCCCATCGAGGAGATCGTCCAGCGGACGGAGAGCGCGTGAGAAGGGAGGCGCGGACATGGCACGAGAGCGTGAGAGCTTCCGGGATCAGCTGCAATCCTTACAGGCCAAATTCCCGGAGCAGGAGGTTTTGACCAAGGATCAGGCCTGCAAGCTGCTGGGGCTGGACTGGGACGCGCTGGTCCACAATGACGAGTTCCCGGCCAAGAAAGTTGGGAAGCGCTACATCATCCCCATTGTACCATTGGCACGGTGGATGGTTACATGGTAGCGCAGGAAGGAGGAAAAGACAATGGACAAGAAATGCCCGAATCTGTACCAAAGGGCAAGGCTGAGTACCGGAATGAGCCAAGAACGGGCAGCGGAGCTGCTTGGACTTTCTTCCGAAAGTCTGAAACAATATGAGGGAGGACGGCGGGTGCCCTCAAATGAAACGGTGGCCAAGATGGTGGAGGCGTACAGCTGCCCATGGCTGGCATTGGAGCACGCGCAGGCCACGGACACGCTGGGCGTAATGCCGGAGGTGACGCCAAGGCCTCTGCCAATGGCGAGCATTGCCCTCCGGAACCGTCTGCAAGACGCGACGGGCCGGCTGGACGCCCTGCTCCGGATCGCGGAGGACGGCGTGATTGACGAGGCTGAGCGGCCCGAGTTCGACTCCATCGTGGTAGAGCTGCGGGAGACCATGGCGGCCATCTATCAGGTGATCTACTCAGGCGCAAAAAAAGAACGCCCCGAGGCGGCAACCTCAGAGCGTTCGGGGGAAAAAGTGTGTGGTATTGGATCAACCACTGGATGTATCAATTATAGCACAAGGTCCACGCTGCACGCAAGCCCTAATTTTCGCCGGGAGGGAGGTGTCTCCCTGTGACCGGTTGGGCAATGTTCTTCATGCTGATCGGCGTGGCGACGGTGGCGGCAATCCCGCTGCGGATCGTGGACTATATCGAAAAGCGAAAGATGAGGGGGCAATATGGCAAGGTATGACTGCGGCTATGGGGCATGGATCCCCGGCCCGGTTTTGGACGATCCGGGGCTTCGGCCCCGGTCGCTGATCCTATACGCACGGATCGCGCGGCGGGCCAACCGGGTAGGCTTTTGTTACGCGACCAACGCAACGCTGATCGAGGACATGACTGCTGTGGACGAGGACGGCTCCGTGCGGGTGCTGTCTGAGCGGACGGTCCAGTCCATGCTGGCGGAGCTGCAAGAGAGAGGACACATCCGCACGGACACCGGCCCCCTTCCTCCGGACAGGAGCGGCACGGTGCGGACCGGTCGGCGGATCTACATCGGGAGGTCTCTGGCGGCGATTCCGGGCGATGCGCAGGGGGGTGAAGAAAATTTCACCCCTGAAAAAATCTGCACCCCAGGGGTGAAGAAAATTTCACCCCCTTTTAAATGTATAAAAGATAATAATAAAAATACCCCTATAGCCCCCTGCGCAGATGCGCACTTCGATTTGTTCTGGTCGGCGTATCCCCGCCATGTGGACAAGCAGCGGGCGCGGAAGGCCTGGGCAAAGCTGAAGCCGGACGGGCCGCTGGTGGAGACTATCCTCCGGGCGTTGAAGGCTCAGGCCGTCTGTGAGCAGTGGACCCGGGACGGCGGGGCGTACATCCCCTATCCCGCCACATGGCTCAACGGCCGCCGGTGGGAGGACGAGCTGCCGGGGCGGTCCGATTCGGACCGGGGCGGTGAGAGCCGGGAGGTCAACGGATGGGAAACGTAAGGACGGACGAAAAGCTGGATCACCTGCTGGACGCGGAGCGGGCGGTGATCGGTGCCATGCTGGTAGACCCGGATGTGGTGCGGCCCCTGCTGTCCCGGGTCCGGGACGCTGATTTTTACAACCCGGCCAACCGGCTGATCTTCCAAACGGCCCGGGCGCTGTTCCGGGCGGGCGTCACGCCGGACGCGGTGACCATCCGGGACAAGATCGGCCCTGACTACTCCCGGTACATGGCGGAGCTGGTGGAGATCACGCCCACCGCTGCCAACTGGGAGGCTTACGCGGAGGCCATGCGGTCTCAGGCCACCGTCCGCCGGATCCACGAGTTCGCCGACGCTCTGAGCGCGGCTCAGACGGTGGAGGACTGCCGGCCAGTGTGCGCCAAACTGTCCCGGGAGCTGAGCGAGGGGACCAGCGTGGAGGCGTGGACCATGGCGGAGATGACCGAGGACTTCTGTCAGGCGCAGGACCCGGACGCCCCGGCCCCGGTGTACATCGACTACGGTCTGGACTTCCTCAGGGGGCGGACCTACACCAAGCCGGGGGACGTGGTCATCATCGGCGGCTATCCCTCCGACGGCAAGACGGCGCTGGCCTTGCAGATGGCCTACCGGATGGCCCATGAGCACCGGGTTGGCTTTTTCAGCCTGGAGACGGACAAGGCTAAGATCCGGGACCGGCTCATGGCTGCCGTGGTGCAGATCGACTTTGATCGGATCAAGACCCGCAGCCTGACCGAGGATGACTGGCGGGCCTTCGCGGAGAAATCCGCCGACATGGCGGGCCGGGGCCTGACGGTGGTGGAGGCTTCCGGCATGACGGCCACCACCATCCAGAGCGTCAGCCAGGCGTATGGCTTCGACGTGATCTTTCTGGACTACATTCAGCTGGTCACCCCGGAGATCGACCAACGGGCGCCCCGCAGTGAGCAGATGGCGGCGGTGTCCCGGCAGCTGCACACCTTCGCCCAGAAATCCGGGACGCTGGTGGTGGAGCTGGCCCAGCTGAGCCGACCGGACAAGGCCGCCGGATGGCGGGCTCCGGTGATGAGCGACCTGAAGGAATCCGGCCAGTTTGAGCAGGACGCGGACATGATCTTTATGGTCTACCGCCCGGACCCCAGGCCCAAGGATGACGGCCCAGAGCTGGATCAGAACAAGCACCGGGTCCTGAAAATCGCGAAGAACAAGGAAGGCCCCCGTGGGGCCTGGTACATGGTATTCGACGGACCGAAGCAGACGTTTTCGCTTCTGGTCAACCCGGATGGCCGCTCCGTTATGCGGCAATTCTCTGCCGCCGGGAAGGCAGCCAAGCAGCGGCCCCGGCAGGTGAGCTTTTGGGGCGACGGGTCCGACTGGACCGAGGCTCCGGCGGACACCGAGACGCCGTGGGATGACGAGAACAAGGGGGAGAAGGCGTGAAACACAAAAAGAAATTGAACCTGGATGTGGCCCAGGACGAAACCGCAGATATTAAGCACGTTTGTCTTCTGACCAGCAGGGTGGTGTATATCCATCCAGCGAGGCGGTACTACGTTGAGGAATTTTTCAGCTTGGTCACTGGGGAGCGGTGGCGGGAGGCGAGATGGTTCCCTCTGGAGCCGCAGACGGATCTTCCGCAGCGGAAACCTCATTTCGATTTCACGAAAAAGCTTAAAACCTGAGTGATAAAGGGGAAAGGTGCAGTATGAGAGCAATCGCGATTATGAACAACAAGGGCGGGGTGGGCAAGACCGTCACCGCCATCAATTTGGCCGACGTGCTGGTCAACAACTACCACCAGGAGGTGGTGCTGGTGGACTGCGACGGCCAGGCAAACCTGACCGGGTTTTACCTGCTCGGCATGGAGCAGGATGTGACCACTACGGCGGACGTGCTGACCGGGGAGTGTGAGCAGGTGTGGAGCGACAATCTGGTGCCGCTGGCGAACCACCTCCAGCTGCTGCCCAGCTCCTCCGGGCTGTATGACCTGGATCTCCAGGCCATCAAGGACGGAGTCAGCGCTCCAGAGCGGCTCCGGGGATTTGTGGACGCCGCCCGAGAGGACGGCGACACGGACTGGATGATCTTTGACTGCCCCCCTGGGTATACGGTCTCCAGCGTGGCGGCCCTGCTGGCGGCTGACGAGGTTTTGATCCCGGTGCTGGCGGACAAATTCAGCCTGGACGGCGTCCACGCCGTGGCGGAGCAGGCGGGAAAACTGGCCGCCGCCCGGCCGGGCCTGCGGGTCCGGGCGCTGATGACACAGACCCGGACCTCCGACGTGGTGACGGAGGCGGAGAAAGCCCTGGCGGCCATGGGCGTGAGGGCCTGCCGGACTAAGATCCGGCGGACGGACAAGGTTCCGGAGAGCACGCTGACGCTGCTGCCTTTGCGGGAGTACAGCCCCGGCAGCAGCGCCGCCCGGGACTACCGGGCGCTGGCGGCGGAGTTGATGGAGGAGGTGTGAGCATGGCGGGCAAAAATTTTGACATCTCCAAGTTTGCTGCCGGCATTAAGCCGGTGCGGTCCGAATCGGACACCATGATGGAGATCCCGGTTGACGATATCCGGGACAATCCCCGGAACTTCTACCCGACGCCTGACCCTCAAACGCTGCGGGCGCTGGCGGACTCCATACGGGCCAACGGCCTGCTGGAGCCACCTACGGTGGTCCCTGCCGGTGACGGCACCTATCGCCTGATCTCCGGCCACAGCCGTCTGGCTGCGATCCGGAGCATGTGGGAAGACGTCACCGAGGCGGACTGGACGCGCTTCTCCAAGGTCCTGTGCCGGGTGCTGCCCCCTATGTCGGAGGGGCAGGAGCAGGCGGCGGTGATCGAGGCCAACCGACAGCGGGTGAAGTCCAACGCCCTGCTGGCCGAGGAGGCGGCGCGTCTGACGGAGGCCTACATCAAGCGCCGGGAGGCCGGTGAGCAGCTTCCGGGCCGCATCCGGGACTATGTGGCGGAGGCCCTGCAAGTCAAGGCCACCAAGGTTGCCAACCTGTCGGCCATCAAAAACGGCCTCAAGGTGCCGGGGATTGTGGAACGCTGGAAGCACAACGAGATCCCGGAGGCGGCGGCCCTGGAGATTGCACGGATGGACATTGAGGAGCAGTACCGTCTGCTGGACTGGACGATTGAGAGCGAATCGCACTACTACAGCATCCGGGACGTGAAGATGTTCCATACCTTATGGACCATGTTCCCTCACAACTGCCCGGAATCCTCCGGCCTGTGCCCCAACGCCGGACCGATGTATGACCGGTTCTACACATACGGAGCGCTGAACAACTGCACAGGGTGCTGTCGCTCATGCAACAAGAGGGACACCTGCAAGACGGTATGCCAATATTTCAAGCCGGAGACACAGCCGGAGCCTGAGCCGGAGGTCAAGCGCAACCCGGCGGTGGCGGATCCTCGCCTGGACTACGAGGTGATGGTTCCAACCTTCTGCCAGCGGGTGCGGGCGCTGCGGGAGCAGACCGGCATGAGCCGGAAGGAATTTGCCCAGAGCATTGACGAGTTCCCGGGAACATACAGCGCGTGCGAGAACAACTCCATGTGCGGATCTGAGAAGATCGCCAAGCTGGCGCTGTGCTTCGGCGTCAGTACGGACTACCTCTACGGCCTGACGGATGATCCCACGCCGCCAGCGAAGAAAGGAGCGGGCAAATGAAAAAATTTATTTTTGAGTGCGACCTTGAGAACGGCACTGAGCGTTTTGACGTGGTTGGTTTAAGTCTGGATCAAGTTCTGGCTATACTGCTTCGCCCAATCAATCTGGTTTATTCCAGCCTTTTGAAAAATCGCCCGGATCTCGCAAAGGCTGTACGGATGGAGCTGATTACTCACATGATTGATCCCCAATCCCCTGTATGGACGGAGTGTGACCAAAAAGCGAAGCATGATCTGTTTGTGGTGATCGACAAGTCAAAGAAAGGCGGTGGATCATGAGCCGGTACACAGGACGCGGAAAGCGCAGAAGCCGGGTCCTCCCGGTGCTGACTCTGGCGGCCGCCGTGGCTGCCGTGATCCTGCTGACGGTAGCGGCCAAGGGCGTGGCCCTATGACCGCGCCTCCGTGCCTAAACTGCCCGGATCGCCGGATCGGATGCCACGATCCGGCGGTCTGCCCCCAGTGGGCGGCCTATGATGAGATCCATCGGGCAGAGCTGGCGGCTATGCCGTCCCGTAAGGAATGGGAGGACATGGTGGAATACATTCATGACCGGCGGCGACGCTACATGCCGGGCCGCTGGAAAAAAGGAGACAAATCATGCTGAATCATATCGTACTGATGGGCCGACTGACCCGTGACCCAGAGATGCGGCATACCGGCAGCGGGCTGTCCGTGGCGTCCTTCTCTCTGGCGGTTGACCGGGACTACAAGGGCCAGTCCGGCGAGAAGGAAACGGACTTCGTGGACATCGTGGCGTGGCGCTCCACAGCGGACTTCGTGAACAAGTTTTTCACCAAGGGCCGCATGGCCGTGGTAGAGGGCCGGTTGCAGCTCCGGGACTGGAAGGACAAGGACGGCAACAACCGGCGCTCCGCCGAGGTGGTGGCGGAGTATGTGTATTTTGGCGATAGCAAGCAGCGGTCCGAATCGGACACGCCGCCTGCGTCAGGGGACTTCCGGGAGATCCCGGAGGATGAGGAAGGAGAGCTGCCGTTTTGAGAGATCAAGAACTCGTAAATGCCATCCGCCGGCTGAAGGTGGAGACCGGGAGCCTTGCCTGCATGGGCTGCGGGCATGAGCACAACTGCGGCGTGTCCGGATGTGCGGTCATGCGGGAGGCCGCCGACCGGATCGCCAACCAGAGCACCCACGTCACTGTGCTCCAGCAGGAAATTGAGAAGCTGCGGGGGCAGAACGAGCAACTGCGGGAAGCGGCTGCGCTGGTGACCAAGGAGAGCGCGGAGCTGCTTGAGCGGCGCTGGATCCCGGTGGAGGAACGGCTGCCGGAGGTGGAGGACACATGAAAGTGTTGATATCCTGCGAGGAATCGCAGGAAGTCTGTAAGGCGTTCCGTGCGCTGGGCTATGAAGCCTACTCGTGTGATATACAGGAACCCTCCGGCGGGCATCCTGAGTGGCACATCTTAGGCGATGCGCTCAAGGCCATCGAGGGGGGGGCAAGTGACCACTATGGACGGACAGACCCATGATGTGGGGCGGTGGGATATGATTATTGCTTTCCCGCCCTGCACCAAAACCAGCAACGCCGGAGCGCGGCACTTGTATAGGGGCGGCAAGCTCAATATCAAGCGGTATTATGAGGGCTTGTGCGGCAAAGCGCTGTTTTTAGCTATTTGGGCAGCGGATTGTGAAAAAGTTGTGATTGAGAATCCGACGCCGAGTAAAGTCTTTGAGTATCCAGAGCCAACCCAAGTCATACAGCCCTATCAATACGGGCACCCGTTTAGCAAAAAAACCTTGCTGTGGGAGCGTGGTGTCCAGCCGTTGGAGCCGACAAACATCGTTGAACCGACAGCAACATGGTGTCCGAGTGGCAGTTACAGCCATAAGCATGGGGAACAGCACAAAGGTATGTTTACCACGGATAGGGCCAAAAACCGCGCAAAGACCTTCCCCGGCATCGCCAGAGCCATGGCGGAGCAATGGGGCGGAGACATAAGGGAGGATAAATGATGAAAAAGTGCACCGGTGAAAACTGCCCCATGCAGATGGGCTATGACTTTGAAAACTGCGCCGCAATCGAAAAGTGCCCGTATCGCACGTGGCCCGTTACCGTTGCCGACCGGATCCGGAGCATGACGGATAACGAGCTGGCCGGGGTGCTGTTCCAATTCCAGATGGATTGCATCACGAAAGACCTCTCTGGTGTTTCGACGATGCCATCAAATTGGAAAGAAATTAAAAAATGGCTTGAGACCCCGTGGGAGGGCAAGCCGTGAGCGAGGCTCAGAATGGAGGAAATGTGATGGAAAGACTGACTTTTGACGGTAATTTTTGTGACATTGCGCAGTGTACAAGCACACCGGGCGGCAGCTTTTGTGAGGATGGTTCCTGCTCAGCGCGTAAGGTATGGGAACGGCTGAAAGCCTACGAGGACACGGGGCTGGAACCGGAGGAAATCGACATGGATCACGAAGCCGCAGAGCAGCTCCGCCATCTGTGCCGAGGCTGCGATCTTGACCGGTTGGAGAAACTGGCCGAGGCCGACAGAGACGGGCGCGTGGTGGTGTTGCCGTGCAAGGTGGGGGACACGTTATTCAGAGTGTTCGCCGGAGAAATCTTAGAGCACAAAGTCAGAAACATGAGATACCTCGCAATACAGGGACGGTGGGACATTGATACGACCCCGTTCTGCTCATACGTGGAAAGTTCCATAGGAAAAACGATTTTCTTAACCCGCGAGGAAGCCAAAGCGGCATTGGAGGCGAAGCGGGATGGCTGAATATAAAATCTGCTTTAGCGTGGCCGGGGCGTTTGGCGCTCAAATCAGTTTTGAGGCAAAACCCGGCGTATCCTATGAGGACGCTGCGGCGGCCCTTGACAAAGACAAACTGGCGAAGCTGATATGCCTCGACACCTTGGGCTATTCCGCAAAGGACATTGAGATTATCACGCCGGAACAGTACGAGGCAGAATTCGGAGGGGATGGAGATGGCTAAACAATCCGCTTATTTGCAGCGGCGAAACGCGGAGCTGGATGCCACCTTCAACGCCGGGGCGGCGATGGCGATGCAATTCGCCATGGATACACTTCAGATGGCCCTCCACCAGACGGAGGGCTGGGGCTATGACCGGATCATGCGGATCACCCATAACTGGGTTGCCGTTCAGCGGGAATACAAACCGGCGCTGGACTGCCGGAACCCAGAGGCGGACGTCCGACAGGAGCACATGGATCGTGTGCTTGCGGAGATCATCAGCGGGAAGGCAGAGCTAATCCGGTTCCCGGATCGGTATCCAAACGCGAAAAAGATCAAATACGGGAGGTAAGGCATGGAAACTGAAAAAATGAGTTATGAACCAATGGAAATTGATCGCGTACCGTATATGGGCTTGCCAGATTGCAAGGACTGCCCGGAAAAACGCTCAACGGTCATTGAGCATCGGTTGTATGGTAATTCTGGCTGTGTGGCAGTTGATACGCATGTGGAATGCGCAAAACTGGATCTTTGCCTCAAACTTAAACAGCGTTTGATGGAAAGCCTTCGGGATGGGATCATCTGCGGGGAGGGCGACAGTAAGCCGCTGGGCCTGAGCCGTGCGGAGCCTCCTGCCGATGGCTGATCCGTTTGTGTGCGTCAGGCAGCGGGCGGGGCCGTTGGTCAAGGCGCTGGTGACGGACAACTACGGATATCTCCGTCGCTACGGGCCGGGGGCGGTACGGGGCCGGTGCGGGCCGGCCCTCAGCCGCACCACCGTTGACAAGTTGGAGCTGCGGCTGGCGCTCTTTGGCTATGACGGTATTTTTTACACGCTGACTTTTGACGATGACCACCTCCCGCCGGATCGGGCCGGGGTGGATCGGATCTGGGACGCATTCGCGAAGCGTCTCAGGCGGTGGCAGCGCGAGCCGGTGGACTACTACGTTTACCGGGTGGAGGGCCTCCACGGTGACCACCGGTTCCACATCCACGTGTTTCTGCGGGATCAGGACTTCCCGCCGGCCGTGGTGCAGTACCTCTGGCGGACGTGGGGCAGCGCCTACGATGTGCGCTGGGACCGGGCGCGGGTGCTGTCAGAGGGCGGCTACCGTGGGCTGGCGATCTATTTTACCAAGGAGGTCCCGGAGGTGGGCCGCCACCCGTGGGGCTGCTCACGGGCGCTGAGTAAGTACCTGTCTCTTATACACATCTGACGCTGCCGACGATACTCCTTGTGTAG
>OWIO01000436.1_pt1 | contig 37938 bp, 35 predicted proteins | sample 1733011 | NCBI WGS metagenome assembly OWIO01 (sample SAMN05065779, study PRJEB22554) | human gut metagenome | biome: ENVO:2100002; feature: ENVO:00000062; material: ENVO:00002003 | host: Homo sapiens | place: USA | reverse complement strand
GATGACGTCGAGTCTCGTGGGCTCGGAGATGTGTATAAGAGACAGAAAAAACACAGCGCTCAGCCTTTCGGAGTCCGCTCTGAGGGAGGCAAAGGAGAAAGCCGAAAAGGCCAGTGAAATGAAGACTGTTTTTATCCAGAACATCTCGCACGAAGTCCGCACTCCGCTCAATTCGATCGTAGGTTTCAGCGACCTGATCGCTTCCCTGGTCACGGGTAAGGAGGTAGACGAATACGCCGAAATCGTCCGGCAGAATAATGCCGCTTTGCTCGGGATCATGGACGATGTACTGTGTATTTCCGATCTCGAGTCTTCCCCATCGTCGATGGAAAAAGCGAAAATGGATGTGGAGGCCTGCTGCCGGGTTTGCCTGGATAAGGTTCGCAGCAGGATTAAGGAAGGGGTAGAACTCGTTTTTTCGCCGCTTTTTGGAAAAGAAAACTCTATCCTGTCCTCCCATTATGGGATCGAAATCGTCCTCAGCCGTTTGCTGGACAATGCTGCTAAATTTACCGAAAAGGGCTGTATAGAATTGTCATACAATTTTTCGCCCGATGGGAAGGAGCTGTCTTTTGTGGTGACGGATACAGGTTCCGGAGTGCCTGAGGGCTGGGACGAAGAGATATTCGAACGGTTCACAAAAGCGGATACTTTCTATCCCGGCCTTGGGTTGGGACTGGCGATCGCGCGCCTGGTGGCAAACAAACTGGGTGGTGCAGTCGCGCTCGACCGGAGCTATAAAGGCGGGAGCCGGTTCGTGTTCACGGTGCCTACCGGGATTTAGCCGCAGGAATAGGAAAGACGTTGCAAAAACAGAAAATAGAATTGCCAAAAATCCCCTCCAAGTATTTGGAGGGGATTTTCAGATAAGATCGGTATCCGGAAAAATCCGGAACCTTAGTATTTGTAAGCGATACCCGTTTTTACGGACTGTGTACCACCCAACTGGTTGGACGAGCTGCCTACAGCCGATTTTTCGGAGGTGATCAGTACAAACTGGCACCCCATCTCGGCAGCCTCTTTTTTCAGTTTTTCCATGGCCTTTTTATCGCCTCCGCTGAAGGAGCGCATGTTGATAAAGCTCGTTTTTCCGCGTATTTCACCGGCGCGGGTCAGCCCGGCGGTGTAGGAGTTATCTTCCAGTATGATCACCTTGTCGGCCTCTTTGGGACTGTTGATCTCTATCTTTTGGGTAATATTCTCTTCCCGACCGCTTTTTCCATGCTTCACGGAAGCCACAGCGTATTTGCTGATCACATTTTCGGCGTCTTCGTTCGCATATTTGAAAGTAATGGTGAATTCGTCGACTCTTACCACATTGCCTTCGATCTTTTCACCGTTGTGCTTGGTGATGATGTCATTCTGGGCATAAGTGGCCAATGAGACCGAAAACAGGACAAGGGATAGGATAAATTTCTTCATCTGGCTTTTTAGGATTTTAGTGTTGTTGTCTGTAACTGTTTGTTCTTGATTTTGGCGGAAGAAGGGAGTTTTCACTGCCTGTATTCCGCGGCAAATATAGAATGAGGACCGGGTGTTTTCTGTCCGTTTTTTGCAAATCATAAGGGAAGTGTGTTTCGGTTTTCCCCAGTGTATTCCTAATCTTGTAAGAGTTCGCATTTTGAAAACAGGCGGGTTTTTAACAAAACCAGACCGCATTAAAACGCAATCCGAAAAACCGGGATCCGACGTCTCGTTTTTAGAGTCTGCTGATCCCCGGAATGGCTGATATCGCCATTTTATTAGGAGTCCGGGGAGGGGGGAATGGATAATTTTGGGTGTTCGAAACGAACGTTAAAATAATAGCTGAAAAAACCAAACCGAAAGGAATTTTCCTACATGGAATTAATAAGAACAAAGATAGCCGTAATCGGCTTGGGATACGTCGGCCTGCCTTTGGCCAGGCTGCTGTCCACCCGGTATGAAACGATAGGGTTCGATACGAACGAAACGCGGGTCAGCGAATTGAACCAAGGGCACGACCGTACGTTGGAGGTAGAGGGCGAACTGCTCCGGGAAGCTTTGAACAGCGGATTCCGGTGTACCGACCGGCCCGGGGATATGGAAGACTGCAACTTTTATATTGTCACGGTACCTACCCCCGTAGACGGGAACAATACACCGGATATGGAGCCCCTGGACCGGGCGAGCGAATCGGTCGGACGCGTGCTGTCCCCCGGAGATACGGTGGTGTATGAATCCACGGTTTATCCCGGCGTGACCGAACAGCGGTGCGTGCCGATACTCGAACAAGCTTCGGGCCTGAAATTCAACCGGGATTTTTTCGTGGGTTTCAGTCCGGAGCGGATAAACCCGGGGGACAAGTGCCACACGGTGGACAAAATCCGGAAAGTGACTTCCGGTTCCACGCCTCAGGCGGCCCGGCATATCGACGAGGTCTATGCGTCGGTCATTACGGCGGGCACCTACCTGGCACCCAGCATTAGGGTGGCCGAAGCAGCGAAAGTGATCGAAAACTCGCAGCGCGACATCAATATCGCATTCGTTAATGAACTGGCCAAGATATTCTCCCGGATGGGACTGGATACGGGCGATGTACTGGAGGCTGCGGCTACGAAATGGAACTTCCTTCCCTTCAAGCCGGGATTGGTCGGTGGGCATTGCATCGGGGTCGACCCTTATTATTTGGCTCAGTGTGCGCACGAGCACAAGTATTATCCCGAGATAATCCTGGCCGGACGACGCCTGAACGATGGGATGGGGGAATATGTAGCCAAGGAATTGGTAAAGCTTATGCTGCGTAAGGAAGTGCCGGTATTGGGAGCCGAAGTGTTGGTGATGGGTTTCACGTTCAAGGAGAACTGTACGGACGTGCGCAATACCAAGGTGGTTGATATTGTCGATTCGCTCCGGGAGTTCGATGTCCGTATCACTGTGCATGATCCGCTGGCCGATGCCATACAGGCGGAGCATATCTATGGGATACGGCCGATAAAGGAACTTCCGGTCAAAAAGTACGATGCCGTCGTACTGGCTGTTCCCCACGATGCGTTCCGGGAGGTCGATGTGGCTGGATTGTTAAAGGAAAAAAGTGTCGTATACGACGTAAAAGGATTTCTCGACCGTTCGATCGTGGACGGACGCTTATAAAAATGGAAAATGAACGGAAAGAATAGGAACGACAGCAAGGTATTGGTCACCGGAGGCGCCGGGTTTATCGGGTCCAACCTGTGTGAGGCCTTATTGAAGGCCGGGTACAGGGTCGTGTGCCTGGATAATTTTTCGACCGGTAAATTGCAGAATATAGAGGCCTTCCGGGAGAACCCCCGTTTTACCTTTATCGAAGGGGATATCCGGGACTTGGAAACCTGCCGCCGCGCGGTGGAAGGGGTGGATTACGTCCTCCATCAGGCGGCGCTCGGATCGGTGCCCCGCTCGCTGAAAGACCCGGTAACGACCCACGAGGTCAATATTTCCGGATTCCTCCATATGCTGGTAGCCGCCCGGGATGCCGGGGTGAGACGTTTTGTCTACGCCTCCAGTTCCTCGGTGTATGGGGATTCCCCGTCGCTGCCCAAAGTCGAGGATGCTATCGGGACGCCGCTGTCGCCCTATGCGTTAACCAAATATGCCGATGAACTGTATGCTGGTGTGTTTTCCCGCAATTACGGCATGCAGACGATAGGTCTGCGGTATTTTAATGTATTCGGCCCACGCCAGGACCCCGAAGGGGCCTATGCGGCCGTGATCCCGCTGTTCATCCGGCAGCTTATCGCCCTGCGCAGTCCCGTGATAAACGGGGGCGGGGAGTACTCCCGCGACTTCACGTATGTCGATAATGCCGTGCAGGCCAACATCCTGGCGATGCTGAACCCCGATCCCGAAGCGGTGAACCGAGTTTACAACGTCGCCTGCGGGCAACGCACCACGCTCAACAAACTGGTGGACGAACTGAAAAAACTCCTCGGTGTATACGACCCCCGGATCGTCGGGGTCCCGGTGGAATACGGGCCTTACCGGGCCGGGGATGTGCCCCATTCGCTGGCGGATATCGGCAACGCGCGGAAATTGTTGGGTTATGTTCCCCGGTACGATTTCGGGCAGGGACTGGCCCTGTCCATCGATTGGTATTGGAAAATGTTGAAATAAAATAAGGCCGGCTGTGCCGGTAAAAAACAAGTACATGAAATTGAGCTCCCTGAAGGAGATCTGATGATAGTGGAAATGGAGTGCGCGCTATGCGCGCAACTCCGCGATGATCATCGCGGCCAAAGCGGTCACGGTCCTGGCCAACCTTTTGCTGGTGCCGATGGCGCTGAACTACCTGGGAGTGGAGGAATACGGGGTGTGGATCGCCCTGACCACTTTCGTGGGCTGGTTTTCCTTTTTCGACCTCGGACTTGGCCACGGGCTGCGCAATAAGTATGCCCATACCAAAGCTACCGGGCAGTCCGACGAAGCCCGGAAATACGTCAGCACGGCGTTTTTCGTGCTGCTCGCCATCAGTGTCGGGGTATTCCTGCTCTATCTGGCGGCGGCTCCGTTCATCGACTGGGCGGCGCTGCTGAACGCTTCCCCGGCGTTGGAAGGGCAGCTTTCGGCTTTGGCATTATTTGTGGTGGGGATGTTCTGTGTCCGGCTGACGGTCAATATCGTGAGCATCATGCAGACTGCCGACCAGCATCCGGGAGTGCCGGCCTGGATCGTAGCCGGGGGCAATGTGCTGTCGCTGGCAGCCGTGTACCTGGTGACCCGGTTTTGCGAGCCGTCTGTACTATATTTGGGAATCGCGCTCACCGTGTCCCAGCTATTTCCCCTGTTGGTGGCCTTCGTCGTCTGTTTTGCGGGCGGCTACCGCCCGTATCTGCCTTCGCCGGCCCATTTTTCGAAAGCCCATATCCGGAGCATTTTCTCGCTCGGGGTGCGCTTTTTCCTGATACAGGTGACGGCCCTTGTGCTCTTCCAGAGTAACAATGTGATCATTGCCCATACGGCCGGGTTGGAACAGGTATCGGAATTCAATATCGCGTACAAATACCTCAGTGTGCTGTATGTTGTCTTTTCGGCCGCTGTGACCCCATTTTGGTCCGCCACGACCGAGGCTTATGCCAAAGGGGATGCCGGCTGGATACATAAGAATGTGAAAAGGCTGAACAGGCTCTGGGGCCTGCTGATCGTGCTGGGGCTGGTGATGATCCTGGCGGCGCCGCTGGTGTACCGTTTGTGGCTGCGGGATACGGTCCTGCCGGACACGCTGTTGCTCGGTCTGTTGTTCGCGTATTTCGCCTGCCTGGGGCGGAGTTTCCTGTACCGCAACTTTATGAACGGGGTGGGCAAGATATCGCTCCAGTTCTATGTCACCCTGGTTCAGTCCGCCCTGCATATCCCCCTGGCGATCCTGGCGGGAAAGGCGTGGGGTATGTACGGGGTGGTCTGTGTGATGATCCTGTGGGCTTTTACCAACGCCCTCTGGGAACCCGTACAGCTCGCTAAAATAATAAACAACAAGGCAAAAGGGGTTTGGAATAAATGAAAAAGAGGCTCTTCATCCTACTTCTGCTGTTGACGCAAAGCTATGCGCTGCTGTCGATCGTGGTCAATTATTTCGCCGGGGAGGACGCCGCCGTCCTGTTTGGGTCGGGGGTTGCCGCCGCCATTTTCATGGTGCTGGGGATTGCCTATTGTGTGGGGAATTCCCGGATCGTCGCCTCGTCGCCGATGGTGATAAAATACGCCCTGCTGTATGTATTCTTTGCCCTTATCACGTTCGTTTGTTTTGCCCGGCAAGACTTTAAGCAGGATGTGAAGACCTTTTACGAAACCTCGCAGTGGGTCGTCCTGTTCCTCGTAGGGTATATCATTGCCTATAAAAGCGACAACGACCGCCGATGGATCGTCAAGTATTTCCTTTATGTGCTCTATCCGCTGGTGGCGGGTATCGTGATCTGGCAGTCGTTCAGTGTGCTCGAATCGCAGGAACTGCGGGTGTTCGATATTTCGTTCGCCATGCTGGTGATCTTCCCGTTCGCCTTCCTTTCGCGCAGCAGTGTGCTGAAAATGGTGCTGATCGTAGCTACGGGGGTCGTGACGATCCTGTCGTTCAAGCGCACCTCCGTCATTGCCTATTCGATCGTGATGCTGCTGTACGGATTTTGGGTGGCGACCAATCCCGTATACTCCGCCAAAAAGCGGTTTTTCACCGTGCTGGTGTTCGTGGCCGGGGTGGCCGTCCTTTTCGGGGCCTTCCAGCGGGCGGAGTCCGAGTCGGGCGGTTATATGGTGCAGCGGCTGATGAACATCGGCGAGGATAAAGGCAGCAACCGCGTGGGGCTTTATACCAGGCTGTGGGAAAACCAGGAGACAGCTACCTCCGCCGAACTGCTGTTGGGCAACGGCTACCGGTCGGTGAAGGAAAAATTCAATATCCTGGCGCATAACGACCTATTGGAGGTCATGTACGATTTCGGCTTTTTGGCCCTGGCGGCCTTTTTGCTTCTGTACTTCCAGCTGTTCAGATACGGATACCGGTTTTACAAACGGCGCCGGATATTCGGGGATGCCAGCCAGGCGTATATCATGGGCCTGATCCTGTTGTTCTTCCTCGGGATGTTCAACTGCCTGATCACCTCGCCTGCCTATTTTTCCATGCTGATGCTGTTTTTTGGCCTGTCTATAGGCTTTTACGAACGTACGGCCCTCCGTTACAGGACGGAAACGGGGCCGATAAAAGAACCCGTGCTATGAAAAAATACATCTATTACATCGCAGAGGCCGATTTTTCGCGGGGACATGCCTCCGCCAACCGGATCCTCAACAATGCCCGGGCTATCGCGGCTACCGGGAAATACGACGTCGGCCTTATCGGTTATGGGAATATCCCCTATCGGGAATTCCATGAATTTCCCCTGTATAATGTGTCTTATGGTACTGCCTCCCTTGGAAAAGCGTGGCACTATGCGCGGCGGGGACGGGAAGTGCGGAAACTACTGGAAAAACTCCCGCAGAAGGCCGATATGATCGTTTATTATGGATCGAGCCGACGGTATTTGTCACAACTGCGCAAGTATGCGGACAAGCATTGTATCCCACTGGTGGCCGATGTGGTGGAGTGGTACGATCCCGCGGCGCTGAAGTTCGGGCGATTCGGCCCCGTGGCCCGCGATACGCATATCGGCATAACCCGCTGGGTGGAGCAGTGCGATGGGGTGATCGCGATAAGCTCTTATCTGGAGCGGCATTTCAGGGATCGGGTGGATGTAACTGCGCGGATACCCGTGTTGGTGGACACCCGTATCGTCCCCCAGGACGATGAACAGATCGAAAAATTGTTCGAACCCCAGTACCTCAATCTGGTATATGCCGGGATGCCCCGCAAAAAAGACCTCATTACCGATATGATCCGGGTGGTAGAGAAGCTCGCCGGGCAGGGACACCCGATAAAACTGCATTTGCTGGGGCCGGACCGCGAACTGGTTGAATCCCTGGGTACGCCCCGTACCTCCGAAGCCATCGTTTTCCACGGACGCATCGCGCAGGATAAGGTGAATACTTATCTGCGGTATGCGGATTTTTCGGTGCTGCTGCGCCCGGACAACCGGCGTTCCAACGCCGGGTTCCCGACCAAGTTCGTCGAAAGCCTTAATGCCGGGCTGCCGGTGGTGGCCAATGTGACGAGCGATTTGGGACTTTACCTGGAAGATGGATACGATGGATATATCGTTGCCGATCCGCAGGCCGAAAGCCTGAGGCAAAAGCTGGAGGAACTCGTCCGTTTGGACCGGAAATCCTTGAATGACTTGAAAAAGAACGCGAAACGGGTGGCCGAGCGGTATTTCGATTACCGGGGTTATTCGGGCGTGTTCGATGAATTTTTAGGGAGTTTATAAAAATTTTGTTGGAATATTCAGTAAATTGCAGGTACGACCCGCATAAAAACAAAAGAAAGACTATGATGAACTTAACGGACAGCGTTTTGCTGATCACCGGAGGAACCGGTTCTTTCGGGAATGCCGTCCTCAAGCGGTTCCTGAACACCGACATCCGGGAGATCCGCATTTTTTCGCGCGACGAAAAGAAGCAGGACGATATGCGTCATGCATTCCCCGATCCCCGGATCAAATACTACATAGGGGATGTGCGCGATAAACGGAGCGTGGATAACGCTATGCGAGGGGTAGATTATATATTCCATGCTGCGGCCCTGAAACAGGTGCCTTCCTGCGAATTTTTCCCGATAGAAGCCGTAAACACCAACGTCCTGGGGACGCAGAATGTCATCGATTCGGCGGTGGCGCATGGGGTGAAAAAAGTGATCGCCCTGTCCACCGACAAGGCCGCCTATCCCATCAATGCGATGGGCTTGAGCAAGGCGATGATGGAAAAAGTAGCCATCGCCAAAGCCCGTTCGCTGGGCGAAGATTCCGGGACTACCATTTGCTGTACCCGTTATGGCAATGTGATGGGCAGCCGGGGGTCGGTCATCCCCCTGTTCCGGGAGCAGATAAAAGCCGGGAATGGCCTGACGGTGACCGATCCGCAGATGACACGTTTCATGATGACCCTCGGTCAGACTATAGATCTGGTGTTGTTCGCGTTCGAACACGGGCGCAGCGGCGACCTGTTCGTGCAGAAAGCACCGGCTGCTACCATTGAAACGCTGGCTCAGGCGCTCATCGAACTGTCAGGAACACCTGCCGAGGTAAAGATCATCGGCACGCGGCATGGGGAAAAACTGTACGAAACCCTTGTCACCCGGGAGGAAATGGCCCGGGCGGAGGATATGGGGGATTATTTCCGGGTACCGGCAGACAACCGCGGGCTGGATTACGATAAATATTTCGTCGACGGGGAGCAAAAGATCTCCGGGGTTGACGATTATCATTCTCACAATACGCACCGCATGGACGTGGAGGAGATGAAAACCATGCTCCGTCGGATGTACGGGGAGGATATGAACGAAAATATCTGAGGTATGATACGGGTAGGCATCACAGGACAGTCCGGGTTTATTGGCATCCATCTGTACAACACGTTGGGATTGTATCCCGGGGAATTTTCCCGGGTACCATTCTGCACCGATTGGTTCGGGGAGCAGGAAGCCCTCGCCGGTTTTGTGGGTCGGTGCGATGTGATCGTCCATTTGTCGGCGGTCAACCGCCATCCCGACGGGCAGGCCTTGTACGATACCAACGTGGAGCTGGTAGAAAAATTGATCCGGGCCATGGAATCGGCCCGCGTGCGGCCGCATGTGCTTTTCTCGTCCTCCGTCCAGCAGGAACTGGACAATCCCTACGGGCAATCCAAGCTCCGGGGAAGCGAACTTTTTATCCGGTGGGCGGAATGTGCGGAAGCCTCCTATACCGGCCTGGTGATTCCCAACGTATTCGGTCCTTTCGGCCGGCCGGACCACAATTCTTTCGTCGCCACGTTCTGCCACCGCCTTACCCACGGAGAGGCTCCGGAAATACAGACCGACAAGGCCGTCGATCTGCTTTATGTCGGTTCGCTGTGCCGGGAGATCGTAGAGGAGATCTGCCGCCGTTCGGGGGCGAGGGCCTCTGTCGAGGAATTCCGGGTATCCCCCGACTTCCGCAGTACGGTTTCTCAGGTACTCGGTTGGTTGATGGAGTTCCGGGACGTGTACCTCGACCGGGGCGAATTCCCTTTCCTTCCGTCGGACGACCAGCGGAACCTTTTCAATACGTTCCGCAGTTATATCGACCCGGATACGCATTTTCCCGTCCTGCTGAAACGCAATGAAGACCCCCGGGGTGTTTTTGTCGAAACGGTCCGTTCGGGCGGTGGCGGCCAGGTTTCTTTTTCGACCACCCGGCCGGGGATTACGCGCGGCGAGCATTACCACATCCGCAAGATCGAGCGCTTCACCGTGCTGAAAGGCCGCGCCCGGATTTGCCTGCGGCGCATAGGTACGGATCGCGTATATGAATTTTTGCTGGACGGAGAAAGCCCTGCCTATGTGGATATGCCCGTCTGGTACACGCATAATATCACCAACGTCGGTACGGACGACCTGTATACTCAATTCTGGATAGACCAGCCGTACGATCCGTCCGACTCCGATACGTTTTACGAACCTGTCCGCAAGGACGATTAGAAAAGAACAGGAAATGGAAAAACTGAAAGTAATGACCGTCGTAGGGACACGGCCGGAGATCATCCGTTTATCGTGCGTATTGCGCAAGCTCGACGCTTCTCCGGCCATCGACCATATACTGGTCCATACGGGGCAGAATTATGATTACGAACTCAGCGAGGTGTTCTTCGAGCAGCTCGGCCTGCGTAAGCCCGATTATTTCCTCGAAGCCGCCGCCGGCAATGCGGCCCGCACGGCCGGGAATATCCTGCTCAGGATAGACGACGTGCTCGAATCCGTCCGCCCCGACGCCTTCCTGGTGCTGGGGGATACCAATTCCTGCCTGAGCGCGATTGCTGCCAAAAAGCGGCATATCCCCGTCTTTCATATGGAGGCCGGCAACCGGTGTTTCGACCAGCGGGTACCGGAGGAAACCAACCGGAAGATCGTCGACCACTTGGCGGACATCAACCTCACGTACAGCGATATTTCCCGGGAATACCTCTTGCGGGAGGGCCTTCCGGCCGATAAGGTGATCAAGATCGGCAGCCCGATGTACGAAGTGCTTCATGCCTGTATGCCGCAGGTGGAAAAATCCGACGTGCTGTCCCGTCTCGGGTTGGAGGCCGGCCGGTATTTCGTGGTTTCGGCTCACCGGGAGGAGAACGTATCCGGCGAAAAGAACTTTTTTGCCCTCGCCGGGATACTCGACCGGGTGGCCGGACGTTACGGATTGCCGGTCGTCGTTTCCACCCATCCCCGCACCCGTAAAATGATAGAGCAGCACGGCGTAGAGTTCGATCCGCGGGTCCGTTTGGTAAAACCGATGGGCCTTTCGGATTATATCGCGCTGCAAATCCAGGCAAAAGCGGTACTCTCCGACAGTGGCACCATCAGCGAAGAGTCTTCCATCCTCAATTTCCCGGCGCTCAATATCCGGCAGGCCCATGAAAGGCCCGAAGCGATGGAAGAGGCTTCGGTGATGATGGTCGGGCTGAATCCCGACCGGGTGATGCAGGGGCTGGCCGTGTTGGAAGGGCAGGGCCGGGGAACGGAGCGCACCCTTTGCCCGGTGGCGGACTATTCCGCGCCCAATGTGAGCGACAAAGTATTACGAATAATCCTCTCGTATACCGACTATGTAAAACGTACGGCGTATGGGGAGTAAGATATAAAATGCAGGAGGCTGTTTTGACGGAGAATATCCGGATCGTTCCTTTCGAGGAGAAATACGCGGACGCCTGCGCGCAGCTGCTGGGTCATTTATGGAAACGCGACGCGGAACGCCGCAGGGCGCTTTTCCGGTGGAAATACCTGAAAAATCCCAATCGCCCGGCTCCGTTATGCCTTATCGCCCTGAACGAAAAGGACGAAGTAGTAGCCTTCCGGGGCTATACGGCAGATACGGTAAAAATGGGTGCGGAACGACACCGCGTGGCTAAAATAGCGGACATGACCGTGCATCCGTCCTATAGACGGCGCGGGCTTTTCGAGCGGATGACCCGCCTGTCGGCCGATCATCTGTATACGCAGGGGGTCGGGCTGATCTTAGGGCTTTCGCCTTCCTGGCCTACCTACCACGGGTATAAAAAGATCGGGGGCGAAGAGCTTTCCCCGTTTAAAAGCCTATTTCGCTTCGGTTTTATTTCCGGAGCGAAACACGTCCTTTCCCGCTGGTTCAACGGACTTCGCCGTCCCGAGCCGGGTACGTTCCTGCGGGAAAAAACAGAGGGCGGGTATCGATACGTGCTTTCGAGCAGACTTGATCCGGAATTGGCGTCCCGCATCGTGGCGTTGCACCGCCTCGAAAGACCTGCCGGTACGGAGCTGTCGGGAGAGGCATTGGCATGGCACGGGCAAAGCCCTGCTGCCCGGTACGTATATGCCTATGCTTGTAATCCTGCGAGGGAACCGGTCGCCTTTTTCCTGCTCCGTACTACGGACGGGTTCGGCTACCAGTTGGGTTGTGCTTTGCCGGGAGACAACAAATGCGCCAAGAGGTTGTTCCGGTTTTTCTGCCGCACGATGCGCCCTTCGGTCGTGGCAGTCTGGTCGTTCGCCCTGGCGGAGTCCAGACGGCGGTTGCTGAAAAAACTGGGCTTTTGGAGCATCCCGTTTTTGTGGAAAATGAGAAAGAACCCGCCGGTGGTGGCTATCCGGACGGACGCTCGGAAAAAGGACTGGGATTTCGGCGGGGTAAATATCCGGGATATCGGCTCGTGGGAGATCGATAAACTGGACAACGATTCGTTTTAGGATGAGAAAATGGCTGGCAGGTATTCTGTGCCTGCTTTATAAAAAGAAAATAAACCGGGAATCGGCCCGCACGGACATACTCCTGTCCGTATACGGGCACAGCCCTACGGGAGAAAGCCTCGAAAAACTGATAGTCTGGCTGCAGGGCAGCGGTTATGGATTTGTAACGACCGGCCAGTTGCAGGACTACCTGAACGGTACGCTCGATGTGGAGAAACCGGTGTGGCTCAGTTTCGACGACGGCTGGGAAGCGAATTACCGGGAAGTGTGGTCGGTGCTGGAGAAGTACCGGGTGCCCGCAGCGTTCTTTATTTCGACCAAAGGGATCGAGGATGGCTATTTCTGGTTCACCCGCGCACGCGCGGTCCGGAAAGCGGATACTTCCCTGTCGATAAGTGAGTTTTGGGAAATGCCCAATGCGCAAAGGGTTGCTGCGATCGAAGCTTTGCCTGCCTACCGGGGACCCCGGGTGGCGATGACTCGCCGGCAGTTGGAGAAAATGGCCCGTTCGCCTTATGTGAGCCTGGCAAACCATACGGACGACCATGTGATCTGCCCGAATTGTACGCCGCAGGAGTTGGAGCGGGAAATAGCCGTTTGCAGGCAGAAACTGGAACAGTGGACAGACCGGCCGAGTGAAAAGGTTTTTGCCTATCCGAACGGGGATCATGCCCCGCAAAATGAGGAAGTCCTCCGGGAACTGGGATTCCGGATGGCCTGTACGACCGAAGGAAAGTATGTGGATAAGGATACGGACCCGTTTCGCATCCCGAGGATGGAGATCGGCAACCGGGCTTCCCTGCCCGAAAATATCCTGCATATCTATGGGATATGGATCCCGTTTTTCGCCCGGATAAAACGGATACTGGGAATAAAGAAAAAGAAAAAATAAAGAAACAGTGGACAAAGAACAACTGAACGATATCCTGCAATGGGATGTAAAGTCCTGGTCGGTGGCGCTCCGGTTCTGGGAAGGCCAGGTAGACTGGGCCCGCGTGGATACTGTGCTCGAATTGGGGGGCAAACGGGGCGGACTCTCCCTGTGGGCAGCCCTGAAAGGGAAAAAAACCGTATGCTCCGACCTGAAAGACGTAAAAGCCTCCGCCGAGGGCCTGCATGGGAAATACGGGGTCGGCCATTTGGTGGAATACCGGGATATCGATGCGACGGATATTCCGTACGAGGATCATTTCGACCTGATCGTATTCAAATCCGTCATCGGGGCGGTGGGGAGAATGGACGGGATCGCCAGCCAGCAGAAGGCCTTCGACGAGATATACAAGGCCCTCCGTCCGGGCGGGATGCTGATCTTTGCGGAAAACCTGGCGGCTTCGGCCCTGCACCGGAAATTGCGCAAGCGTTTTACCAGTTGGGCGCATACCTGGCGGTATGTTACACAAAAGGAACTGGAACTGTTCTTACAAAAATTCTCTTCCCGCCGGGTAATGGCGACCGGGATCACCGGCCCGCTGGGAAAAACCGAGGGACAACGCAATATCCTGGCATCCGTCGACCGGATCGTGCTGGACCGCGTCTGCCCCGATCATTGGAAATACATTGGATATGGCATCGCGACGAAATAAAATATTTGTAGTAGGGTATTTCGGGTACCGTACCAATCAATTGGACGGGCAGACCATCAAGAGCCGGAACATCTACCGGATGATCCAGTCCAAATTGGGCGATACCCACCAAATCCGGCAGTACGACACCCAGGAGTCCCGCTTCCGAAAAATGTCTTTTTTCGGATTTCTGAAAAATACCTTGACGTGCGGGACATTCGTGATCATTCCCTGCCGCAACAACCTTACGTATGTATTTCCGTTCATATATCTTCTGTCTCTGGTATTCCGGTTCCGGATACTCCATGTGGCAGTGGGCAGCGGACAAACCGAGTATTTCCGCAAGCATCCCGTGATTCGTTGGATGAACAAGCGGATAAAGGCCATCTTTCCGCAGGTGTCCATCGTCGATAAGGAGCTGAAAGAAGAGTTCGGCTTCCGCAACAGTCATCTGCTCAATAATTTCCGGATAAACGATTATGTGCCTGCCCTGACAGGGGCCAGCGGGGATACCCTGCGGATCGTATTCATGTCCCGGATACAGAAGAAAAAAGGGCTGGATGTCGTGTTCGCCTTGGCCGAACATATCCGGCAGACGTACCCGCCCGGTACGGCTGTGATCGATTTTTACGGCGGGGTGGAGCCGGATGATGCCGAGTATTTCCAGGCGGAAGTAGCCCGGTATGATTTCGTCGAATATAGGGGAAAGTTAGAACCCGAGCACATCTATACCACCCTCAACGGGTACGACCTGCTGATCCTGCCGACCTACTACAATGAAGGGTTCCCCGGCGCGATACTCGATGCCTATATTTCCGGCATTCCTGTGCTGGTGTCCCGCTGGCAGCATACGGAAGAATTCGTCGAGGATGGGGTAACGGGCTACATATGCCCGATGGGGGATAAGGAATGCTTTTTTCATAAAGTAGACCTGCTGATAGGAGATAAAACAAAACTGCCCGTGCTGAAAAAAGCGGCTTGGGAACGTTCCAAACGCTATGGGATGGAATATGCCTGGAGCGTGTTCCGCCGGCAGATGGATTTGGAGTAAAAAGAAAAGAGGAAAAAACATGAAGCTGTACAACAAATTATTGGAAAATATCGTGTTGCCGGCCGGTGATATGGTGCTCCGCACGGCGTTCATGCAGGAAATCCGTAAGTGGCGGGGGTATGCTAAGCTTTCGGCCGATGAAATAGATGAACTTTCCCGCAGGAACCTACGGGATATCCTCCACCATGCCGTCGATCATATTCCTTACTACCAGGACATCAAAAAGCAGCGGGGAAACCCGCGCGAATGGCTCAAATCCTTTCCTATCCTATACAAGAAAGAGATCAATGCCCATATAGACAGCCTGGTGATGGTTCCGAAAGAAACGTTGGTCAAAGGGACGACCAGCGGCTCTTCCGGTACCCAGGTATCGATCTATGCCACCCCCCGGGAGATATCTGTCAGCCAGGGGATACAGACCCATTGGTGGGAGTGGTCCGGGTATTATCTGGGGAAAAAATTGGTGCAGACCGGTATGGGGCGCACCCGCGGGATCGTCAAAAGGATGAAAGACGTTCTGCTGCGGACAAAATACGTCAATTCATTCACGATGTACGAACCGGAGATGGCGCAGATGCTGTCCGGGCTGTTGGGGAAATCCGGCTATACGCTCGGCGGTTTTCCCTCTTCCCTCAGCGTGTTCGCGCAGGTAGCGGAAAAATACGGTCTCGCCGATGTCCGGTTCGACCAGGCTATCAGCTGGGGTGATAAACTGTTCGACCAGTATGAAGAAAACATAGAGCGGGTATTCGGATGTCCGGTGTTCGATACCTACGGCTGTTCGGAAGGGATCATGATGGCTGCCAAAAAAGACCTGGATTACTACTATATCATGACCCCGCATGTCCATATGGAGATCGTGGACGACCGGGGTAACGAAGTCCCCGACGGCCAGATGGGGCACGTCGTCCTTACCCGGCTGGACGGGTACAGCATGCCGCTTATCCGTTACCATATAGGCGATATGGCGGTGAAACTGCCCCGGGAGGAATACCCGGAACGACGGGAATTGAACTATCCCCTGTTGGAAAGGGTGGTGGGCCGGGATACTGATGTAATAAAAGTTCCGTCCGGGAAATATATGACCGTGCATTTCTTTACTTCCCTGTTTCGGGATATCCCCGATATTGTCCAGTTCCGGGTCGTCCAGAAAACACCCGGGGAAATAGAGATCGAATACATCCCTGCCGAATCGTTCGACCCCCGGGGCCTGAAGCAGGTGGAAAGCAAAATAAACGCCCGGCTGGGAGAAAAATACTCCGTGAAGTGGAAAAAGGTGGATCATATTCCCCCCACTGCCTCCGGAAAACCGCAGATCGTTCAATCGCTGATCCGATGAAACCTTTCGTATCCCTCATATGCCCCATATATAACGAGGAAAAGCACATCGAAAAATGTGTGGAGTCGCTCCTGGCCCAGGATTATCCGCGGGACAGAATGGAAATCCTGTTCGTGGATGGGATGAGTGCCGACCGTACGCGGGAGATACTGGATGCTTTTCAGGCTAAATACGCTTTCATCCGAATGTTCGACAATCCGGGCCGTACGGCTCCGTATGCCCTGAACATCGGGATCGGAGTCTCGCAAGGAGAGGTCGTGATGCGGGTCGATGCCCATTCTGCCTATCCGCCGGATTATGTGTCCCGGTTGGCGGAATCTTTGATCAGGCTCGGTGCGGACAACGTAGGGGGACTCTGGAATACCCTTCCGGCAGCCGATACCCCGGTGTGCCGGGCTATCGCCGTGGCTTCCAGTCATGTGTTCGGCGTCGGGCTGTCCGTACACAAAGTAGGTGCGGACAAGGTTCGGCAGGTGGATACTGTCCCCTTCGGCTGTTTCCGGCGGGAAGTGTTCGACCGCGTAGGTCTTTTCGATACCGAACTCACGCGCAACCAGGACGACGAATTCAACGGCCGTATAATTAAAAACGGCGGGCGTATCTATCTGATCCCCTCGGTCCGGATCGATTATACCGCGCGGGACACGATCGGCAAAGCGGCCAGGATGTATTACCAGTACGGACTGTTCAAGCCGTTGGTAAATAAAAAACTGGGGGCTCCGGCTACCCTGCGGCAGTTCTTTCCGGCATTGTTCGTGTTGGGGATCGTCGCCGGGGCTGTGTGGAGCGTTTTCTCGCCCGTTATCCTTTGGATATACCTGGGCGTATGGTTCCTTTACCTGCTGCTCGGGGTGTCCTTCGGCGTCCGGGAGGCCGGCCGTTTGAAGGACTGGAGATTAGTTTTTTCCTTACCCTGCGTTTTCTTTGTCATACACACCGCCTACGGGCTGGGTTACTGGAAAGGGCTTTATAATGTGCTCTTCCGGCGCCCGTTCCGCGCAGGCTCCAACCGATAAAAACAGAATAAACATGAAAATACCTTTTTCCCCACCTTATATAGACCAGAGCGTGATCGATGAAGTAGTCGATTCGCTGCGCTCCGGCTGGATCACCACCGGCCCTAAAGTGAAGGCTCTGGAGGAATCCATGCGCACTTTTACCGGTTCGCAGGCCGTACTTTGTGTCAATTCCTGGACTTCGGGGGCCATTATGGTGCTCCGCTGGCTGGGGCTGAAACCCGGCGATGAGGTCATCATTCCCACTTATACGTACAGCGCTACGGCGCTGGCTGTGCTGCATGCCGGGGGATGCCCGGTGATGGTGGACGTGGGAGAAGACTTTAACCTTACCGCCGAGGCCGTAAAAAATGCGGTCACCCCGCGCACCAAGGCGATAATCCCCGTCGATTTTGCCGGATGGCCCTGCGATTATGACCGGATCATATCCCTGGTGGACGAACCCTCCGTCCGGGCGTTGTTCTCCCCGGATTCGCCGGTGCAGGAAAAACTGGGCAGGGTATTGGTCATGAGCGATGCCGCCCATTCGCTGGGTGCCCGGTATAAAGGGCGTCCGGTAGGTACGCAGGCGGACATAACCGTTTTTTCCCTGCATGCCGTCAAAAATATCACTACGGCGGAAGGCGGAGCCATATCTCTAAACCTGCCGGCCCCGTTCGACAATGAAGAGGTTTACGGCCGGATGCGCCTGATGTCCCTGAACTGCCAGACGAAGGACGCCTACACCAAGACACAGGGAGGGCAGTGGCGTTACGATATTACGGGATTGGGGATGAAGATAAATATGGCGGATGTAAATGCGGCCATAGGGCTGGCCCAGATGCGCCGGTACGGACAGCTTCTGGCGCGCCGCAAGGAGATATTCGGTCGTTATGCCGAGGGGTTCGGGGGCGATACGGATTTTATCCTGCCTCCCGGATTGTCTGCAGACCGAGAATCTTCCTACCACATCTTCCCGCTGCGCATAGCCGGTATCGCCGAAGGGCAGCGGGACGAAATCATCCGGGAGATATCCGCACAGGAGATAGGGGTGAACGTCCATTTCATTCCCCTGCCGATGCTCAGCTATTTTAAGGGCTTGGGCTATGATATCATGGATTATCCGGCGGCCTACCGGAACTTTTCTTCCGAAATATCCTTGCCGGTATATCCGCAATTGACCGACGAACAGGTAGATCAAGTCGTTTCTGCCGTCCGTGCGGCCGTGAAAAAAGTAAAAAGATGATGATACGCGCCTGCGATATTCTCTTTTCTTTCCTGGGACTGGTCGTTCTGTCCCCCGTCCTGCTACTGGTCTATTTGACCGTGGTATGCGGCAGCCGGGGAGGCGGTTTTTTCTCCCAGGTCCGGGTGGGGAAGGACGGGCGCGATTTTACCTTGTATAAGTTCCGGACGATGAAAACGCAGGAAGAAAGCGGCTCCGGTATTACGGTCGGGGAGCGCGACCCGCGGATCACGCGCGTGGGGTATTACCTGCGTAAATTCAAACTGGACGAACTTCCTCAGTTGTACAATGTCCTGAAAGGGGATATGAGCCTGGTGGGGCCCCGTCCGGAACTGCGCCGGTATGTGGATCTTTACACTCCCGCCCAGCGGCAGGTCCTGCAGGTGCCCCCCGGTATTACCGACTATGCCTCCATCGAATATGCGGACGAGAACGAAATGCTCGGCCGGGCGGAAGACCCCGAACAGGAGTATATCCGCCGGATCATGCCGGACAAGATCCGCCTGAACAGGCAATACATAGAAAAACGGAGCATAAAGGAATACTTTAAAGTCATATTCCTTACGCTCCGTAAAATAGTCGCCGGACGGTAACGGCTTTTAGTCTTTTCTTTTTTTCGGCTTGCCTTTTTTGTCCGTTTCCCCGTATCCGTACCCATAACCATATCCGTAGCCATAAGATCCGCCGGTGCTTACCGCTGTGATGACATAGGCCATATTCTTCAGCTTTTCGTTGCGGTACAGTTCTTCAGAAAACCTTAGGTTCTGCCGGTGCGTGAATCCGGCCCGGGAAATATAGATGTTCAGGTCACAGAAGCGGCTGATGATCAGGGAGTCGCTGACCATCATCAGCGGCGGGGTATCAACGATCACGTAATCATAATGCTCTCGGGCGTATGTCATAAGTCCCTCCAGCCGCCCGTTCATCAGCAGTTCGGCCGGATTGGGAGGGAAGACGCCGGAATAGACGATATCGAGGTTCTGGTTTTCCTGCGTGTGTGCGATGATATCTTCGATGGTCATGCTCTTATCGGATAAATATGCCGATATCCCTTTGGCCGGACTTTTTTCCTTCAACAGTTCCTCCATGTTCGAGTTCCGCATATCGAGGTCGAGCAGCAGGACTTTTTTGCCGGAAGTGGCCAGGGTGAGGGCCATGTTGACGGAGAAAGAACTCTTGCCTTCATTGGGGATGGACGAGGTGACCATCACCGCTTTGTGGCGCTCTCCCTGCAGCATGAAACTCATATTGACAGCCAGTTCCCGGTACATTTCCACCGTGCGGGACCGGTCGCCTTCCTTGATGACGATGTCCGTCTTCGTTTTGGGAACAGCACCCAGAATAGGGGCTTTCACCAGTTTCTCGAGTTCTTCCTTGGATCCTATCTTATTGTTTAAAATATCTTTGATGTATATGACCCCCACGGGTATCACTACTCCGAGCACGACGGCCAGCAGCAGGACGATCATCGAACGGGGTTTGACAGGGATCGGGTCGATGTATGCCTCGTCGATCACTTTGGCGTTGGGCGATATCATGGACAGCCCGATGGCCGATTCTTCGTGCTTCTGGAGCAGGTACAAAAAGATCGTTTCGGTGATCTCCTTCTGGCGCAGGAAACTGCGGAATTCCCTTTCGTTGGTCGAGAGGTTACGTATTTTGGACGAGTACGAATCCTCGCGTTTGCGCAGGTTGACCAGAATCGTACCGAAACTCTGTTCCGAACTTCGGATACCCTGCAGGATGTCGTTGCGCAGCAGCGTGATCTGTTTGTCTATTTCGATCAGACGCGGGTTCTCGTCGGTCATCGTGGCCGACATTTCGCGCCGGGTGAACTGCATTTCGTTGTATTTGTTCATCAGCGCGATCAGCGAAGGGTCGGTGATCCCGATATTGGTAGGGGCCGGGTTGTTCCGGTTGGCCGGATCGAGCAGCGCCTTTTCCACCGAAGAGAGGATCTCCCGCTGGAGTTCGATCTCGGTGATTCGTTTGTCGTATTCGCTGCCGGAAGAAAGGTACAGACCGGCTTCGGACTGAATGTCGGTCAGTTCGTTGGCCTTTTTATACGATTCGACGTCTTTTTCCACCGTTTCGAGCTGGCCGGAGATGTCCCGGAGCCTGTCGTCGATGAAACGGATGGTCTGTTCGGTCGCCCAACGCTTGTCCTCGATGGATTGTATATTGTAATAGTCTATCAGCGCGTTGATGATGTCCTTGCTCTTTTCGGGACAGGCAGCCAGCGTCGATATTTCCACCACGCCGGAGTTCTTGTTTACCGCTTTGATCTGCGGTTCGGGTAGTTTTACGTGCTCCCGGATTTCGACGATCACCGGATAAGGAGCCGCACCGCCGGCAAAGGATACTTTGAGCCGTCCCCAGGGAGTGTCGACCGTTTCTCCGGCATAGGCCGATACGGAAGCGTCCTTGTCCTTGAGCAGAAACCGCCCGTCCTCCTGCATCGAGACGGAAAAAGAGGGCTTACGGCCTTGGTATTTTTCCACATGCACTTCTATCGGGGAATTGCGGTGCAGTTCCGTATTCTGTATCCGCCCGTCGGAAAAATAGGATACGTTCAGGTTGAGGCTGTCCGATACCCGCTGCAGCAGGGTGCGGGATTTGATGACTTCCAGTTCGTTGTCGATATTGCCGGACGAGGACAGGATGCCCAGGTCGTTGAAGATGTCCAGGTCGGCCGTGCTCTGGCCGCGGTGTTCGTCGCGGATCAGGATCTTGGCCGAGACCAGGTATTCCGAGGGTGCGTACCGCAAATAGAGGAACGCCGCGATAAGGCATACCACCAGGGAAGCCACTATATATTTCCAGTACGACAGGTAATGGAAAAAAGTTTCCTGGAAACTTTTCCCGCCGCTGTCGTTATGGAACGGTTGATCGAAATTCTGCATGGTTACTTTTTATAGGCGGTTAGAGGGCGATGGAAACGATCGTGGCTATCAGGCTCAGTACGGACAAGCCCATCGGCAAATACTGGTTGTAATTGGCCGTGCCGGCTTTTGCCCGGTTGGGCTGCACATAGACGATATCGTTCTGTTGCAGGTAAAAGAAAGGGGAATTGAATATCTGGGCGGAAGTCATATCGATCCTTTCGAAATGGTTTTCCCCGTTTATATTGCGGAACACCAGAATATTGTCCCTTTTTCCGTATATAGTCATATCCCCGGCCAGCCCAAGAGCCTCGAGCAGCGAGATCTTTTCGTCGCTGATGGTGTAGGTGCCGGGGCGGTTCACTTCGCCCAGTACGGTTACCTTGTAGTTCAAAAAACGGATGTTGACGATCGGGTTGACTACGTAAGTGGCTATCTTCTCGCGCAACAGCGCTACTGCTTCCGTTTTAGTCAGCCCGCCCAGATGTACCTGTCCCAATACCGGGAAATTGATGTTTCCTTCTTTGTCAACCAGGTATCCCTGCACGGAAAGGGTTTGCAGGTTGGCATCCAGCCTTACGGGATTGAACATCTCGACGGCCTGGGGATTGGTCGAAGTGACGGTGATATACAGGTTGTCGTTCGGGGCGATCCGGGCCTCGAAGTCCCCGAGTTTGGATACGAATGCCGCCTCGTCTATTCCCTGGAAATAGGTCGTTTTTTTCAGCGATGCGCAGGAAACAGCTGCCAGGGATATGGCCAGTATAAAGAGGATTCTCGTGATCTTAGTTATTTTCATGGTGTTGGGTCTTCAAAGGTTCATTAAACATCTCGTTTTTCACATTCATTTTACCGGCCGCTTTCCGCACGGACCGGTCCGTGAGCATAGCCAGTTGGGCAGGGTGGTGAAGGTCGGTGCCGATAAAATCGATCAGGCCGCCTTTGAGCAGGGATTCTGCTTTTTTCCGGGAGCTTTTCCCGTAATGTCCGCAGAACGAGAAAAGGTTGGCCTGAAAAAGGCATCCGTTATGATGCAATTTAAGCAAAATATCCGAATTTTCCTCATAATAAAGGTATCTTTCGGGATGGGCCAGGATGGGGATGTATCCTTTGCTCTGCAGGTTGAAAAGGGCCTCGGACAAATAGAGGGGTTCCTGCATCATAGATGTTTCCACCAGAATATGGTTTCCCGGCAGGGTGAGCAGGGGTTCGCCCGATTCGGCCAGTTCCATGAACTCCCGGTCGATATAATACTCTGCGCAGAGACCCAGTTCCAGGGCTATTCCTTTTTCCCGGCAAGTAGCTTTCACCTCCCGGAAGCGGGATTCTATCGCGCCTTTGGTATTGGGATACCGGCTGGCGGATACATGCGGACTGAAATAAAGGCGTTCGAATCCCGCTTGCTGCATGCCTTCGAGCATCAGCAGGGTTTGCTCCATGTTCCGGGCCCCGTCGTCGAGACCTGGGAGCAGGTGCGAGTGAATGTCCGTCTTTATCTGCAGTTTATCCATTGCTTATTGCTACTTTGTTCAGGGTTATGGCCTGATCTTCCTGTTGGGCATCGATGCTCTGGTATACGGAATTGTTCGATTTGAACTCCGGTACGATATGTTTCATGATCCGGATGGCGCTCATCGTGTTTTCGAACAGTATGGCCGAGCGGAGGCTTTCGATTTCTTTTTTTACCGTATCGTAATCGTGCTCCTGAACCCGGGCACGCAGGATTAGTTTGTGCGGGGTGCGCATCAGGGGTTCCCGGGCTCCAAGTACCTCTTCGTACAGTTTCTCGCCCGGGCGCAATCCGGTGTAGACGATCTGGATGTCCTTTCCGGGTTCCAGCCCGGCCATCCGGATCATGTTTTTGGCCAGGCTGAGTATCTTTACGCTTTCCCCCATATTGAACACGAATATCTCCCCGCCCTGCCCCAAAGCGCCGGCCTGGAGTACCAGTTGGCAGGCTTCGGTGATGGTCATGAAGAAACGGGTGATCTCGGGATGGGTGAGGGTCACCGGTCCGCCGGACTGTATCTGGCGGGTAAACCGCGGGATGACGGACCCGCTTGAACCCAGTACGTTTCCGAAACGGGTGGTAATGAATGCCGTATCCGACTTCTCGTTTAGCGATTGGATGTATATTTCCGCGATCCTTTTGGTGCACCCCATTACATTGGCCGGATTGACCGCCTTGTCGGTGGAGACCATCACGAATTTGTTGCACTCGTATTTATGGGCCATGTCCGCTACGTTGATCGTTCCCATGATATTGGTTTTGATGCCTTCCAGAGGCATGTTTTCCACCATGGGTACGTGTTTGTAGGCCGCGGCGTGGAATACGATATCGGGACGGTAGCGGCTGAATAATTTTTCCAGACGCCCCCGGTCGCAGATCGTACCCAGTTCGACCTCCGTCTGGAAGAATTCCAAATCTTCCGTCAGTTCGAGTTCGAGGTTATACAGCGGGGTTTCCGCGCTGTCGAGCAGGATAATTTTTTTCGGGTTGAAGGAAGTGAGCTGTCGCACGATCTCGCTCCCGATCGAGCCGGCTGCGCCGGTGACCAGGACGGTTTTGTCCAGTAATTCCTCCCGGATAGCGTGGTCGTCCAACTCGATACATCCCCGGTTGAGCAGGCGCTCGACGTTGATGTCGGTGATTTGCCGGATATCCAGCTCCCCGTTCAACAGTTTCTCAAAATTCGGAATGTCGACCGCTTTGGCATGATGTTCCCGGGATATCCGGGCTATGTCGGCTTTTTTCCGGGCGGAAAGCAGCCTCTGGGCGATGACGATCTTTTCGATCTCGTTGTTCTCCAGTAATTCCTGCAAATCGTCGTGACGGTGTATTTTCACCCCGGAGAGGACCTTACCTTCCTTTTTCAGGTCCGAATCCACGAAGGCTACCACATGATAGGCCGCATTTATCGGATTGCTCAGGATGTGTTTGACCATCAGGCCATATTCGTTGGCCCCGTAAATGAGGATTCCTTTCCTTTTCCGGGGAGGACTGAAATACTGCGCGAAAGCTCTTTTGAAGAGCAACCGCCCGGCTATCATCAGGAACGAAAGGGTGAGGTATTCGATTGCCAGCACTTCGAGCGGGATAAAGGCAGGCCGGTAGTACACGTAAAAAAAGAAGGTCAAACCAGCCAGAACTATTTCCCCGGCGGTGAGCACCGATACGATACGCAGTACGTCCTGCGATCCCGTATAACGGATGATACCGGAATAGGAGCGGGAGATCAGAAAAGACCCCGCGCGCACCCCCATGATGACCAGGAAAAACGGAGCTACAATGCTCCAATCCATCCTTTCGGGATCGAAATTGAAGAACAAAGCGGTGGCTGTCAGCACGGAGAGAAAACTCAGGCCGAGGTCTGCCAAGAGAACGAGCCACCTGGGTGTATAGGAAATATTGTTGAAAGCCATAAGAAATATCCTTTCGCTGCGGTTAAAAATCCGGTACGGATGAAATTTAAAAACAGGGCCTTGTAAAAGGCCCTGTCTGCAATATGTTATTTATCCTGCTTGATAATAACTACCCGGTTGAGATAGGGCTTGTCGAAAAGCTGGCCGGAACTTATGCCGCCTTTGCCTTCCACTTTGATCTGGTCGGGGTTTACGCCGAATTCGATGAGGAACTTCGCTACGTTTTCTGCCCGTTTATCACTCAGTTTCTGGTTGTGGGGCGGGGTAGCCGTTTCCTTATCGGCATATCCCAGGACAAGGTATTTGGAGCCAGTGTCTTTTTTGATCTGTTCGGCGATCTCCCGCAGGTTGATCTTTTCCCGTTCGTCGACCTTCGAGATGTCCAGCGGGAAGAAGACGGCATACTGGATGTAATCGCAATCGCAGTCGTCCACCGTTACCGGGACGGGTATTTCCGGCCGGTTTTTCAGGCTGTCTTTCAGCGAGGCATTTTCCGCCACGGCCATTTGCAGTCTGCTTTCCGTTTCTTTCAGGGTCTTGAGGGTTTCGATCTCCCGTTTGGAGGCGGTACCGCACCGGTGGAAATACCGGTTTTTGAATTTATAGGTCAGGCCTATCGTTACGGTAGCCATTCCATTCGGGCGCGGAATATCCTTGGGATCGAGCTCGCCGTTGTATTTTCCGTCGAATACCGAACCGCGCAGTTCGAGGTTCAGGTCGAGGGCTTCCGTAAGTTTCAGTTTATTTATAAGACCGGCGTTGAACGTGAACTCGTTGTGTACCGAGCCGCCCCAGTTGTGCATGAAGCCTACGCCCAAGAAAGGTACGAATTCCCAGAAGCGGTCTGTCCGGTAGCCCCCTATCCAGTTGGACAGGTTGAACATGACGTCCCCGCGGATGTGTATCTGGTCCCATTTCTGTTTGTAAACACCCTCGATGTCTGTGGGGCCTGTGATGTACTCGTTGTCTTCCAGGGTGGTGAACCCTTTTTGGGAAAACCCGTTGAATTGGGCCCGCAATCCCAGTGCAGGAACTATCCATTTACCGACCGACAGATCCATCGTAGGGGATATGCGTTCCCCGAAAGGCCCTTTTTGGTCGTCCTGCCCGAAGAACACCTGTCCGCCTCCGCCCAGGGAGATGAACCAGTTGTCCCAAAAGCGGTTGGTCTCGAAGCCTTTCCAGGGAGTGTTTTTCGTTTCTTCTTTTTCTTGTTGTCCCCACGACACTACGGGGAGCAGCACCGCTAATAGTGCTACAATTGTTTTTCTTGTTCTCATTTTGCCTTATTAATGAATTCTTGATACCATTGCCCGTATCAGGTTATTTTCACAGGGAGCAAAAATAATCTGCGAGCCGGCAATAGTTGTGCCAAAATGAGACAATCCGGTTAAAATCACTTCCGAATAACGGAAGTGTTTCTGTACACAATTATAATAATGCGGTGGTTAATCCTACAATTTTATAGTAAAGCACGAATCGATAACAAACAATCGACAATAGGATACAAATGACTATATTTCAGATTTTTCCATATTACGGCATTTGTTAATTTTTTTGTCTGCGCCTATGAAGATTAAAGGTACGTTATTTTCGTACATGCGCTTTGGCCTGTTTATGGACGGATATACAAAGCGGTTGTGTAGTTGCACAGAATGTTTAAAAAAGTAATCCTTTTCTTTTGAGTTGCGAAAATCGTGTGAGAGGCTGTGGATTGTTATCTTATAAGTCCTTGGCTAAAAATTCCTCCACAGCCCGGAAACTGACCGTTTTGTCGGAAAAATATTCCTTTGCGGCCCGTTCCTGTTTTGCGGTCGCGCCAAGGGTACGCAGGATATTCCCCAGATGCATTTTCATGTGCCCCCGCTGTATCCCCGAGGTGATAAGCGAACGTACAGCCGAGAAATTCTGCGCCAGCCCCACACAGGCAGCGATCTCCATCAGTTGGCCGGCTGAAGGATTTCCCAATAGTTCCATGGACAAAGCGGCCAGGGGATGCAGGCGCGTAAGACCGCCTACCGTTCCTACTGCCATCGGGATCTCCATCGCAAAATGGAATTCTCCGCTTTCCACCCAGGCCTGAGAGAGGCTCGTATATTGCCCGTCCCGTGCCGCATAGGCATGGGCGCAGGCTTCCACCGCCCGGAAATCGTTGCCGGTAGCAACGATAACGGCATCTACTCCGTTCATGATCCCTTTATTGTGGGTGACAGCCCGGTCTACGCTCAATGCCGCCATTTGGACGGCGGCGGCAAAGCGCCGGCAAAATTCCTCCCCGGAAAATCCGTCGGCGGCCATACCTGCTACCGGACATGAAACGGATACCCTGACGCGGGAGTCGGGCGTGTAATTGGACAGGATGCTCATGATGATCTCCAAATCTCCCGGCATGCCTTTTTCGGTGAAAAGCTCTTTGAACCGCTGGGCGACCGATTCCAACACGCTGTTTATAAAGTTCGCGCCCATCGAATCTTTCGTGTCGGCCGAGAGGTCAATCTGGAAGTAGCCCTCCATCGCATCCGTTTTATCCAGTAGTTCGAGGGAGAGGATGCCTCCCCCGCGGGCCTGCATTTTTTCTGTGACGGGCCGGGCGGCCTCGATCAGTTCCTCTTTGACGCTTTCAAAGAACGGAAGCAATAGGTTTTTGTCGGCTCCTGTATAAATAAGGTGTATCTGTCCTTTTTTGATCATGGATATCACCTGGGCTTCGAAGCCGCTGCGTTCGGCCCAGAAAGAGGCCGATTTGGAAAGGGCGGCCACGACGGAACTCTCCTCAATGGCCATCGGGATCGCGTAGTAGCGGCCGTTTATCCGGAAGTTCGGCGCAATACCCAGCGGCATGTAATAATTGGTCAGGGTGTTTTCCGCAAAACTTTCGTGCAGTTCCTGGAGTTCGGGGTCTGCGTGGAGGTAGCGCCGTATTGTCTGTTCCGCTTTGGCTGGGTCGGCAGCGTAGGCATCGAGTATCGTGCGGATCTTCTGGTCCCGGGAAAGTTTTGAGAATCCTTTTATTAGGTCTTTCATGTTTTCGGAGCGATTGCAGTTCGGTATCGTGGGGCAAATATAGTCCTTTTGCCTGAAAAACAGGCGGCGCGGAGGAATGATCGTCTCTTAACCTTGTAATTTTCAGGGAGTAAAAAAATAATGTTAATATGCGGGGCCTTCCATTGTCTACGATTCAGAAAATCATATATTTGCACCACCACTAAAGGAACGGTAATTTATTAATCATAAAATAAACCAAAAATGACAAAAGCAGATATCGTATCTAGCATCTCCGAGGCAAAAGGAGTGGAAAAAGCCGAAGCTCAGGCTGTGGTCGAGGCTTTCATGGAAGAAGTAAAAAAATCTCTCGAGAGCGGAAAGAACGTTTATCTCCGCGGTTTCGGAAGTTTCATCATCAAGCGTCGTGCCGAGAAGACCGGACGTAATATCTCCAAGAACACGACCATCAAGATCCCTGCACATAACATCCCTGCTTTCAAACCCTCCAAAGTATTTGTGGAAGGGGTGAAGAAATCCGTAAAAGCAAAATAAGACCGGGATACCTTCTTCGGGAGGCTCAGAACATATTTTTATTAACCCTTTAATTTCATTTGAGCTATGCCTAGCGGAAAGAAACGTAAAAGACATAAAGTGGCTACGCACAAGCGTAAAAAACGCAGAAGACTTAACCGCCACAAGAAGAAATAATGTCGCAGGCAGCCGGGTTTTCCGGTTGCTGCGAATGTCGGTAACAGCATCCTTACACGTTAAGGGTGCTTTTGCTCTTTTTACCGGCTCTGTGCCGGTGGCGGAAACAAAAGCCTTTTCACAGTCTTTACGAACGGGAATTTTGTATTCCCACGTATAAACCCAAGCAATTTTATTGTTATTGTGAGCACTGAACTTATAATCAATTCGAAGACGTCTGAAGTAGACATCGCTATCCTGGAAGACGGACGGCTGATGGAGTATCAGACCCAAGCCGCGCAAAACGATTTTGCGGTCGGGGATGTCTACATCGGAAAAGTGCGGAAAGTAATTCCCGGGCTCAATTCGGCCTTTATCGACATCGGCCACCCCAAGGATGCCTTTTTGCATTACAACGACTTAGGACCTCAGGTCAAGTCACTGCTCAAATTTATAAGGAACACACAAACGGGCGGGCAGCGCACGGCCATGCTGGACGGTTTCAAAATGGAATCGAACATCGCCAAGGACGGAAAGATCGCCGACGTATTGCCCCAAGGTACCCCCGTACTGGTACAGATCACCAAAGAGGCTATTTCGACCAAAGGGCCTCGGCTGACATCCGAACTGTCCATCCCCGGACGGATGTTGGTATTGGTCCCTTTCAACGAAAAGGTGGCCATTTCGCAAAAAATCCGGCGCAAGGACGAACGGGAACGCCTGCGTATGATCCTCGAAGGGTTGCGCCCGAAAGGGTTCGGCCTGATCGCCCGCACCAATTCCCAGGGGCAGTCCGCAGAAGACCTAAAGGCCGATATGGATGCCTTGGTTAAAAAATGGGAGCATATTTACTCCCGCCTGAAAAAGGAAAAATCCAAAGCGCGCGTACTGAGCGAGGAAGACCGTGTTTCAGGTATTATCCGCGATTTGTTCAACGATTCGTACTCCTCGATCGTGGTCAACGACGAGGCCCTTTTCCTGGAAATGATATCGTCCATTGGCACGATAACTCCGGGGCGGGACAAGATCGTAAAACTCCACACCGACAAGGTTCCCATTTTCGAGAAATACGGAGTTGACCGCCAGATAAAAACTTCTTTCGGACGGAGCGTTCCCATGACCAAGGGTGCCTATCTGGTGATAGAGCATACCGAGGCCCTGCACGTGATAGACGTGAACAGCGGGAACCGGTTGAACGCCAAAGAAAATCAGGAGAACAATTCGCTGGAGGTCAACCTGGTGGCCGCCAAGGAGATCGCCCGCCAGCTTCGCCTGCGCGATATGGGGGGAATCATCGTGGTGGATTTCATCGATATGGTTAAGAGCGACCACCGCAAAGCGCTTTACGAAAAGCTCTGCGAGTTCATGAAGTCGGATCGGGCAAGGCATAAAATTTTGCCGCCCAGCAAGTTCGGCTTGGTTCAGATCACGCGCCAACGCGTCCGTCCGGCTACCGATATTGAGACTTCGGAACCCGATCCGGAAGGAAGCGGGACGATCCATGCCCCGATCAATATTCTCGGGGAGTTGGACGAAGCGATCGAACAGTTCGGCAAGGCCGGTTACAAAGGATTTTCGCTTCACACGCACCCTTTTGTGGCCGCCTACCTGACCAAAGGATTGGTGTCGCCGCGGCTTTCCTGGCTATTCAAATACCGCCGCTGGGTGAGGATCGTGCCCAGGGATGCGTACCGGTATTTACAGTACCGTTTTTACGACCGGGATGGAAAAATTATCAAATTGTGAGTTCCTAACGATTTGAGTTGAAGAAAAGTGAAGCCGAACCTCATTCGAGGTCCGGCTTTTTTTGCAATAAAGGATTTTTTAGTACATTTGTGTATAATCTGTATAACTAAAAACATCCAAAACATGAAAAAGACTTTACTTGTGATGCTGTTCGCCCTGTTGGGCTGCTCGGCAGCAAATGCCCAGGCGTTCCAGGGGAAAGGCAGTTCCCAGCTCGGAGTGGGCATTAGTTCGGGGTTTAACACCTATAATGTAGTGGGCATACAAGGCAATTACGATTATGGAGTAATGGACTTCATTTCCGTCGGCGGCCAGGTAAACATGCTGTTCGACGACGATTTTGAAATGTATATCGGTCCCCGTGCCAACTTCCACCTGCTCAATGCGATCACCCCTTCCAAACCCGGTCCGTTCGACGTGTACCTGGGCGCTACGATGGGCGTGCAGTTCGGCCACAAGACCAAGTTCACCGGAGGTGGTTATCTCGGCGCTTCGTACGATATCACGAGCCATATTGCGGTAAAACTCGAGGCCGGATCCAATATCATGGCCGGAGTGATGTTCCGCCTGTAATCCATTCGACTGTAAAAAACATACGGCCCCTCCGATTCCGGAGGGGCCGTATGTTTTTTGGGGGATCGGTTTATTCTTTCAACTTATCTATTCCCACCTTTTGCGAGAGGAACATCACACCGGCCAGGATGGCGAACAGTCCGAGGCTTCCGGCCAAAAGGGCGTAAGTTTCCATCTGCATCAGGATGTAAATGTAAGCATACAGCAGCATAAGCATTCCAGCTACCCCCCAGGCGGCGCTGCCCCGGCCCAATACCGACCGCATATAAAAGAAGAGCAGTCCTGTAGTCATCGCCGAGGCCGTGAGGTACGACAGGGCGAAACCGATATGTTCCGACAGGGCGACCAGCAGCGAGTAGAACAATACCAACGCAAGCCCGGTGAGCAGGTATGGCAATGGACCGAGCCGGCGCCGCAGGACGATTTCGGCGAACAATACGACTACGAATGTGAGCAGGATGATGAGCGCGGCATATTTGACGGCTCGGGTGGTCATCTGGTATTGCGCTACAGGCACCAGAAGCTCCACTCCGAAGGCGGACTGCTGTACGGCCTCGTTACGGCCTATGTTTTCCAATATCTGGGGGTAGTTCCGGTTCATCCCGATCACATTCCAAACGCTTTGAAAGCCTTCCGGGGACACTTCGCGCTGCGAAGGAAGGAAGTTGCCGGAAAAACTCGGCGTGGCGCAATCCGACGAAAGGTGTACGGAAGTCGTTTTTCCCACCGGGATAAAATACAGCGATTCCGATCCTTTGAGGGAAAGATCGGTTGAAAAAGCGACCGAGCCTCCGTTTTCGGACAGGGCGGCAGCATTCACTCCGGCCGATAGGACGGAAGAAAGTCCTGTATCATCGCCCGTGCCGGGGGAAAAATCGGTCTTCTGGTCGTCCCATTGCAGCACGGCGAGTGTTTCAAGCCCGCGCAGGTCGGTTATTCCTACGGATAGTCGGGCTTTGGAAAAATCGGGCTGGTATTCGGCCAAGCGAGAGGCTTCTTCTTCTGAAAGACGGAATTCTCCGGACAGTTGAAGTGTTGAACGGTACATGACGGCCTCGTAAATCCCCCGGTTGAGGGTCTGCGTATTTACCCGCCCTTCGATCTTGAGGCTTTCCGGCAGGATATTGATGTAACGGCGGGTGTAACGGACTGTCTTAACGCCTTGGGCATCGGCCGTTTCGGACGCCGAGAGACAGGGGACGGACAGCACCGGCCCGACGATTTGCTGGGCAAGGCTCCATTTTCCGGCAATCTCTGTCCGGGCGGCATCGGCGGCACTTTCCCGCTGCTGGATCAGGGATTCCACCATCGAAAGGGGGATGAGCAGGATAAGCAGTAAAAATCCGATCAACAGGAGTTTTAGAAGAAGGGCGAACCGGTGGAAGAACGATTTCTTTTCCGGGTGCCCGTTTGCAGAGGGATAGGGAGATTGGTTCATGGTGTTTGGTTTTTATTTATATGTTTAAAAAGTACTTTGTATTTCAAAGTAAATGGGTCAAAAAAAAATTACGGCTTATGTTGGTTAATGAACGCTTCGAGCGCTTCGAGATGATCTTGGAATGCTTTTTGCCCCTTGGGGGTGGCGGAAAACGAAGTGTTGGGCTTCCGGCCGAGGAACTGTTTGCGGGCTGCGATATAGCCGATGTTCTCCAAAGTGCGTAAATGGGTGACCAGGTTGCCGTCGGTCACGCCCAACAAGGATTTGAGCGACACGAAATCCATCGAATCGTTTACGGCCAGTACCGACATGATGCCCAGCCTTACCTTGCTTTCCAGCGCTTTATCGATCTGCTCCAGGTTCATCGCTGTGGTTTTGTGGCCAGGAAGAATATTCCGTAAACAATGTGCAGTACCCCGAAGCCGAGTGTCCAGAATACCAATCCGTAGCCTTCGAAAAAACTGTCGGCCAACCCGAGTACGATCTGTGCATAGCCCAGGTATTGCACCGAAGAATAGGTATACCGGGAGGCGGACACCAACGCCAGCCCGTAAAACAGAAGCATCACCGAAGAAGTCAGCCCGTAATGCCCGTGGTAGAATAACGAAAGGCAGAGTGCCCCGCCGACAACCATCGGCAATGCGAAACTCCACAACAGGCGCCGTACGGCGGCATCGAGAACGAGTTTTTTCCCCGATTTGCGGGCCACGCGCCAGGACATGAAAAGGGCTGTCCCGATGCACAGGATCAACAGTCCTCCGGCCAGCCATAATAGCTGGTGGAGGCTCTGGGGGGTATGGGCCAGCAGGAGCGGTAGGCGCGCCCAGGAAAATTCCTGTCCGTTGTTCAGCAGGGCATAGGCCGCTGCGGCTGCAGCACAGGCATACAGACCGATCACGACGGATGTAGAACCGCTGAGGGTAAGGAATTTGGACGAGCGGTTCATCAGGTCTTTGATTTCGCTCAGAGTTTGGCGGGCATCGCTTGTGTTCATTTTAAAAGTACTTTGTAATGCAAAGTTATAAATATTTCCCCAGGATTTATAGTATGGCCGCTTTTTTTTCGAATTTTTTCAAAAAAACCGCTCGTTTAGGCTTTTCCGGAGCGAAGCGGGTGTTTTGATGCGATTTTTTGCCGGATTATCGTTCGATTAATCGATACAAAGGGTTAAATTTGCAACCTTGACACAGAGAATAGAACGAAAAAAATTGATGTGATGGCAAACAGCGACGAACAATTCAAGAAAGTGGTTTCCCACGCCAAAGAATACGGATTTGTATTCCCTTCGAGTGAAATATACGACGGACTGAGTGCGGTGTACGATTACGGCCCATACGGGAGCCAGCTGAAGAACAATATCAAGGAATATTGGTGGAAGGCGATGGTGCAGATGCACGAGAATATCGTGGGGCTCGACGCTGCTATTTTCATGCATCCGACTACCTGGAAGGCTTCGGGGCATGTGGATGCGTTCAACGACCCGCTGATAGACAATAAAGACTCCAAACGCCGCTACCGGGCCGATGTCCTGGTCGAGGACTATGTGGCCAAGATGGAGGATAAAGTCCAGAAAGAGATCGCGAAAGCCGCCAAACGTTTCGGAGAGGCGTTCGATGAGGAAAAATTCGTCGCCACCAATGAACATATCGCGGAAAACCGCCGCCGCCAGCGCGAGATCATCCTGCGCATGTCGCATTCGCTGGACAAGAACGACCTGGCCGATGTAAAAGCGCTCATCGAGGAGCTGGAGATCGCCGACCCGGATACCGGTTCGCGCAACTGGACGGAAGTGCGTCAGTTCAACCTGATGTTCAGTACTAAACTGGGTTCGCTCAGCGAAGGGACGACCGACCTGTATCTGCGTCCGGAAACGGCACAGGGTATTTTCGTCAATTTCCTCAACGTGCAGAAATCGTCCCGCCAGAAGATACCTTTCGGGATCGCGCAGATGGGTAAAGCGTTCCGCAACGAGATCGTAGCCCGCCAGTTCATTTTCCGTATGCGGGAATTCGAACAGATGGAGATGCAGTTCTTCGTGCGCCCCCACACCGAAATGGAGTGGTTTAAAAAATGGAAAGAGCGCCGCATAAAATGGCATACCACTCTGGGAATGGGCGAGGAAAACTACCGTTTCCACGACCACGACAAACTGGCCCATTATGCCAACGCGGCTACGGATATCGAATTTAAGTTCCCGTTCGGGTTCAAGGAATTGGAGGGTATCCATTCCCGTACCAATTTCGACCTGTCCAGCCACGAGAAATTCTCGGGCAAGAAAATGCAGTATTTCGATCCGGAAACCAATGAGAACTATACCCCTTATGTGATCGAGACTTCGATAGGGCTGGACCGTATGTTCCTGGCCGTGTTCTCGCATTCGCTGGTGGAAGAAACCCTGGCGGATGGTTCCACGCGGACGGTATTGCGCCTCCCTTATGTATTGGCCCCGGTGAAAGTGGCCGTGCTTCCTCTGATCAAAAAAGACGGCCTGCCCGAGTGCGCCCGGGATATCGTCAATAAGCTCAAGTACGATTTCAATGTAGCGTACGATGAGAAAGACGCCATCGGCCGCCGTTACCGTCGCCAGGATGCAATCGGCACTCCGATATGCGTGACAGTGGACCACGATACCCTTACGGACGGCATGGTGACGATTCGTCACCGGGATACGATGGAGCAGCAGCGTGTCGCTATTACGGACCTTAAGGAAATCATTTCCAAAGAGGTGGATATGCGTTACGCTCTGGAAAAACTGGAAGATTAACCTTATATATAGGAATAGCGAAGCGGCGCGGCCTTAGACCGCGCCGCTTCGCGGTTTATCGGAAGAGGGAGAAAAATCGGGAAAGTGGGGTTGGCGTTCTTACCTTTTTCTTACCTTTGTTTCTCTACGGTTTTACAAAAAAACTGCTATATGGCATTGAAAAACAAGATTGTAAAAAGTATATCGTGCTGGCTGGCGCTCGCAGCGGCACTTTTGTTGCCGACATCCTGCTGGGTATATTCGTTTTCGGGAGTGAATATCTCGAAAGACCTTAAGACTATGCAGGTGGATTATTTTCCCAACGACGCACTCCTGGTCAATCCAACGCTCAGCAGTTATTTTACCACACAATTACAGGATATCCTTACTTCCCGTACCAGCCTTCAGTTGGTCAAGACCGACGGAGACTTGGTGTATGAAGGAGAGATAGTCACTTACGATCAGACGTCGGTGGCCCCGTCTTACGATCAGTCAACCGGGAAAACGATAGCCGGCAAGATAAGGCTTACCATCGGCGTTAAGGTGCGGTTCTACAATACGAAGGATGAAACTCAGAATATCGATCGGACGTTCAGTTATTATGCTGATGCAAACGGGGAAGGAACCCTTAGCGGATCAGAAGAACAGCGTCTGGTCGAGGAGATTGTCACCCAGTTGCTCGAAGATATTCTCAGTGCTACAGTAGCGCAATGGTAATCTTAGCACAAGGAAAGAATGCTGGATAAAAAGCTTGTCGTCGAATATATTGCCCACCCGGACCTCCTTGGTACGGATGATATCCGTATTTTGGAAGAAGCGTTGGAGCATTATCCATTTTGCCATATATCCCGCATCCTTTACCTGAAAGCGCTCTATAATACGGATAATTTTTCCTATTCGGCCCAATTAGCTAAAGGGGCCGCATTCATTTCCGACCGGAAGGCCCTTTTTGAACTGATCAATCGGACGGAACCTGTCGGTTCGGCCAGGGTTGTTATTCCGCAGGGAGATATGGTTCTGCAGGAACCCCCTGAAGAATTGTCCCAATGGATGGACCGCGAAAATAAGAGCGGGAAAGATACGGAAGAACTCATAGACCGGTTTATCCGTACCAATCCCAGGATAAAACCTTCGTCCGATTTTGAATCGTCCGACAGGGATTTTTCACAACCGGAGCAGGAGATACTTTCCGAACAGGTGATGACCGAGACGTTGGCTCGTATTTATGTCCGTCAGAAAAAATATGGCCGGGCGGTGGAAGCTTATCGCATTTTAATGTTGAAAAATCCGAAAAAAAGTAGTTTCTTTGCAGACCGAATCAAAGAGCTGGAAAAGCTAAGGGATAAAAATTAAAAATCAAAAGATATGTCATTCTCATTCTTTGCAGTACTGATCGTTATAATATGCCTGTTCTTGGTTGTGATCATCATGGTGCAGAACCCTAAAGGGGGCGGTCTTTCGTCCACTTTTGGCGGCAGCCAGCAGATGATAGGCAGCGTGCAGAAGACCAACCAGTTTCTGGATCGTGCAACGTGGACGCTTTCGGCGGCAGTAGTTGTTCTGGCAATCCTTTCTTCGCTTACGCTTCCCCGTACGGCGCAGAGCACATATGATGATGTGTTGGATAATACAGCTTCTCCCCGTACGGAACTCCCCGCGGTTCCGGCTCCGACGCAGGCACCGGTACCTGCCCCGGAGCAGACGCCTGCCCAGTAATTCAGGGACAGATAAATTAGTAAAAGCCTGCAAGGATGTCCCTTGCAGGCTTTTATCATTAAAGGCCGCGAAAAAGAGCGCTATTTTCTCGGATGTCTGTAACCTTTTACAGACATTTACAGTCTAATGTAGTGAAAGGAAAAACAAAAATAATAAACGCAAAAACATAAAAGATCATGGCAGAAGCAACAGCAGGAATCCTTATCGGACTGGCGGTGGTGATCGGATTATTCATCGTGATACCGCTGATCGTATTCCTCATCGTACGGAAAATCCTTTCCGACCGGCACCGTGAAAGAATGGCAATGATAGAGAACGGAATGAACGGCAAGTACAGGCAGCCGGCCCCGGAAGCCCGCCCGACTGAACCGATGGACGATGCGCCCAAAAGCCCCGAAGTCCAGGATCAGTCGCCAGAGCTGTCAGAGGAGCCTGTGGCACCGGAACCTCCCCGGATGAAATATTATCCCCCGGTCAAAGCGGAGGATTCCACGGTGAAATGGATGTATGTGTTCGGCGGGGCGGCCGTAGGCCTGCTCGTGGCATCGCTCACAACCAATCTACTGTTCACCTACACCCTGATAGAGACTAAAGGATTGGGCTTATCCATCGTCGTGTTGTCCATTTGTATCTCACTGTACATCTATTATGTACGGAAGAACAAAAGAAAGAATGACGGGACGCCATTCGGTCCGGATGCGGGCCGGAAAGGGGGAACGACTTATACGGAAGACTGATTCTCGTATACCGGCGGTTGACCCATGGATGAAAGCGTCCTGATAAAGCAAGCCTTGCGCGGCGATGACCGTTCCTTTGCTGTCCTGGTGGACAAGTACAAGGACATGGTCATGGCCGTGGTAATGCGGGTGGTCAAAAACCGGGAAGATGCGGAAGACCTTTCGCAGGACGTTTTTGTGAAAGCTTATATGTCGCTCGGGAAATTCAAGGGCGACTCCAAGTTTTCCACCTGGCTTTTCCGTATCGCTTTCAATGAGGCTTCGACCTATTACCGTTCTTCCTCGTTGAACACCACTCCAGTGGAAGACTGGATGAATTTCGAGGAGAACGTGGACACCGGACTTGTCACGCAAATGGAAAATATCAACAGCCAGGAGCGTTCCATGTACATACAAAAGGCGATGGACCGCCTGGACGGACGTGATGCGATGTTGCTCACACTTTTTTATTAAGGGCATAAAATAGGATTGTACAAAAGCAAAAACATAAAAACGCTAAAAAACA
>OWIO01000434.1_pt1 | contig 38131 bp, 37 predicted proteins | sample 1733011 | NCBI WGS metagenome assembly OWIO01 (sample SAMN05065779, study PRJEB22554) | human gut metagenome | biome: ENVO:2100002; feature: ENVO:00000062; material: ENVO:00002003 | host: Homo sapiens | place: USA | reverse complement strand
CCAAGGGGGTCAAATTAAAGTTCGTTTCGGGGGTACTTTAAGAGTTCGCCCAACATTTTATGGCTTTGGCATATGCCTCTAGGCGAGAGGATGGCTGGTCGGATTCGGATGGATGGAAGAGTTTGGAGGCTGACATCGCAAAGTATTTAGTAACTTGGCAGGACTATTTCTGGTTACACCATGCGAAACATCCTTTTTTGCAAATCCCGAACCTTTCATTCGGGGGGAACAAAAAAGAACGCCTCACCTCTTTATGCAAATTAAATATTGCTCTCGCTTCTGGTAACAATCCTCAGCTTTATGATCATGGCGAAGTTAGGATGTCCTCGGCGGAGATTGCTAGAGCTCTTTTGGCTTTCCAATGCTTAAGCCCCGGGGGATTAGTGTCTGTTGTGTCTTGGGGAGGAATTCTGACTTCCAAGTCATCTGTCGATGCGCCTTGTATTCCTCAAGGGATGCTTCATGCCTTTCTTCGTGGGAAATCTTTTTCCGAGACACTGCGCCTGAATCTTGTCTCTCCTCAATATTTGCAAAACTTATATTCTCAACAGTTACAAGGGGAAGTTATCGGGCGTCCGATTTGGGAAAAATTTCCGAAAAACTTAAAAGATACTTTGGCCGTGAAGAATGCAACCAGAACATTCGTCGGTCGTTTGGTCCCGCTGTCAAGAGCAGTTCTTATCAGGGACGAGGGAATGTTGTACGGGGAAGCTTTGAGATATCCAAATTTCAGTAATCCCAAAGACACATTTCCTGCAGAACCTTCGGCAACGGTGGTTACAGTGATGCGGAAAAGCAAACAGGAGGAAAAACTGCTGTCCTTTTCGCCAGAAAAGTCTGTGTGGCGACAAATTCCTTCTTTCTTTGTATGGGATACCGGGAGAAAGGAGCGAGGTCCACTTACGCTTCGTCAGTTGCGTAGTCAGCCTGCTGATTATGAGTACGACATTGTTGTTGACGGCGTAGCGCGTTCTGATGCCAGCATTCTTGAGTCGCAAGAGTTTGTTTACCCAGTGCGCCCCAAGATGTTAACGGAAGTTGGTTTATTGGATTACAACAAAGGACTAGAAATCGCAACGTCGTGGGAAAGGCGTTTAGCCTCGGCGGTAGATTCTTTTCGGACCTGTTTTGATACGAAGTGGCAAAAAAAAGTTTCAGATGCCGGGGCCGGTAGAAGTGGATTGTTAAACAAACTGAGATCAACAGCCTTCTTGTTTTTCTGGACTGAAGCAGAACGCAATATCCAACTACTTTTTGCTGCAGCCAATGCTAAAACAGATGAGCAAGCGAAAGAGAATTTGGATTGCTGGGCTAGGGTTATTCGAGATGCTGCTTTTCAGGCTTATAAAACAGTCGGGGGTTTTGCATCGGCACGGAATATTCAAGCTTTCGTTCTTGGTGAACAAAAACTGCGTTTTCATAGGACTGAGGTAATAAAAAATGAGCGATGAAATCAGAACATGGGGGACAGATCGATTGGTGGACTTCCTTGTCAAAAAGACTGCTGATCGAGGTCTTATGGCTGATATGCGAGCGGGCTTGCGCTCAACTACGAAAATGAACGCTTGGCCAATTCTTGCAAAATTTTGCAATTTGTCTGATTCGAGATTAAGAGTTTATGAGGTTGTGGCAGGGTTATATGCAACATATCCGAATATTTGTGAGGGAAAGAATATGGGAGCGCTTTGCCGTGAATTGTGCGGCGAAGAGGAAGAGCGAGGGATACAGAATTCTTCCGTTAGCTCTGGTTTGCGAGAGACAGAAGATGACGTAAAGGAAGGGCCAATGGCAAAACGGTTTAAACGTTTGTTAGAAGCCGACCGGGGAGAAATCTGTGAATTGATTATTCGAATTGTGTTGTATGCCAGGAGCATGGAGAAAGCAGTTGATTACAAGAGCCTCGGCCGGGATTTGCTCAAATGGAATGACGAGATAAAGCGTCGGTGGGCCCAAAGCTTTTGGGCTCCTAGAGAAACAGACTCAAAGAAGGAGATGGCATGACTTGGTTGACAAGGGTTGTTATCCCACAAGAGGAGACTATTAAAAGACGGCTTTTTGATTGTTACGCTTGGCACAAGTTCTCTTGGGAGTGTTTTCCTGGATGCCCAGAAGCGCAGAGAGATTTTTTAATTAGATTAGATTATCTTCCATCAGATTCTGCAATGCGTTTGTACATTGTGTCTCAAAGAGAAGCGTTACGTCCTCAAGGGATTAAAGATAGTTGGTGGGCAGTTAAAGAAATCCCCGGGCACTACTTGGAACATGCTCGGTACCGGTTCTCGTTGCGAGCTAATCCGACCAAAAGTCGGACTATCGGGGAAGGAAACCGTAAGATTCGCCGAGCGCTTCTCAATCGCGAAGATCAACTCAATTGGTTGCAAGGAAAGGCGATTCAATCAGGGTTTGAGTTTTCCCCTTCCAACATTCAAATAACAAAGGTGGGGGATTATCGCTGCACAATCCGAGGTCACTCCGCCCTTTCCATCGGTTTTGACTTTAATGGAGTGCTAACTGTTACCAACCAGGAAAAATTCAAGCACGCATTTAATACGGGAATCGGTAAGTCAAAAGCCTTCGGATTTGGAATGTTATTGGTTTTTCCTCTCTAGTTGAAACGTGACAAAGGAGCAAAGAATGAAACACTTAGAACTGCATATTCTCCAATCAGTCCCTTTTTCTTGTCTTAATCGCGATGATTTGGGGTCTCCAAAATCAGGGTTTTTTGGAGGGGTTAAAAGAGCCCGAATCTCAAGTCAATGTTGGAAACGAGCCATCCGTCAATATGCTCATGAACTTGACAGTCAACATTTTCAAGGAAATAGAACGAGGTTGATTATCTCTCCTCTCGAACAGGCATTGCGTGCAAAAGGCGTAACCGATTCCATAAAAGTTGCACAGAATCTTGCCAAGGAAATTGCCAAACTAGATGACAAGAACAACCTCAAGACTAAGACGATATTTTTTACTTCTCCTCAGGAAATTGAGAATCTTGCTTCCGCATATTTGGAGAAGAAAGATGAAAAAGATGCCTTGAAAACCCTTAAGAAAGTTAAATGGTGTGATGCGGCCGATATTGCACTTTTCGGGCGCATGGTTGCTCAGGATAAGTCTCTTACTGTTGAGGCGGCCTCAATGTTTTCCCATGCGCTTTCGACACATCGAGCAGATTCCGAGAGTGATTTCTTCGTGGCAGTTGATGATTCACAGCCGGACGAAGAAAGTGGAACGGGCATGATGGGAACTGTGGAATTCCAGTCGGCGACTTACTATCGGTTTGTTGCCCTGAATCTTGATATGCTGGGTGACGAAAACCATTTGGCTTGTCTAACAGACGCAGAGAGAGTGGATGTTATTCGTACCTTCATTAAGGCTACTCTTTTAGCAATGCCAACGGCTAGGAAAAACTCTATGAACGGAGATACCTTGCCTGTATATGTCCTAGGAATTGTGAGAGAAAAGGGGCATCCTATTCAGCTGGTTAATGCGTTTGAAAAACCAGTACTAGGTGGGCGAGAGGGGATTGTCAATGCTTCCATAAAAGCTTTGAAAAACGAGCACGAGATGCTCAAGAGCCGATGGGGCATCAATGCCGATGCTGAGTTTGAGCTTGGACCGGATAGCAATTTGTCATTCTCCGATTTTGTCGAAGGGATTGCTAGCAATGTCTAATTTGGTATTAGCTTTAAGACTGTCCGGACCAATGCAGTCTTGGGCGGAGAGTAGTCGGTTTAATCGACGTGGAACGGAAATGTTTCCAACTCGGAGTGCGATAGCGGGGATTTGTTGTGCTGCGAAAGGAATCCCCAGAGGAGAAGAAAAAGAGTTTCTCGAGCGTTTCTCTACCCTTAGGCTGGAAACGTATTTCGTTCCGCGTCGAAATCTCCTACATGGAGAAAAACATACTTTTCTAGCCATGGGTCGATTTCAGGATTTCCATACTGTTCTAGGAACGGTGACCGCTGAGGGAAAGACTAACCCAAACGCGGTAGTGACTATTCGACAGTACCTGTCAGATGCTTCATTTATGGCGTTTTTAGAAGGCAACGCAGAAATTATTGAGGATTTGGGGAAGTCTCTAATAAACCCCGTCTGGGGCATCTGGCTTGGGAGGAAAACATGCATTCCTTCTGAGCCTGTTTTTGCAGGGATTTATGGAGACAGAAAGGAGGCACTAAGGGTTACCACACAAGATTTATGGGAAATGAAAGAAATTGAAGTGGAAGAATTCTCGGAGTCCAATAAGAGACAGGAAGATATTCCTCTGTCATTTCTTTCCGGGGCTCGAGTTTTCGAAACACGATATGTTCAAATAGTACCTAAGCAAAAAGCATGAGGATTCCTTCGGAAATAATCCCCATAAAAGAAAGGGCATCATTTCTTTCTCTCGCCTATGGTCGTCTTGATGTTGAGGACGGGGCTTTTGTATTGGTTGATGAGAAGGGAGTAAGAATACAAATCCCAGTTGGCGGAATTACTTGCCTTTTACTAGAACCGGGAATAGTTGTGACGCACGCAGCGATTTCCTTAGCATCTGCTTGTGGGACATTGCTCCTTTGGGTCGGTGAAGCAGGAGTTCGTTTGTATTCTTCTGGGCAGCCCGGAGGAGCCAGAGCTAATCGGTTGCTTTATCAAGCTCAATTGGCACTCAACGATGATTCTCGCCTAAAAGTTGTTCGGGCTATGTATCAATATCGGTTTCATGAAGCGCCTGCGCAAAAGCGAAGTATTGAACAGCTGCGAGGAATTGAGGGAGCCCGCGTAAAGTTTTTATATCAACAATTTGCCAGACAGTTCGGTGTGACTTGGAAAGGGCGTTCTTATGATACGGCTAATTGGGATGCAACAGATCCGCTCAATCGGGCCCTTAGTGTGGCTTGCCACTGCTTATATGGTGTCTGTGAGGCCGCAGTGTTGGCTGCAGGATACGCTCCGGCTATTGGTTTTATCCATACAGGGAAGCCTTTGTCTTTCGTGTATGACATTGCCGATCTTGTCAAATTTCAAACAGTTATCCCGCTCGCTTTTGCTTTGGCAGCGAAGAGGCCTGCAGATTTAACTCGGGAAGTGAGAATTAAATGCCGAGATTTCTTTCGGAAGGAGAGAATGCTTGAAAAGCTAATCCCACTAATTGATGAAATTCTTGCCTCAGGAGGTTTGGATATCCCTAAGGCGCCACCTGAAGCAGTTGAGCCGGCAATCCCAAATGAGAAAACACTGGGGGACGCTGGATATAGGAAAATGGAATGATTGTTGTTGTGACAGAAAACGTCCCTAATCGACTGAGAGGGTATTTGGCTCGTTGGTTTGTCGAGGTCAGGGCAGGGGTGTTTATTGGTGATTACAACGTAAAAATCAGAGAGCGGATTTGGTTAGTGATACGAGATAACTATGGAGATGGAAATGTTGTTCTTGCTTGGAGTGTTAAGGGGGATACGGGGTTTGATTTCTTGACAATTGGTAAGAATGCGAGACGAAAAATAAGTTTTGAGGGAATGGATTTGGTTTCGTATCATCCGGCAAGTTAGGTCCGTACTTTTTTGTACGTCCTGTTTTCCGAATGAAATCAAGTTTCTATCGCAAGAGAGTTCCCCGCGGGTGTGGGGATGAACCGGGCGGGAGAGCGACCGCGTCGGTAGTGGCTGTGAGTTCCCCGCGGGTGTGGGGATGAACCGGCCCTCGGGGTTGTGATGGCCCTTCAGGAGGAGAGTTCCCCGCGGGTGTGGGGATGAACCGGCGCGTAGTTATCTTGACAACGCGATAAAAAGGAGTTCCCCGCGGGTGTGGGGATGAACCGTATTCCATCCGAGGCGCGGCGGCTATTACCGAGGGTTCCCCGCGGGTGTGGGGATGAACCGTCACTAAGATTTTCGAAGGCACCGTCGTGACTGGGTTCCCCGTTGGTTTGGGGGTGAACCAGAATCTGCACTCGGACGCGTGACGTCGTGGCAAGTTTCCCCGCGGATGTGGGGATGCGCCGTGGGCAAAGGTTCTAAATCTTGAAGGTTTGCTGGGTTCCCCGCAGTCGTGGGGATAAATTAGATGAGAATATGGTGGAGGTGAGGGGAGTTGAACCCCTGTCCGAAACGATTCTTCCGCCGGATCTACATGCTTAGCCCAATGATTTAAGTCTCGTTGCCGATTCTGCCGATGGACGGGCCAACCTGCAACCAGCCGCTAAGGTTTTCGAAAGCGCCGTCGCGACACCGACGCAACTTAGTCTCTGTAAATGACGATGCCCTTGGTTTTACCCAAGCCGGACCAGAGACCTTCCGGTGCACCGCTCGCGGCCCTTAGGCGGCGAGAGCGAAACGCTCGTTATTGGCGTTTATATTTTTTCTAGTTGTTTAACGAGGAACCAGACCTCGGCATGCACCGTGCAGCGTCCTACGCCCCGTCGAAGCCAGGACACCCCCACGTACAAGGCAGATTATAAGCAGTGCTCGGATTTCTCTTTCGTTTTTTTGAAAGAAATCGTATCAAAAGTCGGATATGCACCAAAACAGGGCGCGCCCCATTTAGAATTCGTTTCGCGTATTTCCGCACTGCATCTGTGTTGGTGATGGCGGAACTTTTACAGATTTCTTTATTAAGAGGTTTTCTCGATGACGACACCGGTTGAAGTAATCAAACTGATTGAAGACAACGACGTCAAATTTGTCGACTTACGTATTACGGACACATTAGGTAAAGAGCAGCACCTGACGGTGCCGGCCTCCCACGTAACAGAAGCCCTTTTTGAAGACGGACAGCCCTTTGACGGCTCCTCGATGATGGGTTGGAAGGGGATTGAGGCCAGTGACATGTTGCTCGTTCCCGACCCGAATACGGCGCATATGGACCCGTTTCGCGAGCACGACACGCTTGTTTTAACGTGCGATGTTATTGAGCCCGATACCGGTAACGGGTATTCGCGCGATCCGCGCTCGGTTGCGCATCGTGCGGAAAGCTATCTGAAATCCACAGGAATCGGCGACAAAGCGTATTTCGGGCCGGAACCCGAGTTTTTCATCTTGGACGGTGTGACGTGGGGCTGTGAGCCGCAAAACACGTTCTTTAAGATTCGTAGCGACGAAGGCGCTTGGTCCAGTCAAATCGACTACGACGCCGGCAATCTCGGACACCGTCCCCACACCAAGCACGGGTATTTGGCGCTCGCTCCCGTCGATAGTTTGACGGACATTCGCTCCGAGGCGATGACGCTTTTGGAGCAACAGGGCGTTCCTTGCGAAATCCACCACCACGAAAACGGCGGCGCCGGCCAATGTGAAATCGGAACACGCTTTTCTACGCTCGTGGAACGGGCCGACTGGAACCAGATTCTCAAGTACACGGTTTGGAATGTTGCGGCCGCGTACGGCAAAACGGCCACCTTCATGCCTAAGCCCATCACGGGTGACGCAGGCTCGGGCATGCACGTGAATCAATCGATTTGGAAAGGCAGCAAGAACCTATTTGTCGGCAACGGCTATGCAGGCCTTTCGGACATGGCGCTTTACTACATCGGCGGCATCATTCGTCATGCGCGTGCCCTAAATGCGATTACTAATCCGTCGACGAACTCGTACAAGCGCCTTGTTCCGGGCTTTGAAGCGCCGGTGAAATTGGCGTACTCGGCGCGCAATCGCTCCGCCTCGATTCGCATTCCGCACGTCTCGGGAGAAAAAGCGCGTCGTGTGGAAGTGCGTTTCCCCGACCCTCTGGCTAATCCCTACCTCGCGTTCTCGGCAATGCTCATGGCAGGTCTTGACGGTATCCAAAATAAGATCGATCCGGGTGACCCGGCAACGAAGAACTTGTATGACCTGCCGCCTGAGGAAAACGCCAAGATTGCCGTCGTGTGTGCCGACTTGCAAGAGGCCGTCGATGCGCTCGATGCCGACCGCGAGTTCTTAACGCGAGGCGGAGTGTTCTCCGACGATTTAATCGATAGTTACTTGGAGTTAAAGCGTCGCGAGATTTCGCAGTACCGCCAGACGGTGCAACCCTGTGAATACGCGATGTATTTCGCGCTCTAGCGGACACGGAATAAGGCTGTGGAGCGATGAGGCCGGATAGCGCAAAGCTTTTAAGCCAGTCTCTTGCGACGGGCGTTGTTCTCATGGACAACGACGGGCTCATCCTTTGGTGCAATGAGGCAGCCGAGACCCTTTTCGGCGCTTCGGGTAAGAACCTCATCGGGACTGATGCGTCGCAGTTTTTCCCGCCTTTAAAGACGTGGATCCGGGGGCTGCATGCCGATGCGGAGAGGGCCTCGCCCTGCAGTGCTCTCGTGCGCTTAACCCCCGTGGCAGGAACACCCAAGAGTTCGGTTCTTGCCGTTCTTTCGGTCCCGGAGCCCGGAAAGCTTCTCTTGGAAATGAGCGAGGCCGAACAAGCTTTTACCTTGGATCGCCAGGAACAAAAAGAGGGATTAAATGACGCAAGTCGCGTGCTCTTACGCAACCTGGCGCACGAGATAAAAAACCCCTTAGGGGGCATTCGCGGAGCGGCGCAGCTTCTTGAGACCGAACTTCCCGATCCTGCTCTTCGGGAATTTACCGGGGTCATTATTCGCGAGGCCGATCGCTTGCGTGCGCTTGTCGATCGCCTTTTGGAGCCCTATCGAGACGAACGACACGTAACAAACGTGAACTTACATGAGATTCTCGAGAGCGTGCGTAATCTCGTGTCAGCTGAGTTTCCCTCCGGCCTTACGGTTGTGCGCGATTACGATGTGTCGCTTCCGACATTTACGGCCGATCGCGAGCAACTGACGCAAATTTTTTTAAACCTCATGCGCAATGCCGCACAAGCGATGGAAAAAGGCATTGCCGCCGGTTCGGCTCGCATTACGCTTAAAACCCGGGTGGCGCGCGGCGTTGTGATTCGGCGTCGCCGTTGCCGCTTGGCGGTTGTCATCGACGTTATTGATAACGGCCCGGGTATTGACCCTGCAATCCGCGAAAAAATCTTTTATCCGCTAGTCACCACTCGAGCGCACGGCACGGGCCTGGGTCTTTCGATTGTTCGTACCTATGCCGAGCGTAACGGAGGCGAAGTGGAACTTGAAAGCGAAGCAGGACGCACGGATTTTCGGATTGTCTTGCCGCTTGACGGTCCGCACGAAGGGAGACAGTGATGCCGTCGATTTGGATTGCCGACGATGACCGTTCGATTCGCTGGGTTCTAGGTAAAGCCTTAGAGCGCGAAGGGGTAGATTATCGTCTCTTTGAAGATGCTGCGTCCGTCATACAAGCACTTGATAGTGAGCCCCCGGCGGTGTTGGTGACCGATATTCGCATGCCCGGCATGACGGGGACGGACCTCTTGCGTCGCGTCAAAGAAAAATATCCGGAACTTCCCGTCATCATCATGACGGCCTTCGGCGATTTGGAAAGCGCCGTGACGGCCTTTGAGGGCGGGGCCTACGAGTACCTTGCCAAACCCTTTGATATCACGGCCGCTGTGAGTTTAATTAAGCGAGCCGGCGAAGAAGCGTGCCGCAACGACTCTGAGCCCAAAGAGCAAGCCCCGGCACTTGTCTCGGAAATCGTCGGGCAGTCGCCTGCGATGCAAGAGCTCTTTCGAGCCATCGGGCGTCTTTCGCAAAGCCATGTGACGGTGTTGATTACGGGCGAAAGCGGTACGGGAAAAGAACTGGTTGCTCGCGCCCTTCACCGGCATAGTCCGCGCAAAAATGCTCCCTTTATTGCGATTAACACGGCGGCCATTCCCGCCGACCTATTAGAAAGCGAACTTTTCGGGCACGAAAAAGGCGCTTTTACGGGTGCAAGTGAGCAACGCATCGGTCGCTTTGAACAGGCCCGAGGCGGAACGCTCTTTTTAGATGAAATCGGCGATATGCCGATGCCGATGCAAACCAAACTCTTGCGCGTTTTATCGGATGCCAGTTTTTATCGTGTGGGCGGCAAAACCCTTGTACATGCCGATGTGCGCGTCATTGCTGCTACGAACCAAAACCTAGAAGAGCGGGTGCGCGAAGGTCTTTTCCGTGAGGATTTGTATCACCGCCTTAATGTCATTCGCTTGCGCTTGCCGCCTTTGCGTGATCGCCCCGAGGATATTCCGGCCTTAGCCGAACACTTCTTAACGCTTGCCGCTAAAAGCCTGAAGACAGAAAAAAAGCACCTCTCTCAAAAAGCCTCTGAGCGCATTGCAGTCTTTCCTTTCCCGGGCAATGTCAGGCAACTTGAAAACCTGTGTAATTACCTCACGGTTATGGCTCCCTCGCAAGTGATTGAAGCGCAGGACCTTCCCGCGGAGTTTGCTTCAGAAAATCTTCCCGATGCGCCAACTGGGGATTGGGCAGGCGGCGCCGGCGACTGGAAAGCGTCCCTGCGATGTGCCGTTGACGCTGCGCTTCATAACGGGAAAAGCAACGTGATGGATTCCTTGACGCGCGACTTTGAAACGGTGCTTTACCGGGCTGCGTTAGATCAGACGCACGGAAAGCGCATTCTCGCGGCGAAAAAACTCGGTGTCGGGCGTAACACACTCACGCGCAAACTCAAAGAACTCGGGATTGCGGATGCCGACACGTAACATCGCTTCCATCGGTGAAATCGAGCACGACTTGCGTCTTTCAGGCGCCAAGAACTCGCACATTCGTCAGATTTTTCGGGCGTGGTTCGGACGCGCTTCGTGGGACGCTCCGGCCTGGGGCGCCTACCCGAAGGCTCTTGCTGAAAAGCTTCCCTCATTTCGAGGGACGTTAGAGTCCTTCGGGTGCGTGTTAATCACTCGGGGTAACGACAATACCCGAAAGCTTTTAATCGGCCTACAAGACGGGCAGTGCGTGGAAACGGTTTTACTCCCGCGCGATGCGCTTTGCGTTTCCACGCAGGTCGGGTGCGCCGTCGGATGCCTATTTTGCTCAACGGGAAAAAGCGGTCTCATTCGTCAACTTACGAGTGCCGAAATCGTCTTTCAGGTGCGTGAGGCGTTGCGTATCAATCCGCGCCTTAAAAAGGTGGTTTTCATGGGCATGGGCGAGCCGTCGCACAACCTTAAAAACGTCGCCGAGGCCGTGCGGTTCTTGGGGGATGCTCTTGGAATGGCTCACAAGGAGATTGTGATCTCTTCTGTCGGTGACAGGCGTCTTTTTGATGCTATGCCGACTTGGTCCGTAAAACCGGCCTTTGCGTTAAGCCTTCATACAACAGATGAAGCGAAACGCAGGCGCCTTTTGCCGCATGCGCCCGATATTCCCGTGGAAGAACTTATCGAAAGAACCCTTGAGTACGCGCAAAACACCAAGTACCCGGCGCAAATCGAGTGGACACTGATTGAAGGGGTTAACGATAGCAAAGAGGACGTTAAGCACCTTGCCGAGCTCTTAGATCCGCGCCTTGCGATGGTCAATTTCATTGCCGTCAATGCCGTTGCAGGTTCGCCTTTTAAGCGACCTGCGCCCTCGCACATGCAAGACCTTATTACGATTTTGCGCGAAAAGGGTTTTGTGGCAACGCTTCGCGAAAGCGCTGCGCAAGAGATCGAAGGCGGGTGCGGCCAGTTGCGCGCCCGCGTGTTAGGAGAAACCGAACATGGCACGCCGTAAACAGAAAATCAGTCGCGAAAAATCCCGCACGATGTGGCTTGCGTGGAGCGCCTGGCTTTTCATCGGAGGTATTTTCGTCTTTGAAGACACGCAAGGGGGAACGGGGTGGCTTACCTGGACCTTGACGGCGCCCTTTTGGCTTGCCTTTGTCGTCTGGCCCTTCCTTTGGGGGTATTTAGCCACACGACGCAACCCCGACTACGTTGAAATTGACGACGATATTCGTGCCGATGACAGTGTTTGTCGCCTGGTGCAAAAAGACGGCGTTCGGTATGCGGAAAAAGCTTCTCTTTTGTCGGCCTTTGATATCCGAGGAGCTCTTCCGACACAAACTTTAGCGGGCGGCACGGAAGAATTTGTTCCGATTGAGGCCTTGCGAAAGGCTGCTAAAGAGAACAAGAAACTTGCTGCGTGGCTTGCCGTTGTCGATTCGATTGCCTCGCCCCGTTGCTACTACTAACCCTAGCGGCTGCTTTCCACGGGGTCAAACGTAATCTGAATGGTCCTCGGAAGAACCTTTCCGGCCTCGGCTGGCGGGAAGGGATTGCACCACCGGATGGCGCTTTCTACCGCCGCATCGAAAGCCGGAAGGCCTGAACTTTTCTCTAAGGTCGGAGGTTTTGCCTGTGAGCCGTCGGGAAGTAGGTAAACCGTGTAGACCGCCTGGCGCTCGCCGCTCTTAAGACCCGGCGGCACTTGGAAGATAATCCGCGGACGGAGCATGGCGATGACTTTGGCCACGTAATTGGCTTGACCGGACGTGCCGGCATTGGGGGTTGTTACACGCATGTCGCCCGTCGTTTTCCCGACGCGTTCGGCATTTTTAACCGGGGCGGCGCCGAGAATGCGCGCAAGTTCCTCTTTCCTTAGTTCTTCTTGGCGCCGCTTTTCCGCTTTTTCGCGTTTCTTTTTGGCTTCTAGGGCGCGCTTTTGTTCCTCAAGACGCCGCGCTTCTTGAAGCTTCTTGCGCGCGAGTTCCTCAAGTTTCTTTTGCTTTTCTTCTTCCGCAATGCGAATTTGCGCCTCGCGGTCGATGCGCTCCTGAATCTCTTCGGGTGTGGGCTTGGTAATCGGCGTCTCTTCGGGCGCGACTTTTTCCTGAGGCTTAGGCGTCAGCGCCTCGGCACTTGCGTTTTCCGGCGCCCAAAGCTCGGCGGTAAATGTCACGGGTTCCGTGTTCCACTGAAAGACCGTGATCAGTCCGAAGATTAAAACCGCGTGCGCAACAAGCGCCGCAACAAACCCTAAGGGCTTGTCGGTGATGCGCTCGTTTTTGGCCTTTAAAGGCGTCGCGGTTTTCTTCTCGTCAGCCATCGCTTATTTCCTAGCGCTTGGTGTTTTCTAGTTGCAGGGCAAGACCGACGCGCGCGACATCGGCTTTTTGCAGCGTCTTCATCACGTCGATGACTTTGCCGTAATTGACGTCTTTGTCGGCAGCAATGACAACGGGTGTGGTTTGAAGCGAGCCCTGCGATTTGACGCGTTCAACAAGGGTTCCGACCGTCACGGGCACTAAACTTTTTCCTGCACGAACCGAGATCTTTCCGTCCGCGTGCACGACAACTTCCACGGGTTTGTCGGGTGCTTTGCTCGCTTTTTGCACACTCGGCAGATTGACAACCGAGGGATTGACAAAGGGAGCCGCGACCATGAGGATGACGACCAAAACGAGCATGACGTCGATGTACGGCACCACGTTCATCTCGCTCATCATGCGTCGGCGCGTGTGTTTGCCAAGAGACCTTAAGGACATAGGGACCTCCTCGCGCTTAGCGCTGGCGCGCCAGAATGTTCATGAATTCTTCCGAGAAACTATCAAATCGATTCGTAATACGGTCAAGACGCGTGGCAAAGGTGTTGTAGGCGGCCGTGGCCGGAATGGCGGCAAATAGACCGATGGCCGTTGCCACAAGTGCCTCGGCAATGCCCGGGGCCACGACGGCAAGCGAGACGTTTTCTAAGGTCGATAGGCCCGTAAAGGCATTCATGATGCCCCAGACCGTACCGAAGAGGCCGATGTACGGGGACACAGATCCGATGGAGGCTAAAAGGGGTAGCCCGCGCTCCAAATCGTCGATTTCACGCTGAAAAGCCGCACTCATGCCGCGACGCACGCCCGAGAGCATTTCGGCTTCCGGTTTATCCGAAAGCTTTAAAAACTCGGTCATGCCGGCCACAAAGATGCGCTCTTCGGAACTTGTGCGATTGGTGCGCGAAGTGGCTGTCTCCAGGAGTTTGGTTAAATTGGCTCCCGACCAAAAGCGCTGCTCGAATTCTTCGGTTTGGCGCAGCGTGCGCGAGAGCACAATCCATTTACTGAAAATCGTCGCCCAACTGGCCAGACTTGCGATCACCAAAATCGCGAGTACGCACTGAACGACAGGAGAGGCATTCATCACCAAGGTGACAATGGACATATCAGCGGAAGCATTCATGATTGTTCGTCCTCCGATGTAAGGTAAGACTTAAAGAGCGTAAGAGTGTCCGGGGAAAAGGCAACGGGGTGCCCGGTGAGCGTATCGACATAGCCTAAACGCACGTTAGCTGTCGTTAATAGCGTTTGATTGCGCCAAACGGTTTGCTCAACCACAAACGAGGCGGTTTTAAGGGCAATCAAGCGCGTGCGGACCGTCACGGTGTCATCCAAATGCGCCGGGCGCTTGTAGGCAATTGTCAGATTGGCGACAACGAGAGCACGGTGGCTTTCCGTTAGGAGCGCATCTTGGTTTAGCCCCAAGGATCTGGCCCACTCCGAGCGGGCGCGCTCCATCCAACGGATGTAATTGGCGTGGTAAACGATGCCGCTTGCATCGGTATCTTCCCAATAGACCCGCGTTGTCAGTGAAGGAATCGGATTTGTCATGCTCAGTGAAAAAGGGTTTCCCGAAAGGCAACGTAAAAAAGAAAAGCACGCCGCCTGTTCTTAAAGCCGGCGTCATTGCAATCGGGCCAAAGCGAAAGTATATTGAATAGCCGTGTGTTTTTGTTTGCAAAACCGTTTGATTTTGTCAACGTGCCGGGGGAAGCGTGAAGGGAAAACGAGGGCTACGCTGCTTTGCCGTGCTCCTAGGGGCCGTAGGACTTGTTGCGCTTACCGGGTGCCGCGAAGTTCTTAACGCGCCGCGCCCGGTTTCCGAATACGCGACGAACACAATTTTTTCGACATTTTCCTTAAGCCCCAAGACCTTAGATCCTCAAGTGTCGTACTCGCAGGGCGAAAGCGTTTTCGTGTACTTAACGTACGAACCCCCGTATGCTTACCACTACCTAAAGCGCCCCTTTACGCTTGAGGCGCGTTCGGTTGAGCGTGTTGTTACCCCCGAATACTTCGATCGGGACGGGAAAGCTCTTCCGCACAATGCGCCTGCTTCGTCCATTGCCGTGAGTCGCTACACCCTGAAAGTGAAATCCGGGATTTTCTTTGCCCCTCACCCGGCTTTTGCCAAAGACGAAACCGGCTCCTATCGCTACCACAACCTACCTGAAAAGACGGCGGCATCGCTTTCAAGTCCCTTAGATCTTCCCTACAAGGACACACGGGAACTTGTGGCCGATGACTTTGTCTATGCCATCAAACGCATGGCAAGCCCGCGTCTTGTTTCGCCGGTTTTGCGGGTGTTAGGCGAACATATGCCGGGGCTCATCGACCTATCCCGAAGGCTTGAGAAAAAGGAAGCGACAAACCGCTCCACGTGGCTAGACCTTCGAAGCGAGGCCTTAGAGGGTGTTCGAACGCTTGACCGTATGACGTTTCAAATCGACGTCAAAGGCAAATATCCGCAGTTTTCCAATTGGTTGGCGATGAGCTTTTTTGCACCGGTTCCGTGGGAGGCCGAAGCGTTTTACGCCAACGAAAAACTCAAAGAAGGCAATATCACGCTCGCATCCTGGCCCGTGGGCACGGGGCCCTATTACATGGCCGTCTCGCGCCAAAACCGCGAACACGTGTTAAAGAAAAATCCGCTGTTTCATACGGTGCTGTATCCGTGCGAAGGCGATCAAAACGATGAGAAAGAGGGCTTTTTAAAAGACTGCGGGAAAAAGCTGCCGCTCACGGACCGCATTGTGCTCACGATTGAAAAAGAATCGGTCCCGACAACTTCTAAGTTCTTACAGGGTTTTTACGATAGTCCGGAGATTACGCGTCTTGATGTCGGGCAGGGGTTTATGACGGCGGCCTTAGATAATCCGGAAAAAGGGAAACTTTATGAGGAGCGGCGCCTTCAGTTTCCCAAAACCGTCGGTTCGAACATCACGTACTTGGGGTTTAATTGGCTTGATCCTGTGGTCGGAGGCGGAAAGACGGCAAGTCAAGCGCGTCGCAATCGGCTCTTACGACAAGCCGTCAGTATCGCGCTTAATTGGGAAGAAAAAATCTCGATTTTTAACGTCGGTCAGGGTATAGCCGCGGCCGGTCCCTTGCCGCCCGGGTTTTTCGGGTGGCGAATCGATTCGCCTGCTGCGTTTAATCCCGTGGTGTACAAAAAAGGGTCTGACGGACGCGTGACACGGCGTCCCCTTGCCGAGGCCAAGCGCCTTCTGAAAAAAGCAGGCTACCCGGGCGGGCGCGATGCCAAAACCGGTCAACCCTTGGTTCTTAATTTTGACTGGCAGGGTGCTGCGGCCGGGTCTCGCGCGTACTTAGAATGGGTGACGCGGCAATTTGCCGCACTCGGTATTCAATTGGAAATTCGAGCGACTGACTACAACCGCTTTCAGGATAAGATGCAAAAGGGCGCTGCTCAGATTTATGTCTGGGGGTGGCTCGCCGACTACCCGGATGCGGAAAACTTTTTATTTCTCCTGTATGGGAAAAACGGCAAAGTCGCTTACGGCGGAGAGAATGCTTCAAACTACGTTAACCCCGAATACGACCGCCTTTTTGAGACGATGCGGTATTTAGAGGACGGACCGGAAAAAGCGAGCCTCATCGACCGGATGATTTCGATTGTGCAAGAAGATGCCCCGTGGAGCTTCGGGACATTTTCAACGGCTGTTGCCGCCTCACACCACTGGGTGAAAAATTTAAAGCCGACGCAAATCATTCAAGACCGTCTTATGTATATCGGCATTGATGCCGCCGAACGCGAGGCCGCCGTTCGGGCGTGGAATCGACCGATTCTCTGGCCCTTAGGCGTAATCGCGGGGTTAATCGTGCTCTTTTTATTCGGGGTGCGGCATGTCTTAAGGGCTCGGGCTCGTCGCAAAGTCTCATCAAGGAGCGCGCCGTGATTGCTTATATCCTTCGCCGTGCGTTTTACGGGATGCTGATTTTGCTCGGCGTGAACCTTATGACATTCGCCCTCTTTTTTTCCGTCAATACGCCGGACGATATGGCAAGGCTCTCGCTCGGGGGTAAATACGTCACACCCGAACTCATCGCAAGCTGGAAAAGCACGCACGGCTACGATTTGCCGCTTTATTGGAACGGGGCGCAAACGGGCACAGCCAAAGTGACACAAACGGTGTTTTACACACGCTCGGTGCCGCTTTTAAAAGGCGATTTCGGCCTTTCGGATGCCGGTCGCAGCATCAATCGCGAAATTGCCGAGCGCATCGGCCCCTCGTTGGCCCTTGCCGTGCCGACCTTTATCTTGGGTCTTGTGGTGGTCATTGTGTTTTCGCTTTTACTCGTGCTTGTAAGGCGCACGCGCCTTGAGTGGGCCGGTGTGACCTTCAGCGTCCTTGTGATGAGCGTCTCCGGGCTTTTTTACATCATTCTCGGGCAGTGGCTTTTCTCACGCACGCTGCGCCTTGTGCCCGTTTCGGGCTTTGAGGGCGGGTGGGGCATGGTGCCATTCCTGCTCTTACCGGTTTTAATCGGGGTTTTCTCGCGCTTAGGAAGCGATGCGCTTTTGTATCGGTCGCTTTTTTTGGAAGAAGTCGGTAAAGACTACGTGCGAACGGCGCGCGCCAAAGGCGCAAGCGAAGAGCGGGCTCTTTTCCGTCATGTGTTAAGAAATGCTCTTTTACCGATTTTAACGAGCACGGTTTCTGTGATTCCGATGCTATTTATGGGGTCCCTCGTGATGGAAAACTTTTTTGCCATCCCGGGCTTGGGGTCATACACAATCGATGCAATTAATGCACAGGACTTTTCGATTGTCCGTGCCATGGTCTTTTTAGGGACAGTGGCCTATGTCATAGGGTTGACGCTCACCGACATTACCTACGCGTTAGTCGACCCGCGGATACGGTTTAAGTAGGGAGAGTAAACGGGATGCCGCGCTTTGTCTTTCTTTACACCGATGCCGTGATTTGGGCGATTGTGCTCGCGCTGGTGCTGTATGCACACCATGCAGCGAAAACACTGGAACTTGCCGCCAAGTGGAAAAAGCTGACGGGCAATACCACGGCGCTTTTCTGTGCCGGTCTATTAAGCGTCTTTTTTGCCGTGGCCTTAGCGGACTCCGTGCATTTCAGACCGCGCTTGGATGTGGGGCCTACGGGCGTTGTTGCTTATGCACCGAAAACGGTGTCGGCTTTGGACTACTTTGTGGGAAGGCACATTGCCGGCACCGAACGCAGTTACTCGGCACCTTTTGCGCTCTTTGATTTTGATAAGACCTCGGCCTTGGTTGACCAAAAGCCCGTGCGCCGCTTTGCGCGCCTTAAGGGGGCATCGCCCGACGTGGCGCCTGAGGATAAGGCGCAGGCTTTGGTAACCGACTTTGCGCGCGGGGCGACAGCCGGTCTCGGCTTAAGTTGCCTTCTATTGGGTGTTTTTACCCTTTTACGGCGCCAAAAGGGCGAGCGTTTATCTCAAAGTATTCGACGTTTAACGGGTTCTCAGAATCCCTTAAGCCCGATTCTTTGGGTTTGGACGGGTGCGTTTTTTGTCGCAGGCCTTCTTTGGGGGCTTTGGCCTTTCTGGCACATTTTCGGGACAGATGCCGTCGGAAACGACGTGCTTTTAAGTGCCGTTAAATCCGTTCGTACCGGGGTTGTCATCGGGTCGTTGGCAACGGCCTGTATGTTGCCGCCTGCCGTGCTCTTCGGAATTGCCGCCGGGTACTTTAAGGGGCGCGTCGATGACGTGATTCAGTACATCTATACGACGATTACGTCCATTCCGTCGGTGCTTTTAATCGCCGCCTCCGTTCTCATGATTCAGGTGTTCATCGACACCAATCCTTCGCTTTATCAAACAGGGCTTGAGCGGGCGGACTTGCGACTCTTTTCGCTCTCGGTAATCATCGGTGTGACAAGCTGGGCAGGCCTTGCGCGTCTTTTGCGCGCCGAGACGATGAAACTTTCGGAAGTCGACTTTATTGCGGCGGCCAAGGCATTCGGCGTTTCGCCCGTTCGCATTATGGCGCGCCACATATTCCCGAATGTGGCCCACATTGTGCTCATCGTCGCCGTGTTGGATTTTTCGGGCATTGTGCTTTATGAGGCCGTTTTAAGCTATGTCGGCGTCGGGGTAGATCCTGCGATGGCTTCCTTCGGGAGCATGATTAATTCGGCCGCCTCCGAGATGGGACGCAGCCCCACGGTCTGGTGGAATTTGGCAGCGAGTTTGCTCTTTATGGTGTCCCTCGTTTTAAGCGCTAATTTGTTTGCCTCGGGCGTGCGGGAGGTCTTCGATCCGCGAGCAAAAAAGGAGAGAAGCCGTGCTTGAGGTCAGCCACTTAACACTCACGCTTTCCGATTCCTCGGCTAAAACACCGCTCGTTCGGGACGTTTCTTTTGTCGTTCGCCCCAATGAAACGTATGCCCTCGTGGGAGAGTCTGGATGCGGAAAGTCCTTGACGGCGCTCTCATTGATGCGCCTTTTGCCCGAGGGAGTTTCGGTGCAAGAGGGAAGCGTTTTGTGCGGCGGACGCGATTTATTTACCCTCACTGAGCGAGAAATGAATGCCGTACGCGGCGCCGGGATTTCGCTTATTTTCCAGGAGCCCGCAACGAGCTTAAATCCGGTGATTCGCGTCGGCGAGCAAATCCGCGAGGTGCTGACACTGCATCCGAACGTGTGTCCGGATGCCTCGCCCGAAGCCGTTTCTCGGTGGCTTGCGCGTGTCGGGTTCGATGACCCCGAGCGCATTGCAAAGTCTTTTCCGCACGAGCTTTCAGGCGGACAAAAGCAGCGCGTCATGATTGCAATGGCCTTAGCGGCGTCCCCTTCGGTGGTTGTCGCCGATGAACCGACGACGGCCCTAGACGTGACGTTGCAGGCACAGATTCTCGACCTATTGCGGGACTTAAAGCGCGAAAGACACTTGGCGCTACTTCTCATTACGCACGATTTGGCGCTTGTAAGGCACTACGCCGATCGAGTCGGGCTGATGTATGCCGGTCAAATTCTCGAAGAGGCGCCCGTTAAGGATTTTTTCTCAAAGCCCTTGCACCCGTATGCCGCCGGGCTCTTGCGGGCGGTCCCACAAAGCGCTTCGCGCAAGAAAGCGTTAGCCGGAATTCCGGGTGTTGTTCCGAGTCCGGGCGAGGTGGTTGTCGGCTGCCGCTTTGCCTCGCGTTGCCCCGTGAAACGCGAGGCGTGCACGGCCTGTGCCGTTCCTCTTAAGAGCATCGGAGAGGACCACGTCGTGCGGTGCCTGTTTCCGGGGAAGTTTGAGGGAAAAGACGTCGGAACTTCATGCGCCACGCACCTACCGGGAAGCCCCGTGTTAACGCTTGAGCACTTTTGCGTTACGTACGAAAGCGCCGGAGGCTTTTTCTCGCGCAAAAAGACCTTTGAAGCAGTAAAGGACGTCACGCTTTCGCTTCGGGCAGGCGAGACGCTTGCCCTGGTCGGAGAGTCGGGATCGGGGAAATCGACGCTTGCTAAAACACTTTTGCGCCTGACGGACGAGCATGTCCGTACGAGCGGCGTTGCGCGCATCGGCAATCTCGATGTGATGAGCGCTCACGGCAGAGCCTTGCAAGATTTGCACCGCTTTGCGCAGATTGTGTTTCAAGATCCCTTTTCCTCTTTCGATCCCCGCATGAGCGTGGGCGCGTGTATTGCCGAAGGCATCACGGCACTCGGTGTGCTTCGGGATAAAGACGCGATTTTTGAGCGTGTCGGAGAATTGCTCGAAACGGTGGGGCTGACGCGCGACGCTTTTACGCGTCTTCCGCATGAATTTTCGGGCGGTCAGCGGCAGCGCCTTGCCCTGGCGCGAGCGCTTGCTGTCTCTCCCAAAGTCATTATTCTCGATGAACCGACGAGCGCTTTGGATGTTTCCGTACAGGCCCAGATTCTTAACCTCTTGCGGGATGTGCAGAGAAAAACCGGGGTGGCGTACCTATTTATCACGCACAACTTTGCCGTTGTCGAGTGGATGGCAGACCGCGTTGCCGTGATGAAAGATGGGAGAATTGTCGAAGAAGGAACCGCTCAGGAAGTCCTTTGCCGTCCGAAAGAAGCGTACACAAAAGCGCTTTTAGCCTCGGTGCCTCGCCTTTAAGGGGGCTAAGGACTTCGGACGACGCACGGCGTGCTCGTCCGAAGGCGCTGAGAATTACAGATGGCGCGAGATGACGCTCGCGAGGATCTTGACGCCTTCGCGAATCTTCTCGGGCGGAACCGTCACGAACGACAGACGAGCGTGATTGGATTCGGGCTTGCCGGCATAAAAGGCCATGCTCGGCACGAAGGCGACCTTATCGGCAACGGCTTCTTTAAAGAGAACGGCCGAGTCGATGGTCTTCGGTAGATGCAACCAAATGAACATGCCGCCCGTCGGATGCGTCCAGGAAATTTCCGGATGCTTGGGCATGAATTCATCGAGGGCATCGAGCATCGCCTTGCACTGACCCTTGTATATCGCACGGACAGCCGGAATATGGGTCTTTAACGTCCCTTCCGAAATCACGCGAGCGGCCACAAGTTGTGTGAAGGTCGAGGTATGTAAATCCATCGAAGACTTCAGACCCGAGAAAATCTTGCGGATTTCGGGCTTGGCAACGATGTAGCCCAAACGCAAGCCGGGCGAGAGAACCTTCGAGAGCGTACCTAAGCGAAGCGTGCGTTCCGGCGCGAAATGGCGCAGTGAAACGGGCGGCTTCTTGTCATACCAAAGTTCCCCGTACGGATCGTCTTCGATGAGCCAGAAGTCGTACTTGCGGGCTTTCTCGGCGAGCTTTTCACGACGAGTTTCATCGATGGTAAGACCCGTGGGGTTGGCAAACGTGGGCATCACGTATGCCACGTTCACGTCGCTGCAGCTATCGTCCAAGGCATCGGGGTTCATGCCGAGTTCGTCCACAGGAATTTCGGCATAGCGGGGCTTGGTCATGTTAAAGGCCGAAAGCGCACCCAAATAGGTCGGGCTTTCCACCATCAGACGGCATTCGGGGACCGAGAAGACACGAGCCACGAGGTCCAAGGCCTGCTGCGAGCCGGTCACAATCTGAATTTCATCGGCCGTTGTCGGAATCCCGTGTTCGGTTTCCATCTGAGCCAAAGCCTCACGCAGCTCCGGAACGCCCTCGGCCTGAGAGTATTGCAACGCACGGGAGCCTTCCTTATCCATAACGTAGTCAGCCGCTTCTTTGACAGCGGCAATCGGGAAGCCCTTCGGGCTCGGCAGACCGCCGGCAAACGAAATAATGTCAGGGTGACCCGTTAACGAAAGCAACTCCAAAACGGCCTCAGATCCGGTATCTGTTGCCAGAGCGCTTAATTTCGGAAAAGGTGCGCAAGTTGAGACTGTCATAGTGTTTTATCCTCTTTAAACCAAAAGCTTTTCGATTCTAGACTTCTTGGTGCGCGTTGCAAGGGAAAATCAGCGTCTCCCTTGACGCAAATAGTGCGGCATAAGGCGAAACGCTTAGGTGCCGAGCGGCAGCTGAAAAGGTACAACGCGTGTCGAGACTTTTTGTCGGTTTGACTGGGAAAACTGAGTACACTTGAAAAATGATTCGACGAAAAACAGGGATTTCGTTCAAGTCATTCTTAGGGGGACGTGTTTTGAGATACCCGTGCGTAATCGAGCCGAGTCACGGAGATACCGAATACGGAGTCATTTTTCCGGATTTGGCGGGATGCTATGCAACCGGAACGACGTTGGACGAGGCACTTAAAACGCCAAGGAAGCCGCGGCTCTCTGGATCGAAGAAGAAATCAGAGACGGAAGGGAAAGACCGAGTCCTTCCGACTTGGCCGCGATTTCAAAGAATCCGGCCTGGGATGGGTGGGTTGTCACTTACGTTGATACAGACTTGGCTCACTCAAATCAGGGCGATGCAGAACCGGTGATTTAAGAATTCCGAATTCCGGTCGCGTAGACAAAAACGCCGGCAGAAAACCTGTCGGCGTCTTTAAAGTTCGGAGTGAAGCTAAGCTTCATCCCCGGTACGGAAGCGCTTTTCCATATACGCCACGATTTGCGAAATCGTAAAGGTCATCGCCAAGTACAAAATCGCCACCGTCGACCAGATTTCCACCGACCCATACGTGTCGGCAATAATGAGTTGCCCCTTGCGTGTGAGCTCCTCAAAGCCGATCACCGACACCAAGGACGAGTCCTTGAGCATCGCGATAAATTCATTGCCGAGCGGCGGAATGACACGCTTAAAAGCCTGCGGGAGCACGACGTAGCGCATTGTCTGACGCGGAGTCATTCCGAGGCTTAACGCAGCACGGGATTGTCCGATGGAAATCGACTGAATGCCGGCGCGGAAAATTTCCGCCACATAGGCACCCGAGTTAATCGAGCAGGCGGCAACGGCGGCCGTAAACGGGTCGATACGCGTTCCGAGAATCACCGGGAGCGCAAAGTACAAAATGAAGATTTGCACCAAAAGCGGCGTGCCGCGGATGAAGTTGACATACGTGCGCGCCGTGTAATGCAAAACTCGGTTGCGGCTCAGGGCTCCGACGGCGGCAATTAAGCCGAAAACCATTCCGAGACCCACGGCCATGGCCGTGATTTTGAGCGTGACCAAGGCACCCGCTAATAAAAGCGGAAGCGACTGGGTCACCAAGGAAAAATCAAACTCCATGAGCAACTCCCGAGTTTTGTGCCGTACGGATTACTGGCCGAACCACTTGGTCATCACAGCCTGATACGAGCCGTCTTGCTTAGCTTCGCGTAAGGCCTTGTTCATGCGGTCCAAAAGGACCTTGTTGTTCTTGGCCACAATAAATCCGAACTGCTCGACGTTGAGAATCTGGCTCTGGTGCGAGAAAATCTTGGCGTTGCGCGGATTGCTTGCCATGAAGTACCCGATGGTCGGACGGTCACCGATAACGGCGGCACACCCGTTGTTGCGCAGTTCCATATACGCTTCGTTCATCGTGTTAAAGGTCTTGGTCTTGGCACCGGGAATCGTCTTGGCATAAGCCATGCCGGAGTTGCCGATCTGACCGCAGATGATCTTATTTTGCAAATCCTTGTCGGTCTTGTAGACGTCCTTGTCGGCTTTACGAACCAAAATCGAAAGACCCGAATCGTAGTACGGGTCCGTAAAGCTCACTTTCTTGGCGCGCTCTTCGGTAATCGAGACGGCAGCACCGGCAATATCAATCTGCTTACCCAAAATCGCAGGAATCAGGGCATCGAACCCCATCGAGGCAATCTTGACGGTAAAGCCGGCCTTTTGACCGATCAGGCGAATCATGTCGACGTCAAAGCCGATGACTTCCGAACCGTTCTTCGTGTCAACGTATTCAAAGGGCGGGTAGGTGCTTTCCGTACCCATGACGAGTTCTTCGGCCTGCGTAGCAGCAGAGGCAGCGAGCATTGCGCCCGCGGCAGCAAGTAAAAGAGTTTTCTTAAACATGAAAATTTCCCTAAAAAAGGCCGTTAACCGTCCTATTTTGGGAGCGATTGTCAGCCAAACAAACAATTTTAAGAAAGGCGAGGGCGCATCGGGGCGCGCTTACCGCCTTTTGCTTGATTTGTTGTAAAAAAAGGACAAAAAGAAAGAGCGCAAAAAGACGTCGGAGGCAAAAACGTTCTCCGACGTCGCGTATCGCTTGCACGCCTTTTAGGCGGTGCGGCAGATTACTGACCGAACCACTTGACTAACAGCGCCTTGTACGAGCCGTCCTTTTTGGCTTCTTCAAAGGCTTTATCCAGGCGCTCTAAGAGCTTTTTATTGTCCTTGGCGACGATAAAGCCGAATTGTTCGACATTTAAAATCGTATCTTGCAAGGTAAAGAGTTTCTTGTTGCGCGCGTTGCTCGTCATAAAGTACGCAATGGTCGGACGGTCGCCGATGACGGCTTCGCAACCCTTATTCCGGAGTTCCATGTACGTCTCATTCATCGTATTGAAGGTCTTGACGGTTGTGCCTTCAATCGTGCGCGCGTAAGCGGCACCCGAGGTCCCGAGCTGACCGCAAATAATCTTATTTTTCAGATCCTTATCGGTCTTGTAGGTGTCTTTGTCGGCTTTGCGGACCAAAATCGATAGGCCCGAGTCGTAGTAAGGCTGTGTGAAGCCCACTTTCTTAGCGCGCTCTTCGGTAATCGTGATGGCCGCCCCGGCAATGTCAATCTGGCGACTTAAAATCGCCGGAATCAGGGCATCGAACCCCATGGAGACAACCTTGATGGTAAAGCCGGCTTTTTGCCCGAGCATTCGTACCATGTCGATATCGAACCCGACGATTTCCGATCCGTTTTTCGTATCGGTGTATTCAAAGGGAGGATACGTGCTTTCCGTACCCATAATGAGCTGCTCGGCATGAGCAACGGCCGAGGCTGCCGTAAGGGCGCTGCAGGCCGTAAGAAAGAGCATTTTTTTTAACATGGGAAACTCCCGAAAAACAAAACGGTGCCGTGTGGGCGTTTTTGGCCGAACGAGGCGGTCAAGTCACGGATTGTACGAACGATGCAGCGAACTTAAGCCGAACGCGTGCCTTGAATTCATTGGGTTTGTTGCATTTTTTTTACACGTAAAAGTACTTAGACAGGCGTCAAAACTGACTGAAACGATATCCCTTCTTTTTTAGTCGGGAATTATTCGTTAGACTGTCGTAATCTTGACAAAACCACTCGGGAATTCACAGCTATGAAGCTTACAACGCGAGGTCGCTTTGCCGTCACGAGCATGATTGACATTGCGCTTTACGGAAAAAACGGGCCGGTCCGTTTAGCCGACATTGCTCGGCGCGAACAGATTTCGGTGGCCTATCTCGAGCAGATTTTCGGTCGACTGCGTCACGCCGAACTTGTGACGGCCAATCGGGGGCCGGGCGGCGGATACCGTTTAGCGCGTCCCCCCGAGGAAATCAGTGCCGGTGAAATCGTCCGAGCGGTCGAAGAAAGCTTAGATGCCACGCATTGCTACGGCACGGGACAGTGCCGAGGCGGTGCCGAATGTTTGGCGCACGGACTTTGGTCGGATATGAACCGATTGATGACGGATTTTTTAGACGGACAATCGCTTGCGGCGATTAAGACACGTTATGCGAATACGCATCGGTCGCCGGGCGATGAGGCTGTCGTGATATTTAAGAATAAACGGGCTTAAAGAAAGGAAGTAACGTATGAATCTGAAGCGTCCTATTTATTTGGACTATTCGGCAACGACGCCAGTCGATCCGCGTGTGGCCGAAAAGATGATCCCCTACTTGTGCGAGAAGTTCGGGAACCCCGCCAGCCGCTCGCACGCATACGGATGGGAAGCGGAAAAGGCCGTTGACGAGGCCCGTGCCGAGGTTGCCGCCTACATTAACGCCGATCCCAAGGAAATCGTTTGGACGTCGGGCGCAACCGAGTCCGATAACTTGGCCGTCAAGGGGGCTGCGCACTTTTACAAGGACAAGGGCAAGCACCTCATTACCGTTAAGACCGAACACAAGGCGATTCTCGATTCGATGCGCCATCTGGAAACGGAAGGCTATGAGGTGACGTACCTGGATGTTCAGGAAAACGGGCTTCTCGATTTAAAGGTCCTGGAAGCGGCGATGCGTCCGGATACGACGCTCGTGTCCGTCATGGCTGTCAATAACGAAATCGGCGTGATTCAGGATATTGCCGCCATCGGCGAGATGTGCCGTGCTCGCGGCATTATTTTCCACTGCGATGCGACGCAGGCTCCGGGCAAGATGGTTTTAGATACCCAGAAACTCAAAGTCGATTTGATGAGCCTTTCTTCGCACAAGGTCTACGGACCCAAAGGCATCGGCGCGCTTTACGTGCGTCGTAAGCCCCGCGTGCGTATCGAGCCGCAGATTCACGGTGGCGGACACGAACGCGGCATGCGCTCGGGAACGTTGGCCGTGCACCAGATTGTCGGCATGGGCGAGGCCTACCGCCTGGCGCGCCTTGAGCAGGACAAAGACATCGCGCACTGCTTCAAACTGCGTGAGCGTCTTTTAAACGGCATTCTCAAAAATATTCCCGATGTTGTTGTTAACGGGGATATGGAGCACCGTGTCTGCACGAATTTGAATGTTTCTTTTGCCTATGTCGAAGGCGAAAGTCTCATGATGGCCTTAAAGGATATTGCCGTCAGTTCCGGCTCGGCCTGCACGTCCGCGTCCTTAGAGCCGAGCTACGTTTTGCGTGCCCTCGGTCGCGACGATGAACTTGCGCATAGTTCGATTCGTTTCACATTCGGTCGCTTTACGACAGAAGAAGAAATCGATTACACCGTCAAGCTTTTAACCGAGCAGGTCGCTAAGCTCCGTGAGATGTCGCCCTTGTGGGAAATGCACAAGGAAGGTGTGGATTTAAAGTCCGTGAAGTGGAGTAACCACTAGGAGAAATCATGCCCTACAGTGAAAAACTGATCGAACAGTACGAGCACCCGAAAAACGTCGGCACGCTCGATAAGAACGATGAGTCGGTCGGAACCGGCATGGTCGGAGCTCCGGCATGCGGTGACGTGATGCGCTTGCAAATCAAGGTAAACGATGAAGGCATCATCGAAGATGCCAAATTTAAGACCTACGGGTGCGCAAGCGCCATTGCCTCAAGTTCCCTTGTCTCCGAATGGGTCAAGGGTAAGAGCCTTGAGGAAGCCGGTAAGATTTCCAACACGCAAATTGCCGAAGAACTTGCGCTACCGCCCGTCAAGATTCACTGCTCGATTTTGGCCGAAGATGCCGTCAAGGCAGCAATCGACGACTACAAAGCCAAACGCGCCGCCAAGGATAAGAAAGCATGATTACGTTAACTCCGGCGGCCGCCCGACACGTGCAGGCGTTTCTTGCCAAACGCGGTAAGGGCGTGGGCTTACGACTCGGCGTCAAAACGTCCGGGTGCTCGGGCATGGCTTATAAACTTGAATTTGCCGATGCAACCGACAAAGACGACTCGATTTGGGAAAGTCACGGCGTTAAAGTCATTGTCGATGCCAAGAGCCTGCCGTATATCGACGGGACGGAGCTTGACTTTGTCAAGGAAGGACTGCAGTCGGGCTTTAAGTTCAAAAATCCGAACGAAAAAGAGCATTGCGGTTGCGGTAAGTCCTTTAAGGTGTAGTTATCTATGGGTCGTGAATCGGCGTTTTCATTGCTCGGTCTTCCGGAGCGCTTTTCTTTAAGTGACGAGGAGATTGATCGGGCTTGGCGCGAACGCATTGCCCTTGTGCATCCGGACCGCTTTGCCGCTTTAGGCGATGCCGCCAAGCGCGTTGCCGAGCAGTGGGCAGGGCGCCTGAATGATGCTAAGGGAGAACTTACCAATCCGGTGACGCGAGCCAAGGCGCTCCTTGCAGCACGTGGCATTGATCTAGCTGAAGAGACCGATACCCGCATGCCGCAGGACTTTTTGCTGCGCCAATTTACCTGGCGCGAACGCGCGCAGGACGGGGAAAAAGACGCGGTGCTCTTAGAACTTCGCGCCTCCGAAGATTCGTGCCTAAAGGCGCTTGGCGAAGCGCTCGATGAGAAAAAAGATTTTCCCCGCGCTCGGGAATTGGCGCGGGAACTTCTTTTTTTAAGAAAACTTGCCGCCGATTTAGTTTCTTCCTAAAAGGGCGCCTAAGCCGGAGCCCTCGAGAATTACCCTATCAGCGGTTTTATTTCAGGTCGCTCGTGAAAATCGGTCTTAAGCGCGCGATGATGCCCTTGTGAGCGCTCAAAACCGAAGAGTTCTACGCAAAGAGGCGTGCCGGAAAAGCCGCAATTGCCCCGTGCGTCTGCACTCAGTTAAGAAGCATATGCGGCGTGTCAGGGTTCGACTTACAGGACCTGGGAAAAAATTATCTTTTCGACTTCGGCTCGCTGGCCCGCATAGGCTCGAAAGCGCGCTGCAGTCACACTTCCTTTGCTTGTGCCGGACACGACGTACCGTCCGTCAAGCATGTCGGTAAAATGCGCGCCGATAAAGGCCTTTTTTGTGGATTTGTTTTCGGTTACATAACAATAACAAGAAAGCCCTCTTTTTCGTTTTGTTTCAAAGGGATTTCGAAGAAAGGTAAAGGCTTTTCTCGGCCTTTGGATAAGAATCAGGCTCAACCATTTTCTTGAGAAAACCGTTTTATGTCCGGACTCATGCAAATTGCGGAACCGGGAATGAGTTCCGCACCCCACGAAGAGCGATTGGCCGTCGGCATCGACCTGGGGACAACCAATTCTCTGGTGGCAACGGTAGTTAACGGCTCGGTGGAAGTCATTGCCGATGAAAAAGGGCGCAAGATTCTTCCGAGCATCGTGCGTTTTTTGCCCGACGGCGCAACCGAGGTCGGTGATGCCGCCTCCGAGCACCTTATCGATGATGCGCAAAATACGGTCTCTTCTGCCAAGCGTCTGATCGGGCGAGACTTAACGGACATTCACGGGCAGACACTTCCGTATCGATTTGCCGAATCGACGGGCGTGATTCGGATTGACACTTGTGCCGGCAAGAGAACTCCCGTTGAAGTCAGCGCAGAAATTCTCAAGGCTCTGAAAAAGCGCGCCGAAGAGCGCCTGGGCGGGGAGCTCACGGGCGCCGTCATTACGGTGCCGGCGTACTTTGACGATGCACAGCGTCAGGCAACGAAAGATGCGGCGCGCCTGGCCGGACTTGAAGTGTTGCGCCTTCTTAATGAGCCGACGGCAGCGGCTCTTGCCTACGGGCTCGATACCGGAGCCGAGGGGCTTTACTTGGTGTATGACCTCGGGGGCGGAACATTCGATGTGTCGCTTTTAAAGCTTTCACGCGGCATTTTCGAAGTGGTCGCTACCGGAGGCGACAGCGCTCTCGGGGGCGATGATTTCGATCGCCTCTTGGCTCAAGCGGCTCTTGGTCGGGAGAGTCTTTCTTTAGAAGGCCTTTTCGGTCGTGAAAAACGCCGGGCCATCCTGGCGGCCAAGACCTCGCGCGAGGCCTTAACGGAAAAAGACTCCGTCACCTATACCCTTTCGTTGGATTCGGGAAAGACTCTGACGCAAACGGTCACACGGTCGGAATTTGAAGCGCAGTGTGCGCCGCTTGTGACTCGGACGCTCGATGTTTTAACGGGTGTTTTAAAGGATGCGAAAGCCAAGCCTTCTGACGTGAACGGAATCGTTCTTGTCGGCGGGTCAACGCGCATGCCTTGCATCCGAAATGCTGTTCGGGAGGCCTTCGGGAAAGCGCCTTTGACCGACATCGATCCCGATGAGGTCGTCGCTGTCGGAGCTGCTCTTCAAGCCGATAAGCTCGTCGGCAATGCTCGCGATGACGATTGGCTTCTTTTGGATGTCACGCCGCTTTCGCTCGGTCTTGAGGTGATGGGGGGACTTGTCGAAAAGATTATTCCGCGCAATACCCCGGTGCCTGTTGCGATGGCGCAGGACTTTACGACGTTTAAAGATAACCAGACGGCGCTTGCCGTGCACGTTGTCCAGGGCGAGCGTGAACTGGTCGATGCGTGCCGTTCGCTCGCACGCTTTGAGTTGCGCGGGATTCCCCCGATGGCCGCCGGCAATGCCCGTATTCGTGTGACGTATCGCATCGATGCGGACGGGATTCTTTCGGTGACGGCGAGGGAAACAAAAACCGGCATCGAAGCCGGCGTACGTGTGAAACCCTCGTACGGTTTACAAGATGCCGACATCGTTCGTATGCTTCAAGAGGGAAATACTGCCGCCGAGGCTGATAAGGCCGAGCGCAAATGGCGGGAAGAATCTGTTGAGGCCGACCGAACCCTCATTGCCACGCAATCGGCTTTGGATTCGGATGCCGATTTGCTCGATGCGTCCGAGAGAAAAGCTATTGACGAGGCTGTCGAGCGCGTCAAAGAGGCACTTCAAGGCAAGAATGCCGAAGAACTTCGCGCTCGTACGGCAGCTTTGGTGGCTGCTACGGCCGATTTTGCCGCTCGCCGTATGGATCGAGCCATTCGCCAAGCACTCGCCGGACAAAATCTGGCGGCATTAAACGAGAAAGACAAGGAGTAATCCCTATGCCGACTGTTACTGTCGTAGCCAATGCCGTGTGTCCCGAAGGGGCAACGTTTACGGTCGAGACCGGAGAAAACCTGGCGCGTGCACTCGTGAAGCACGGAGTGAAATTGGCACATGCCTGCGAATTTAACGGGGCGTGTGCCACATGCCACGTGTATGTCAAGCAAGGCTACGACTCACTGGCTGAGCCCTCCGATGCCGAGTTCGACAGACTTGACACCGCTTTTGACTCACGACCGGATTCTCGCTTGGCTTGCCAAGTTAAGGTCGGGAATGCGGATTTGGTTATCGAGATTCCGGTTCACAATCGGAACATCGTCGGGGAGCGTTAAGCCATGAGTCTTAACTGGACGGATGCGCAGGCGATTGCCCAAGAGCTTTTCGACACCTACCCGGACCTTGACCCCGTGACGCTGAGAATGACCGAACTTCATGAGCTGGTTTTGGCGTTGCCTGACTTTAAAGACGACCCGGAAGCGAGTAACGAAGCGCGCCTTGAGGCGATTTTGTCTGCTTGGCTTGACGAGCGCGATTAACTGATCGTTCAACCCTCTTGAGAAAACGCAGCAAGCGTTGTTCCGTTAAGGCTGCACGATAAGGGCAAGTCCTTCTTCGTTTTTTCCAAGCACGCGACTGTAATCATCTTTTCTCAAAGGTAGAAATAGTCGCCTAGAAAAGCTCGCCTTCGCGCGGTCCGTCGAAAACGGCAATGACCGGCGCGTGGTCGCTCGGTCGGTCGCTCGAGCGCGGCGTTGTGTCAATGGCAATGTCCGATAAACGAGAGGCCGGACTTGCCGTTGCAAGAATGTGGTCGATGCGTAGCCCTTGATTTTTTTCAAAGCCCCGTTGCCTGTAGTCCCACCAAGAATATGTTCCGGCAGCGTGAGGAAACTTTTCCCACAGGTCGAGGAGCCCTGCATTTAAAAGACCGTAATAGGCATCGCGCTCAGGAGCGGAAACAAGGATTTTTCCCTGCCAACTTTCCGGATTCCAGACATCGGCATCGGTCGGGGCAATGTTAAAGTCGCCGGCCAAAACGAGGTCTTCTTTTTTTTCCGTGAGCGACCGAATCCAATGCGTTAATGCCGCAATCCAATCGAGTTTGTATAGGTATTTGTCACATCCGACTTCTTTGCCGTTCGGAAAATAAGCTCCGATAAAAGTCCATTTCTTTCCCGTGAGTTCTTCGAACGCGACAGCAATCACACGAGCGGAAGTGTCCGGATAGTTCGGAATTCCTTTAGTCGTCAGAACAGCGTTTTTAAACGAGCCGCGTCGCACTAAAAGCGCAACGCCGTTGTAGCTTTTTTGCCCTGTGAAAAAGGCGTCGTACCCGGCCTCGGCCAGCGCCTCTTTCGGAAACTGGTCATCGGTCGTTTTGGTTTCTTGCAAGGCCACGGCGTCAACGGCCGAAGACTTGAGCCAGTCAATCAGAGCGGCAAGGCGCGCGTTGATTCCGTTGACGTTAAACGTGGCAAGTTTCACTGTTTCATCTCGCTTTGCAGGGCATAAAGGAACGCTAATGCCGCATCGAGTGTAAAAAGGTTTTGATCAATGCGGTCAAGAAGTTCGCTTTTCTTGACGGCCTCAAAACCGGCGACCTCACCGTCTCGATTGGTCGGCACGGCGTGGGACTTTAGTTTCACGCGAAAGACCACGGTCCTTTCACGCATCCAACCGTCACGAACCGGGCGTGTGACAAGAAAGGTTGTCGGGGAAGCGATTTGAGAATATTGATCGGGCTTAAGACCTGCTTCTTCAAATGTTTCTCGGGCAAGTGTTTCCTGCAGGGATTCTCCTGCTGAAGTAAGACCGCCAGAGAGCGTATCCCAAAGCCCCGGGTCTACTTGCTTGTTGTGGCTGCGTCGTGCAATCCAAAAGCGTCCGTCATCATCGGTAGCCAGAGCGTGCACACAGGTTGTCGATAGGCCGAGAAATCGAAAGATTCCGCGCTCGGCTTTAGTCACGGCGTGTGAAAAATCAAGCGGAACGACATCTAAAAGCTCGTTTCTCCACTGGGTGATGAGTTTCCCTTCGTGAAGCATTTGAGCCAAAGTGGCTAGGTCCCGGGCCCCTTGTTCTCCGGCGTAGGAAAGCTCCAAACCTCTTGATATAGGCTCAAAGACATCGTAAAAAGCGGGCGACCGGAGAACTTCGTACGAGCGCGGCACGAGAGTCCCGCATACAAGACCGCAAACCGAGAGTGTTCGCGAGCCCTCGGGGGGCGTTTGCGAAGCCGCCTTGGTCAGTCTAGCAAGAAGTTCTCCGACAGAAGCCATCGTTTTTTACTCCTTTTCCGGACGCAGTGTCGGGAAGAGCAGGACTTCACGAATCGAGGACGCGTTTGTCAGGAGCATCACGAAGCGATCGATGCCGATACCGCAACCGCCCGTCGGGGGCATGCCGTACTCAAGAGCGCGAATAAAGTCCGCGTCGTAGTACATTGCTTCATCGTCGCCCTTGCTCTTAGCATCGGCCTGCGCCTTAAAGCGAGCAGCCTGATCGTCCGGGTCGTTTAACTCGGAAAAGCCGTTGGCCGTTTCGCGTCCGTAGATAAAGAGTTCAAAGCGTTCGGTAAGTCCCGGTTTGGTATCCGAAGCACGGGCCAAGGGGCTGATTTCAATCGGGTAGTCGACGATAAATGTCGGCTCGATGAGGCGGCTTTCGGCGACTTCTTCAAAAAGCGCCATCACTAAGGCGCCGAGACCGACCCAGTCGGGCTGCTTGGCACCGAGTTTTTCAAGTTCGCTTCTCAGGAACGTTTCGTCTTTGAGTTGCTCGGGCTTGTACTGCGGAGCGTATTTGAGAATAGCTTCTTGTGGGGTCAACCGGGCAAAGGGCTTAGATAAATCAATCTCGGTTCCCTGATAGTTGAACTTTTCGCTTCCCGTGGCTTCTTTGGCAACGTAGCGCAAAAGGCTTTCGGTGTAACGCATCTGGTCCTCGTAGGTCCAGTACGTCGCGTAAAACTCAATCGTTGTGAATTCCGGATTGTGACGCGTGTCGATGCCTTCGTTTCTAAAGCAGCGATTAAGTTCAAAGACGCGTTCAAAGCCGCCCACGACCAGGCGCTTTAAATAAAGCTCCGGTGCAATGCGAAGATACTGATCCATATCCAGCGCATTGTGGTGTGTGACAAAGGGTTTGGCATTGGCGCCGCCCGGAATCGTGTTGAGCATCGGGGTTTCGACTTCAACGAAACGGTGCTCTTCCATGTAGTGACGAATGGCCGAAACGACTTTAAAGCGTGTGGCAAAGCGGGCGCGACTTTCTTCATTGATAATCAGGTCCACGTACCGCATACGGCAGCACTGCTCGGGGTCGCAAAGACCCTTGTGCTTATCGGGTAGCGGCAAAAGACTCTTGGTAAGAAGGCGCAACTCCTTGACGCGAACGGAAAGCTCGCCGCGGTTCGTGAGGAAAAGCGTTCCGCGTGCCGCAATGATGTCGCCGATATCGTAGGTCTTAAAGGCCGCATAGGACTCGTCTCCCATTTCCGAGGGAGTGAGGAAGTACTGCATGCGTCCCGTAAAGTCCGTGACGGTCGCAAAACTGGCTTTACCCATGATGCGCTTGAGCATCATGCGACCGGAGACGGCAACTTGCACATTGAGTTCTTCGAGCTCTTCCTTGGTTTTGTTGCCGTACTTTTCGCGCAGGTCTCCGAATAAATCGGTGCGCTTAAAGTCATTGGGGAAAGCCACACCCTTGGCGCGAATCGCTTCGAGCTTAGCGCGACGTTCCGCAATAATGTGGTTGATGTCTTCCTGTTGATTAACGGGAGTCTTTGCGTTGTTCTGTTCGGTCATTCTGAATTTCGCCCGATAAAAATAAAGTGAGAAGATAAAGTCTAAACGCCTTGCTTGAGACTTGCCTGAATAAACATATCAAGGTCGCCGTCTAAAACGGCTCCTGTGTTGCCTGTTTCAACGCCGGTCCGTAAATCTTTGACACGACTCTGGTCAAGAACATAACTACGAATCTGGTGCCCCCAGCCGATGTCGCTCTTGGCTTCTTCAAGCTTTTCTTGTTCAGCCATGCGTTTGCGAAGCTCCGCCTCGTAAAGTTTGGCTTTTAATTGTCGCAGAGCTTGCTCGCGGTTGTTGTGTTGACTGCGATCGTCTTGGCAGACTGTCACGATACCGGTCGGAATGTGCGTAATACGCACGGCGGATTCCGTTTTTTGTACGTGCTGGCCGCCGGCTCCCGAAGCGCGAAAAACATCAACGCGCAAATCTGCCGGATTGATTGTGATTTCAATCGAGTCGTCCACTTCCGGATACACGTAGGCGCTGGCAAACGACGTGTGGCGACGCGCATTGGAATCAAAGGGACTCTTGCGCACGAGGCGGTGAATCCCGGTTTCGGTGCGAAGTGTCCCGTAGGCCCAGGGGCCTTCGATGTACAGCGAGCAACCCTTGATACCGGCCACGTCTCCCGGAGTTTCTTCCGTAAGTTTTGCCGTAAAGCCCGAGCGCTCGGCAAACCGTAGGTACATACGTTCGAGCATACTGGCCCAGTCCTGCGCTTCGGTGCCACCGGCACCGGCTTGGATTTCCAGATAGCAATTGGCGCTATCCATCGGGCCGTTAAACATGCGCTTAAATTCAAGATGCTCGACTTCTTTTGCGTAGCCGTCCACTTCGGAGGCGATGGACTCGGCGCCCGCATCGTCCCCTTCCTCGACGGCCATCGAGAAAAGCTCGCGCGCGTCATTGAGTCCCGCTGTCAGGTGTTCGAAACTGCCGACAAGGTCATCGAGTGTTTTCTTTTCTTTGCTGACTGTCTGCGCGTGCTCCGGGTCATCCCAGAGGGCAGGATTTTCCATTTCGCGGTTAACTTCTTCGAGGCGTCGCTTTTTGTGATCGACGTCAAAGATACCCCCGAAGTTCAGTCAGGCGCTTTAAAAGATCTTCGCAGAGGTTTTTCGTGGAATTGATGCGTTCGGCTTCCATGGGTCAATAGTCTGAAAAATATCGAAAAATTAAACAGGCTCGCATTATAAAGACTCGTGGGATTTTTCACGGAAAGCGGTGTAAGCGAAGCAATCGAGGCAGTAGGGAAGATTTGCCGGTTTGTCTCGTGACCTCCGAACGGGCCGACAACAACATAGGTTGCGTTCTGGCTTTTAGTGGACAAAGTGGGAGTTTCTTAGTGTCGGCAATCGGTGCGTTTCACGCGGAGGATTCTCGCCTCTCGGGGAATTCGATTGATGAGTGGTTGAAAAAATTGTTCCGAAAATGTTTACCACAATTTAAGAAAAGCGGAACGGTTGTGGGCCGGATCTCCCTGGTAAGGTTGCATTTGGGCAACGCAAAAAAAGCTTTAATATCAGGGCTTGCGCCCCCCCCCGACGGTGGGAAAATCAGGTTGGTTTTCTCAGGGCATTCTTTGGTAAAGGTGCAATTACTTTGTGTCTTCGAATGACGGAGAAAATCGAGGAGTATGACGAAATGACTTGCGAATCATAAGTGGGTCATTTCAGTCTTTGGCGAGAACGCAGTCACATACCGTCGTAGAAGTTCCGTGAAAAAGAAAGGCAAGAAATGGTCGGCGATAGCTTTATGACAAGTCGTTCCCAGGTTATAAACCTTTGGAGTAATTTCAATGAAGAAGTCGATTCTGGCCATAGCTTTAGGGTTTTCAGCAACAGCGAGTATGGCAGGCAATCCTCCTGTAGCCTCAATGACGGCGCCTCAAACAAAAACCGATGACGTTAGCATTACAGGCGCCTAGGCTCTTCCAGAACTTGTTGCTAGTTTTTAACTTACTATTCGAGTTAATTTATGCGAATCTCTCCTCTATATAAAGCAGTTGCCCTTGCTTTGGGAATTGCTGCATCTGCCAACGCTGCCGCTTCGCTTGCTATTGGAAAAACGGCCCCTGATTTGATCACTGAAGATTTGACTATTTCCGGTGCTTACGATATGGGCATTTATGCTGGCTCTGGAAAACAATTCAACTTTTCAGGTAAGAACCTATCAATTGATATTACCGAAGGCCCTGGTTGGGGAAAGGGAAATGTAGGTATTCGTGCGGGATATGTAAATTCATCATCCGCCACGCAAAGTACTATTAATCTAGGGAATAAAGGTAAAACCGAAAGCATTTCTGTAAAAGTTACGGATAACTCAGGTGTGGATGATGTCGCTATCGGTATTTGGGCCGAGGGCAATGTTGCAAATAAAGGTGGTGTTATTAACATTAACACAAAATCTCTTGTCGTTGATGTCACTACAAAAACTTGGGCTTATGGTCTCTATTCACAGAACAGGACTACAACCTCTACATCTGACCTTAGCACTATAAATATCAATGCTGATGATATTTACATTAATGCAACTACCACTGGTTCTAGTGAGAAAGGCCATTCAGCGAATGCTATTGTTGCCCACTCTCAAGGGGGCATGAACATAAATGGCAATTTGGAAGCTCATGCTACAAGCGCTGCCATTTCGACTAGAGGCGCTAGCACAATTAAAATCAATGAGGACGGCCTTCATTCAACCAAGCTTTACGGCAATATTGATTTTAATTACGATAAAGGAACCTCTGGAACCGTTGCCGACGCAACTGTCATCGTCAATTTTTCTGGATCGGATTCAATTTGGGTAGGCAATAGCTCCGTTTCTTACGGCACTGGCAAACCTTCTGATCAGAGTTATCTTGATGTAGTTAATCTTCGGATTAAATTACAAAATGGTGCAGTTTGGGAACCTACGGTGATTGATGAAATTGAAAATAATGATACCGAAGGGCTTGAGAATATTCCATTAAACAATCTCGTTTTAAATGACGCTACCATTAATATTAAGAACTCAGAGCAGACGGTAAAGGTCGATAATCTCGAAGGCACGGGCGGCACTATCAACGTTGCTGCTACTGCGAAAGATGGTGCGATTACCAACATCGGCAAATTGTGCATTGGCCAAACGGATGCAGATAACGATATAAAGTTGGCTGTTAACGCGACGGGCATCAATGCCGACGATATTTCCGATGTTGATTCGGCATTGACGGCTATGAAAAACGCTGTTCAATTTTCGTCCAACACAGTCAATTCCATCACTAACACCGTCGCGGAAGGTGCGGTGAAAGGGGCAATTACCCAGACAGTTAACGCTGACGGCACCACCAGCACCGTTGTTCAAGAAGAGAATACAAAGCTCTCTGCGTTCCGAACCGTTTCCTCGATGGGCGTCATGGCATGGCGTCATGACATGAATGACCTGACAAAGCGTATGGGCGAATTGCGCACAAGTCCGGAAGGAATCGGCTCATGGGTTCGCTTGTACGGGTCTG
>OWIO01000417.1_pt1 | contig 38816 bp, 27 predicted proteins | sample 1733011 | NCBI WGS metagenome assembly OWIO01 (sample SAMN05065779, study PRJEB22554) | human gut metagenome | biome: ENVO:2100002; feature: ENVO:00000062; material: ENVO:00002003 | host: Homo sapiens | place: USA | reverse complement strand
CGAGATGACGTCGAGTCTCGTGGGCTCGGAGATGTGTATAAGAGACAGCTACTAAGCGTATGCACCTCTTGCTCCAATAGCGACGAGGAAGAGAAAGATTGGACGGGCCAACCCTCTGTAACGATTTCCGATCCTGTCGGTGAAAAAGACATTTCGATAACGATTACGCCAGAAAATGCCGTAGCTGCGGCATATACCTGCATCGCCGAGGGGGGGGGAAGCAAGCCCACGGCGGAAGAGGTGCTCGAAAAGGGAATTCAGATAGATGCGACGCAACCTTCGACCATTGTCATCGACTGGCTGGACTATGACACGGACTACGTGGTTATCGCAGCCGTGAGGAGCAAGGAAGGAACCGTTGCATCGGACACTGCCGAAATCACTACGGCGAAAGATACTGCAATTGATTTAGGGCAGGGAGCGAATACCTATATCGTCTCCAAGGCCGGAACCTATTCTTTCACTCCCGAAAAGGTCGACGGAACTCCGATCGACGGAATTGCTTCGGCGAACTGGATCTGGGCGACGAAGGCGGATGAAAACGACAAGGAACAGAAACTACTTGACAATGTCGCATATGCCGGTGGAAAGATCCGCTTTACGACGACCGGAGAACGGGGCAATGCCGTAATCGCCGCATTCGATGCAACCGGAAAAAGCATTTGGGTATGGCTTATCTGGTGTACCGAACAGCCGGAAGAGATGGAGTATGAAAACGGCGGCGTTTTCCTCGACCGCTTTTTAGGCGCGACTGCCGCCGACCTGACCGATGGAGAGGCGACATGGGGAAATATCCTCTACCAATGGGGGCGCAATGTGCCCATTTATGCCGGTTATGTCGACGAATGGGGCGAAGAAGAAGTATTCAACGAAGCCCGCAAGTGGACGATAATGAATCCGGAACTATTTTTCTTTTGGGACGTTTCGAAATCATTGACGTCGGTTGCCGGATCATTGGCGGCACCTACTACATTCTTTGCGGATCAGAAGACCTGCAACTGGACGGTAGAGGATCAGTCGCTTTGGGGAGAAACGAAAACGAACTACGATCCTTGTCCTGCCGGCTATCGGTTGCCTTCGGAGAAGAGTTGGGGTAACTTTTTCTCCGATCTGAAGATTCTCGAAGACGAGAGCGGGGCGACTTATACCTACAAGGGCAAGACCGCATGGTACCCCGCGATGAATAACGGACGCATGTTCGATACCGGCGAAAACATCAAGGGGTTTCCCGCTTTTACGGTTTGGAATTGCAGCTACATGATATCAGATCCCATGGGAATATTAGACATGAATCCCCCTTATTCGGTGGAGGAGCTGATCGAAATGGGCTTGATCATTAGTGCTCCTCAACGGGCTTACATGCAATATAATAATATGCAGGATGTTGTGAACGCCCATTTTGCCGTGGCCAATCCCTCTTTCGCTTTCGCAGTTCGTTGCGTAAAGGAATGATTTTCGTTCAGAATATCATACCAACGATTCGCCCCTGCCGCAATGGCAGGGGCGAATTGTTTTCCGTAGCCGCTTCAACGATCGATATCGAACGCTTATTGATGCTGCGGCCGCAGCAGGTCGAGGACGACTTTCACAGGCGAGAACGTCGTGACGGGGACGTCGACGAAAACGGTGTTCCAGCGTGCCATCGCGCCGTTCCACAACCCCGGCAGCTCCTGCGCCCGCAGCTCGCGGCCGGCATAGGATTTCGACGAGATGAAACCCGTCTGCGGATCGGTATACCGCCGCAGGTCGAATTTCTCGCCCCTCACGTTGCGCACGCCGCAGACCAGATCGACCGGATTGAAGTGGGTGGCCCGCTGCATGAGCGGCCGGTCGGCGGGTGCGATCTGGCTCGACTCGGCGATTTGGAGCGATTCGGTGCCGTCGTCGTTGACCGCCCAGAAGGGGCCGCCGCCCGGCTCGCCCTCGTTGCGCACCATGCCGCACAGGCGGATGGGACGGTCGAGGACGGCGCGCAGCACGGCCGAGTTGTAGTCGTCGGGCAGCTTCACGCAGAGCCGTTCGCGGATGAAGCGGGCGATGTCGGCCAGTTCGGCGCCGCCCGTATCGAGCGCGCGGATATACTCGAAACTGCGCTCCTGCAATTCGAGCAGCAGTCCTGCCAGCACCTTCTTATAGGTTACCGTGTCGCCGCGGCGGGCGTCGGTGGTCACGTTGTCGATGTTCTTGACGAAGACGAGGTCGGCGTCGATCTCGTTGAGGTTTTCGATCAGGGCGCCGTGTCCCGCCGGACGGAAAAGCAGTTCGCCCGCATCGGTGCGGAAGAGCGTGTTGTCGGGATTGACCGCCACCGTGTCGGTCGAAGGCTTCTGTTCGGAGAACGAGATGTCGTAACGCACGCCGAAACGCTGCTCGTAGCGAGGTATCTTCTCGGCCATCAGCGCTTCGAAGCCTGCGCGGTGTTCCGGCGAGACGGTGAAGTGGATGCGCACGCGGCCTCCTGCGGCGGCATATTGCGCCCCTTCGACCAGATGCTCCTCGGCCGCCTTGCGCGGCCCTTCGGGGTAGGCGTGGAACGTCACCAGCCCCTTGGGCCGGCCCCCGTAGCCGAGCCCTTCGAGGATGATGTGTTCGACGACGGTGCGGTCGTCGGCGCCGGCGGGCAGCGTCGCGCGCAGCTCGGGCCAGAAGGCGAACCGTTCGATGTTTTGCAGCAGGCGGTCGATCCCCTCGCTGCGCCGCCCCTGTTCGACGAAGGCGAACAGCTCCTTGAACATGCGCGTGGCGGCTCCCGACGCCGGAACGAACTTGACGACGCCGAGCCGAGCCGCCGCGTCGTCGTAGCGGCGCACGGCGGCCGCCACTTCCTGCGGCGCGGGAACGAGAATGCCGTCGCCCGGAGCGGCGGCGCGGACGACTTTCAGGAAGGGAAAGCCGCGGCGGAAGTTTTCGAGTTGGCGCTCCACCGCTTCGGGGGTGAGGCCGTGAGCCCGGATGCAGGCCGTATCCTGTTCGGTGAACATAGGCGGTTCAGGTTTTAGTGCATGGCGATCGGTTGCGGAAGCTGCGCTCCGTTTCCGGTTTCGACCGAACGTTTTCGATAAGCCGAGCGCAGTTCAGACTATGCCGAGGCGAGAAAACGAAGAATGAAATTCAATGTTTTCGTTAAGCCAAATAGGCAGAGCCGCGCTTGCACAGGCGATGCCGAGGCGAGAAAACGGCCGTCGGAAACAAGGGTAAAGTTAATAAAAATTCCCTATCTTTGCAATATGATTCGGGATTTTTATGACATCGACCTCTCCGGCCGCAACAGTTTCCATGTGCGGCAGCGGGCCGCGCGGCTCGTCGAGTTCGAAACGACGGACGACCTGACCGCCTTTTTCAGGAAGGGGGCGCCCGCGAAATGGACGGTGCTGGCGGGGGGCAACAACATTCTCTTCACGCAGGATTTCGACGGTGTGCTGCTGACCCCGCGCGCCGCGTCGATCGACGTCGTGGCCGAGACGCCCGACGCCGTGGCCGTGCGTGCCGAAGCGGGCGTCGAGTGGGACGACCTGGTGGCGTGGGCCGTCGAACGCGACCTGTGGGGCATCGAGAACCTCTCGCTCATCCCGGGCAAGGTCGGGGCGGCGCCGGTGCAGAACATCGGAGCTTACGGCGCAGAGGCGAAAGATGCGATCGAGAGCGTCGAGATGTTTTGCACGGATACATGCAACACGCTGATCCTCTCGCGGGAACATTGTGCCTTCGGCTACCGCGAGAGCGTCTTCAAACATGCGCTGCGGGGGCGGGTCGTCATCACGGCGGTCACCTTCCGGCTGAGCCGCCGTCCGCGGCCCGATCTGGGTTACGGCGATCTGCTGCGCGAGACCGAGGCGCGCGGGGGCGCCACGCTGCGCAACATCCGCGAAGCGGTCTGTGCGATCCGGCGCTCGAAGCTGCCTGACACGGCCGTACTGGGCAATGCCGGCAGTTTCTTCAAGAATCCGGTGGTGGAGGCCGCCGTCGCCGAACGGCTTCGGACGGACTACCCCGCCCTGCCGCTCTACCCCGCCGCCGAAGGCCGCATGAAACTGGCCGCAGGATGGCTGATCGAGCAGGCGGGCATGAAGGGGCACCGCGAAGGCTGCGTGGGCGTCCACGACCGGCAGGCGCTGGTGCTCGTCAATTACGGGGGCGCCACGGGCGGCGAGGTGCTGGCGCTGGCTCATAAAGTGCAGGAGGCCGTGCGCGCGAAATTCGGCGTGGAGATCGCCGCCGAAGTAAACGTTTTATAATTATAAAATGAACGGATGACACGATCTGTCGGGTACGCCGTGCAGGTGCAGCCTGCGGAGGACGCCATCGGCGGGCCGCGTCCGCCGGCGACTGCGGCCCGCACGGCTCGGAGAGCCGCATCTCTGAGGCGCCAAGTCCCGACGACACGGCCGCTTCGATTAATTCTTAATTCGATACATAGATGCTGACCGACCGTTTTCAATCCTACGTCGAGCGCCACGGGCTCTTTTCCCGCGACGACCGTATTCTGCTGACCGTTTCGGGCGGCGTCGATTCGATGGTGCTGCTGTCGCTCATGGCCTCGCTGGGCTATCGGTTCGGCGTGGCGCACTGCAATTTCCAGCTGCGCGGCGCCGAGAGCGACGAGGACGAGGTGATCGTAGCGCGCGAGGCGGCCCGCTACGGCGTGCCGTGCTACAACCGGCGGTTCGACACGGCGGCCGAAATGGAGCGCACGGGCGAGTCGATGGAGATGACGGCCCGCCGGCTGCGCTATGCGTGGTTCGAGGAGCTGCGGCGCGAGCACGGCTATGCGGCCATCGCCGTGGCGCACCACGCCGACGACTCGATCGAGACCTTTTTCATCAACCTGCTGCGCGGTACGGGGCTGCGCGGGCTGACGGGGATCAGCACCCGCATGGGACGGGTGGTGCGGCCGCTGATGTTCGCTTCGCGCCGCGAGATTCTGGAATACGCCGTGGCGCAGAAGATTCCCTTCCGCGAGGACTCTTCGAACCGCTCGACCAAATACCTGCGCAACAAGATCCGGCTGGGGCTGATCCCCCGCATCCGCGAAATCAACCCCAAGTTCACGAGCCTGATGAGCCGCAACCTCGCGCGCCTGACCGACGCCCAGCTGTTCATCAACCACGGCATCGAACGCATCCGCTCGGAGGCCGTCACCTCGGACACGGGGATCGATACGATCCATCTCGACCGCCTCGATCCGGCCTTTCCGCAGGGATTCGTGATCTACGAACTGTTGAGTTCGGGCTACGGATTCAAGGGCGACGTGATCGACGCACTGTGCCACTCGCTCGAACAGGACGCCACGGGACGGCGGTTCTACGCCCGCGAAAGGGTGGCCTCGATCGACCGCGGAAAGATCGTCATAGCGCCGATAGCCCCCGACGACGCGTGTCTGACGACGGTGCGCAAAGGCGCCCCGCGCAGCTACTGCGGCAACTCGGTCCTCTACTACGAATACTGCGACATCGACACGATCAAGAATTTCGGCGTTCCCGAGAACATCGCGCAGATAGACGCCGACCGCCTGCAATTCCCGCTCACGCTGCGCCGCTGGCGCGACGGCGACTGGTTCGTGCCGTTCGGCATGACGGGCCGCAAAAAGGTGTCGGACTTCCTCGTCGACGCCAAGGTCTCCGTGGCCGAGAAGCAGCGGCAGTTCGTGCTGCTGTCGGGCGACGAGATCGTCTGGCTCGTCGGACGCCGCATCGACGACCGCTACCGCCTTACGCCCGACACGGAAAACGTGTTGCGCATCACCAAAGAAATCGTTTAAAATGGCAAAGAGCGCTCTGAAATTCAAGGATTCCGTCGCCCAGTACGAACGGATCGCGGCAGAGGTCGCGGCCCGCCGGTTTTCCGGCATCTACCTGCTGATGGGCGAGGAGAGCTACTTCATCGACGCACTCTCGGACCAGCTGGCCGCGACGATCCTCGACGAGGCCGCGCGGGCCTTCAACCAGATCACCGTCTACGGGCGCGACTCCGAGGCGGGGCAGGTGATCAACCTCTGCCGCCAGATGCCGATGATGGGACAATACCAGGTGGTGATCCTCAAGGAGGCACAGCAGCTCAAGGGGCTGGACAAGCTCGCGCTCTACACGCAGAAGCCCTCGCCGACGACCATTCTCGTGATCTGCCACAAGGAGAAGAACGCCGACAAACGCTCGGCCTTCTACAAGGGCTGTGCGGCGAACGGCACGGTGCTGGAATCGGTGCGCCCGCGCGACTACGAGATCGCGGCGTGGTTACAGCAGTTCATCCGGCAGAAAGGATTCACGATCGACCCCAAGGCGCTTTCGATGCTGACCGACCATTTGGGAACCGACATCGCAAAGATCTCCAACGAAATCCGGAAACTCACCGTCTCGCTGCCCGAGGGCACGCAGCGCATCACCGACGCCGACATCGAGGCCAACATCGGCATTTCGAAGGATTTCAACAACTTCGAACTCTGCAAGGCGGTCGTCACGCGGGATATGGCCCGCGCGCTGATGATCGCCGAGCACTTCGCCCGCAACCCCAAGGACAACCCGTTGCTCTTGACCGTCATGGCGCTGTTCGGGCAGTTCAAGGAGCTGTTCGTGGTCAACTACCTGCGCTGGCTCGCACGCCACAAAGGACGACCCTTTCCGCCGGACACGGAACTGATGCGCATCCTGCGCAAGAACAACACGTTCGTCATCGGCGAGATCAAGCAGAACGCCGCCGGATGGGACAACCGCAAGGTGTTCAACATCCTCGGGCTGCTGCGCGAATACGACGCCAAGAGCAAGGGACTGGGTGCGGGCGGCGCGTCGGACGGTGAACTGCTGCGCGAACTGCTGCTGAAAATCTTTCTGCTTTGACCGGTCTCTACCTATACCAGACCGTGCATCTGGCCCGGGGCCGCGCGCGCAACGTCGCCGGACACATCGCCGTGCTCGACGCCGCGTCGCGCGAACTGTTCGGACGCCCCTACGCCCCCGCCGCAGAGCGGCTCGCGAAGCGTATCGAGACGCTCTCCGCCGCGGAACGCTATCCGGCGGGCGTGTCGGGCTTCGTGCGCATCGAACTGGACCCCGACGGCACGGAACGTCTGCTCCCGGCAGGGGTGTCGCTCTACGACGGCTACGCCTTCCGGAGCCTTCAGCCCGAAGCCGTGACCGTCGGATACGATCTGACGCTCTCCGAGGCTCCGACTTCCGCGCGCGAGGCCGCAGCGCAGCTGGCACGCAGGCTGGCCGAACGGCGCGGGGCGGAAGTCGCCGTGCGCTGCGACAGCGCGGGAATTCTCCGCTCGGCCGACGACGCGCCGCTGCTGGCCATCGCCGGCCGCACCGTCCTGACAGCCCCCGGTCCCGCAAGCGTCGAACGCCGCCTGGCCATGCTGGCCGTTCGGGCCGCAGGGCTGGAACTGCGCGAAGAGGCCTTCGGACGCGCCGACCTGCCCTCGCTCGACGAACTTTTCTTCGCCGACCACCGGGGCGTCACCTCGCTTTCGCGCTGCGACGGGCTGCCGCTGATGACCTTCGTCGCCGAACGCATCGCCGAAGCGATGGAGGGTCTTTTTCCGAAAAAATAGAAACCGGACCGGACGCAACCGTCTTATCTTTCGGGGAACCAAAACCCGAAAATCGTGAAAAAATACCTCTTTACGTATGCGGTTCTTGCAACCGCACTGCTGTTTTTCACCTGCCGCCATTACCGCGCCGAGAACCGGCGGCTGGTCGAAAACCAGACGGCCCTGGCGGCCGACGTCACCCGTTACCGCACACGACTGGGCGCGGAGGCGGCCTCGGTGCAGGCCCTCCGGCTGCGGTGCGGGGAGTTCGAAACGCTGCGCGCGGCCGACGCCGAGCAGATCCGGCGCCTCGGCATCCGGCTCCGCAGGCTCGAAGCCGCCGCCAAGGCCGTCGCCGTCACCGACGCCGAAATCCGCACCCCGCTGCGCGACACCGTCGTCGTCCGGATACACGACACGCTCCCCGTACGCGACACCGTCCGGATGTTCCGCTGGCGCGACCCGTGGATTTCGGTCGAAGGACGCATCGGCCGCGACTCGGCCGCCTGCCGCATCCGCAGCGTCGACACCCTGCGCCAGGCGGTCCACCGCATCCCGCGCCGTTTCCTCTTCATCCGCTGGGGCACGAAGGCCCTCCGGCAGGAGATCGTCTCGACCAATCCCCACACACGGATCGTCTATGCGGAGTACGTGAAAATCGAACGCTGAAAAATTTTCCGCAAAAATCCGGCTGTCCCGTAGGGGTCGGCCGGATTTTTCGTGTCACAATAGAAACGACAGCAAACCATGAATCCGGACAACCATACCTGGGACCTTCTGGTCGGCGCCCTCAAAGGCACGCTCGGCGAGGCCGAACAGCGCGAATTCGACCGATGGGCCGCCGAAGCGGAAAACCGCCGCTTCTACAACAACCTGACCCGCGTATGGCGCGAAATACAGCAGCGGGCCGCGGCTTACGAGCCGGACCGCGACCGGCTGTGGCGGCAGTTGCAGCAACGGATCGGAACCTACGAAATTCCGCATGCGGACCAGCTTCCGAAACGTCGCCGGAGCCACCTGCTGCAAATGGTCATAGCTGTCGCCGCGGCAGTCGCCGTGACCCTTTTCGCAACCCGCGCCGACCTCTTCCGCTCCGCCGCAGAGACGGCGGAACAGCGGCTCTGCGCCTTCGAAGGCAAGTCGCAGGCGCGGCTCTCCGACGGCTCGACGGTCTGGCTCCACGGCGGATCGACGCTCACCTGCGACGCCCGTTTCGCCGCCGGGGAACGCCGCGTGAAACTCCGCGGCGAAGGGTTCTTCGAGGTGGCCAAAGACTCCGAACGCCCCTTCACCGTCGAGGTCGAAGGGTTGGAAATCAGCGTCCACGGCACGAAATTCAACGTCCGCACCGCGGCCGACCGCTGCGTGTCGGTCTCGCTGGTCGAAGGCTCGGTGTCGCTCGACACCGGGCGCGGCAGCCGCAGACTGCTGCGTCCCGGGGAGATCGCCTGTTACGACCCCGACACGCGCAAAGTGGTCATCGGACGCGGCAACGTGGCGATGGAGTCCTGCTGGGCCGCGGGAAAACTCGCGTTCGAACGGCAGTCGCTGGGCGAAATCTGCCGCTACATGGCACGCTGGTACGACACCGAAATCCACATCACCCCGGCCCTCGCACACAACTACGCCTACACGTTCACCATTACCGACGAACCGCTCGAAGAGATCCTGCGCATCATGAGCCGCATCAACCCCATCGCCTACACGTTCGCCGAAGACAACACCGTCACGATTTCCGAACTCGAATAAACCCTGCATTACGACCTTTAAAAACCCGATTGCCTATGAAGCGATAAACCGACCCCCTACCCGACCTTACCGCAGCGGCCCATGACCAATGCCGCCGCAAACTTTCCACAAACTTAAAATTTCAACCATGATGCACTTCAGACTATTTGCAATCCTCTTGCTGCTGGTCGCAGGCAGTACGACGGTTGTATCCGGCCAGACGCAGCAGGAACCGGCGCTCGACATGGAGTTCACGGACATCCCGCTTTCGGAGGCCATATCCCGTATCGAGAAGAACACCCGCTACACGTTCTTCTACGACGCCAAGCAGACCGACCTCTCCCAACGCGTGAACCTCAAGGCGAAGCGAATGCCGATTTCAGCCGCCTTGAAGGAAATGCTCGCCCCGACAGGGCTGAACTTCACCATCACCGAACGCCAGATCGCCCTGATCCCGGCCCGCAAGGCCGCGGCCCGGCAGCGCACGATCGCAGGCGTCGTCAACGACTCGTCCGAAACGCCGCTGGCGGGCGTGGCCGTCACGCTCGTGGGCGACAACACCCGCGGTGCGGTAACGGAAGCCAACGGCAGCTTCACGCTCACGGTCCCCGACGCCGACATAACGCTCAGCTTCACCTATCTGGGCTACGTGAGCAAGAAAGTCGCCGTCCCCGCCACGCAGAACAACGTGAAGGTGTTCCTTACGGAGGACGCCGTGAAGATGGAGGATGTGGTGGTCGTGGGTTACGGAACCCAGAAAAAGGTGAACCTCACGGGCGCCATCGCCACGGTGGACGAAAAACAGCTGCAGAACCGGTCGGCGCCTTCGGTGGCCCACATGCTGCAAGGCTCCGTCCCGGGACTCACGGTCTCGACTTCGTCGGGACGCCCGGGCAATCCGGCCAGCCTCAACATCCGCGGCATCACCTCGATCAACGGCGGTTCGCCGCTGGTGCTGGTCGACGGCGCCGAAGGCGACCTGATGAAGATCAACCCCAACGACGTGGCCTCGATCTCGGTGGTCAAGGACGCTTCGGCGGCGGCCATCTACGGCGCCCGTGCGGCATTCGGCGTGGTGCTCGTGACGACCAAGAGCGGCGACTCCTCGGGCAAGACCCGCATTTCGTACAGCGGCCGCTGGGGCTGGAACGAACCCACCACCTCGACCGACTACGAGACCCGCGGCTACTACTCGGTCTACCTCAACGACCTCTTCTGGCGCTCCTACGCCGGAAACAACTACACGCGCTACACCGAACAGGACATGATGGAGCTGTGGGCGCGCCGCAACGACCGCACGGAGCATCCCGACCGCCCGTGGGTCAAGATCGACCAGCGCGACGGCCGCGACACCTATGTCTACTACGGCAACACCGACTGGTATCACTACCTGTTCAAGGACGAGCACCCGAACACGAGCCACAGCATCTCGCTCTCGGGAGGCAACGACCGTGTGGACTATCTGCTCTCGGGCAGCTATTACAGCGAGGAGGGACTTTTTCGCCAGCATCCCGACAAGCTCCAGAAGATCACATTCCGGTCGAAAATCACCTTCGACATCAACAAGTGGCTGAAGGTGAGCAACAACACCAGCTACTACAACTACAAGTACTTCTACCCCGGCCCGAGCGATGTCAATACGGCCTTCTCGTGGAGCACCGTACACGGACTGGCTTCGTTCGTTCCCGTCAACCCCGACGGCACGAGCGTCTACAACACGTCGTTCTCGAACTACCAGATCATGGACGGACTGCCCACGATCCTCAACAAAGACGGCCACACCAACGACGACCATACGGACAACATGTCGACCACGACGGAGCTGACCTGGACCCCGGTCAAAGGGCTGGAGATCAAGGGTAACTTCACCTACATGTTCAACACCACGCGCTACACCAACCGTCAGGTCAACACCGAGTACTCGCAGTATCCGGGTGAAATAAACACGCTCACGTCCGGAAAGATGGAGGACAAACTCTATGAAAAGAGCATGACCCACACCTACTATCAGGCCAACCTCTACGGCACGTTCGAACGCACCTTCGCCCGGGACCACAACTTCAAGGCGATGGTCGGCTTCAACTGGGAGACCAAATTCCTCAAGGACGTGGCCGCAACGGGTTACAACCTGCTCTCCGAAACGCTCAACGACCTGAACCTCGTGGGCCAGGGCGCCGACGGCGAAAAACGCATGGAGGTAGGCGGCGGTCAGAACGAATACGCCCTGATGGGCTTCTTCGGCCGTCTGAACTACGACTACAAGGGCAAATACCTCGTCGAGGCGAGCGGCCGCTACGACGGCACATCGCGCTTCAAGCGCGGGCAGCGCTGGGGCTTCTTCCCCTCGTTCTCGCTGGGATGGCGCGTCTCGGAAGAGGCCTTCTTCGACGGCATCCGCGACCAGTTCAACAACCTCAAACTGCGCTTCTCGTACGGCCAACTGGGCAACCAGAACGTCGGTTATTACGACTATATCCGCAAAATCTCGATCGGGAGTCAAAACTACCTGTTCGGCGGCGACAAGCCCACCACGGCGACCATCTCGGCCCCGGTGGCTTCCGACCTCTCGTGGGAGCGAAGCATCCACAAGAACCTCGGCGTGGACATGAGTTTCCTGAACAACCGTCTGGCCTTCTCCGCCGACTTCTACATCCGTGACACGAAGGACATGCTCACCGCGGGCATCGCCCTGCCGGCCACCTACGGCGCCGACTCGCCGAAAATGAACAGCGCCGACCTGCGCACCAAGGGCTACGAGCTCTCGCTCAACTGGCGCGACGAGTTCCAGCTGCTGCGCCGTCCGTTCTCGTACAGCGTGACGCTGACCTTCAACGACTACGTTTCGAACATCACCAAGTTCGACAACCCCGACCGCTCCTTCGCCAAGAAATACTACGAAGGCATGCGCTGGGGCGAAATCTGGGGTTACCGCATCGACGGACTGTTCGCCTCGGACGAAGAAGCCCGCAACTACCCCGTCAATCAGACGACCGTGAACGAGATCATCAACGCCTCGGCAGGAGCCGAAAAGGGACTGCACGCCGGCGACCTGAAATTCCGCGATCTGGACGGCAACAACGTAATCTCCATCGGCAAGAACACCGTCGACGATCCGGGCGACCGCGAAATCATCGGCAACAACCAGCCGCGCTACCACTACGGCGCCACGCTGGCGCTGCAATGGGCAGGCATCGACTTCTCGATCTTCTTCCAGGGAATCGGCCGCCAGGACTGGTACCCGGCCGCCAACGCACTGGCCTTCTGGGGTCCCTACGCACGTCCCTACGCCACCTACCTCCCCAAGAACTTCCACACGCAGATCTGGTCGGAGGAGAATCCGAACTCCTATTTCCCCCGTCCGCGCGGCTACACGGCCCTGCAGGGAACCAACCGCGAGCTGACGGCCGTCAACGACCGCTACCTGCAAAACATCGGCTACTGCCGTCTGAAAAACCTCACGGTGGGCTACACGCTGCCCAGGCAATGGACCCGCAAGGCGCTGATCGAGAGCCTGCGCATCTACTTCACGGGCGAAAACCTCTTTACCTGGTCGGGCATCCGCTCGGATTACATCGACCCTGAAATGGCCGCCACGAACGGCAACCTGCGTCTCTACCCCTGGCAGCGGACCTACATGTTCGGCGTGGACGTCACCTTCTAACCGCTTAAATGAGAAGAGTTATGAAAAAGATTCTATCGATACTGACCGTAGGCTGCGCCCTGACGCTTTCGTCGTGCGAGGACTGGCTCGACAAATATCCGCTGGCGCAGATGTCGCCCGAGACCTTCTTCTCGAACGAAAACGAGTTGCAGGCCTTCAGCAACACCTTCTACACGATCTTCCCCGGCGACGGCCTTTACAACGAAGGCTACGACAACATCGTGAAGAACGAAATCGCCGCCGAAATGCGCGACGGCCGCACGATTCCCGCCTCGGGCGGCGGCTGGACGTGGACCGACCTGCGCAAGTTCAACACCCTGCTCGAATACTCGGGCAACTGCAAGGACACCGACATCCGCAACCGCTACGACGCCGTGGCCCGTTTCTTCCGCGCCTACTTCTATTTCGAGAAGGTGAAGCGCTTCGGCGACGTGCCCTGGTATGCCAAGCCCCTCGGTTCGGCCGACCCCGAGCTGAAGCGTCCCCGCGACTCGCGCGAATTCGTCATGCAGCGCATGATCGAGGACATCGACTTCGCCATCCGCTATCTGCCGGCCGAACGCGATCTCTACCGCGTGACGAAATGGACGGCGCTGGCGCTCAAGTCGCGCTTCTGCCTCTTCGAAGGCACGTTCCGCAAGTACCACGGCATCGACGGCTACGAACACGACTGGAAATGGTATCTCGAACAGGCCGCCGACGCAGCCGAGGAATTCATCACCAACAGCGGCTATTCGCTCTACACCGCGACCGGACCGGCCACCAGCTACCGCGACCTGTTCGCCTCGGAGAACGCGCAGAGCGTCGAGGTCATCCTCGCCCGCGACTATAATTCGGCGCTGGGCGTCTTCCACAACGCCAATTTCTACACCATCAGCGCCTCGTACGGCAAACCGGGCATGACGCGCAAGATCGTCGACAGCTACCTGATGGCCGACGGTTCGCGATTCACGGACAAGGCCGGCTGGGAAACCATGGAGTTCAAGCAGCAGTGTTCGAACCGCGACCCGCGCCTGGCCCAGACCATCCGCACGCCGGGATACACGCGTATCGGAGCCACGACCAAGCTGGCGCCGGACCTGGCGAACTCGATCACCGGCTACCACGTCGTGAAGTTCGTCACCGGAACGGCGCAGGACGCCTACAACAAGTCGTTCAACGACCTGCCGATCTTCCGCTCGGCGGAGGTCTACCTCAATTTCGCCGAGGCCAAGGCCGAGCTGGGAACCCTCACGCAGGAGGACATCAACCTCTCGGTCAAACGGCTGCGTGACCGTGTGGGCATGTCCAACCTGATCCTCGACGACGCCAACAAAAACCCCGACCCCTACCTGTCGGATGCGAAGACCGGCTATCCCAACGTCACGGGTGCGAGCAAGGGGGTGATCCTCGAAATCCGCCGCGAACGCACCATCGAGCTGGCGATGGAGGGATTCCGCTACTACGACATCATGCGCTGGAAGGAGGGCAAGACCTTCGAACAACCGCTGCTGGGCCTCTACATCCCCGCCAAGGGCGAGTACGACATCGACGGCGACGGAACGCCCGACGTCTATTTCGCCACCAAGGGCGAGACGCCCTCGACCACGGCCAAACTGACGCTGGTGATCGACCAGGACATTCTCTTCTCCGACGGCGACCACGGCTACATCTCGCCGCACAAGAACAACCCCGGCATCTGGGACGAAACCCGCGACTATTTCTATCCGATTCCGACCGACGACCGCTCGCTGACGGGCGGCGCCCTGACCCAGAACCCCGGATGGAACGACGGACTGAATTTTTAACCGCAAAACAAACCGAAAAATGTTGGAACTCATGAAAAAATACCTGATGACCCTGCTGACGCTCGGCCTGGCCTGCAATGCCGCAGCCTGCATGGAGGACGAACCGTTCTACGACACCGAAATTCCGCCCCACGTCTCGATCGACAACTCCAAGGGCGAGGATGTGACACGCCTGGTGACCTACAATGTCGGAATCTTCAACAAATACATCAAGGACGACTACCAGCTCATCGCCGACATGATGAAGGAGATCGACGCCGACGCCATCTGCATGAACGAGCTCGACAACAACACCAACCGCACGCGCCACGTCTACCAGCTCAAGCATTTCGCATCCCTGATGGGCAGCTGGGACTTCGAATACGGTGCGGCCATGCCCTACGACGGAGGCGAATACGGCGAGGGCGTGACGACCCGCAAGAAGGCCGTGAATAAGTTTTCGGTGGCCCTGCCCAAGGGCGTGGGCGCCGAGCCGCGCGTACTGGTCGTCATGGAGATGGAGGATTATGTGATCTGCACCTCGCACCTCGACCATGTCTCTTCCGAGGCGCAGCTGGGACAGGTGGAGCTGATCACCAAAACGATGAAGGAACGTTACGGCGACTCCGGGAAGCCCGTTTTCCTGGGCGGCGACATGAACGCCACACCCTCGTCGGAGACGGGCAAACTGCTCCAGAAGGACTGGGAGATCCTGACCATCACCGGATTCGGGACCTTCCCGTCGGACAATCCCTCGAAATGCATCGACTACATCATGCAGCTCAAGGGCACGCCGAAGTGCGAAGTCGTAGGCTCGCAGATCCTGCGCTGGTTCAAGTCGGGCGACGTGACGAAAGCCTCGGACCACCTGCCGGTGATGCTCGACATCAAACTCCCGGCCAAAAACAAGTAGAACCCAAAACGAACACGACCATGAAACGATATGCTTCCATCCGTCTCGTTGCGGCCGCCGCGCTGTTGATTGCGTCGGGAGGCTGCAAGGACGACGATCCGGGAACGGGGCTGAACGGGCCCGCGGTGCTGGCGATCCAGAACGCCGGGGCCGAGCCGCTCCGAATCTCGCTGCTCGAACCCAAAACCCAGACGATCGACATCCGGGCCGTCGCCCGGTCGGTCAGTGCGGAGAATCTCACCGTGACCTTCAAGGTCGACCGCACGCTGGTCGACGCCTACAACAAGGCCCACGACACGTCGTACGAACTCGTACCGGCCGAGGCCTACGAATTTTCGAAGAAGGAGGTGATCCTGCCCCGCTACAACGAGGTTTCGTCGACGGCGCAGGTGACGCTGAACAGCGAGAAGATGCCCGACGGCGAGCAGTACCTGCTGCCGATCACCATCGAACAGATCAAGGGCGACGACGCTGCGCAGACCTCCGACGAGGGCAACGTCTACTACATCCTCTTCAACAAGCGCGTGCTGCCGCCCGCCCAGCTGCTCGACCGCGAAGGCTGGAAAGTGGTCCACTGCACCTCGGAATACACCCCGGGCGAAGGCAATCCCAAGACCGGGTGGGCCAAGGACGTGCTCGACGGCAACCCGGCGAGCTATTGGACCTACAATTTCAAGGCATCCGTCGGTCCGGTGGTCTACGTTCCGTTCTATTTCGTCTTCGACATGGGCAAGGAGGTGACCGTGCGCGGCGTCCGCATCACGGCCCGCACCAAAGCCGACGGCGCCCTGAACAATCCTCCGGGCGACATCACGATCGAAACGGCCAAGACCATCACGGGCGACGGCATGGAGAACGACGCGGACTGGACATACAGCGAACGGTTCACCGGGACGAAGCCCGACGAGGGAATCATGTCCCACTCGCTCCATAACTCGGTCTATCTGGGTGAAATACAGCGGGCGCGCTACATCCGCTTCACGCTCCACATGTCGTGGAACAGCGGGTCGAGCGTAAAACCGACGCCGATGACCTACAAAGGCGGCACATTCGCCGAATTCGAAGTCTGGGGCAATCTCGAAGAACTGGACCTCGACTGATCCCTTATCACCCGCCTGCGGGAGCGTTCCCGCAGGCGGCTTTTTCAACCACCACCCTTCCCCAATCCAATGAGAAAGAGCATTTTATTAATCTTCGCCACACTTCTCGCGGCAGCCGGCTCCGCCCGGAGCATCGACATCATCCCGCGCCCCGCGGAAATCACCGAAGCCAGGGGAGAGTTTCGGATCACGGCCCAGACCGCCATCGCCGCCGAAGGAGAACTCCGGCGTCCCGCCGAAATCTTCGCAACGGACATCGAACCCGTCATCGGGCGCGAAATACCCATGGCCGCGAAGGGCGAAATCCGTCTCCGGACATCCCCGTCCCTCGCCGCCGAGGAGTACACTCTTGCCGTGACGCCCCGTACCGTCGAAATTCTCGGAGGCTCCCCGCAAGCCGTGTTCTACGCCTTGCAGACACTCCGCCAACTCGTCGCTACCAACGGAACAGTACCCGCGGTCGTCGTCCGCGACAAACCCTGCTTCGCACACCGCGGCGGAATGCTCGACTCCGGGCGTCATTTCTGGACCGTAGACGAGGTGAAGCGTTTCATCGACATCCTCGCCATGCACAAGCTGAACGTATTCCACTGGCATCTCTCCGAAGATCAGGGATGGCGCATCGAGATCAAACGCTATCCCCTGCTGACCGAGATCGGATCCGTACGCAGGGAGACCGTCATCGGCCGATACGACAAGACCGACGAAAGCCGCAACCGATACGATGGAAAACCCTACGGCGGTTTTTACACCCAGGACGACGTACGCGCCATCGTGGCCTACGCCGCAGAGCGCTACATCGAGGTCATTCCCGAGATCGACATGCCCGGGCATATGCTCGGGGCGCTGGCTTCCTATCCCCAGCTGGGATGCCGGGGCAAGGGCTACGAGGTATGGACCCACTGGGGGATTTCCAAGGACGTGCTCTGCGCCGGAAAGGAGGAGACCTTCGAATTCGTGGAAAACGTGCTCGCAGAGGTGCTCGACCTGTTCCCCTCGAAATTCATACACGTCGGGGGCGACGAATGTCCCAAGGAGCGCTGGAAGGAGTGCCCCGCCTGCCAGAGGCGCATCCGGGAGGAGGGACTGGCAAACGAAAACGAACTTCAGAGTTATTTCATGCACCGCGTCGAAAAGTGGCTCCACGAGCACGGACGCGAGTTGATCGGATGGGACGAGATCATGCAGGGCGGAATATCGAAGTCAGCGGTAATCATGGCCTGGACGGATCAGTTCCGGGGAACGGACGCCGCGAGGAAGGGAAACCGAGTCATCATGACACCCAAGTGGAACTGCTACCTCGACTACTCGCAGACTTCCGATCCCGAAAAGTACGAGCCGATAGGACCTACACGATACCTCTCCATGAGGCAGGTTTACCGGCTCGATCCCTACGACCGCCTGAAACCCGCCGAGTACAGGAATATCCTCGGCATTCAGGGAAACGTATGGACCGAATATATCGCCGATTTCGGCCATGTGCAGCGAATGACGCTCCCCAGGATGGCTGCCATCGCAGAAATCGCCTGGGCGTACGACCGGAAGGATTACGACGATTTCGAAAAACGGGCCAAAAGGCTCCTGCCGGAACTTTACGGAAACGCAAAACTAAAATTCTCGGAATTCTTCTTCGAGGACATCGAGTGAACAAAGCCGCGGAAAAGCGGGTCGCCTCCCCACCCTGCGGCCTGCTTTTCCGCAACGGCTTTTCGGGGAATCCCGATTTTTAGTACTTTTACACAGTCTTACGACACGCCATGTCAGATAACGAATACGACGTTCACCTGTGGTTGAGAATCGAACGGGGGGGGGAAATCGCCGCCTTCCGGGAGTTGTTCGACCGTTACTATGCGCCGTTGTGCCGCTTCGCCGAATTCTGGCTCCGCGACCGCGCTTCGGCCGAAGAGGTCGTACTCGACGTCTACACCCATGTCTGGCAGCACGCCGCCGAGCTGCGGATCACCGTCTCGGTACGCGCCTATCTGTTCCGCGCCGTGCGCAACCGGGCGCTCAACCGCCTGCGCGACGACCGTTTTTCCTACATTCCGTTCGAAGAGTTAGGCGAGGTTTTCGCCAGCCCCGAGTCGTTGCAGATCGAGACCGACGAGATCACGCAGCTCGTGGCCGAGGCCGTCTCGCAGCTGCCCGGCCGCTGCCGCGACATCTTCCTCAAAAGCCGCAGCGAGCAGCTCTCGAACGCCGAAATAGCCGCCGAAATGCATATTTCCGTCAAGACCGTCGAAGCGCAGATGAGCAAGGCGCTGCGTCGCCTGCGCGGCCTGCTCCACAAGGAGTGACCCGCCGCGGCCGCAATGAATAAAAACGGGAAAACGTGCTGTTTTTCCGTTTTTTTTCTACCTTTGTCCGATATGGAACGCACTGCAATCTTCCCCGGGTCGTTCGACCCCTTCACGCGCGGCCATGCGGCTCTGGTCGACGAAGCGCTGAACCTGTTCGACCGCGTGATCATCGGCATCGGCAACAACACCTCCAAGCAGGGGCTGCTGACGGTCGAGAACCGCAAGCGGCTCATCGACGACATCTACCGCGGCGATGAGCGCGTCGAGGCGTGCATCTACACCGGGCTGACGGGCGAATTCGCCGAGGCGGCAGGAGCCTGCGCCATCATCCGCGGCGTGAGGAACACCACCGACTTCGAGTACGAACGCACGATGGAGGCCACCAACCACCGCATCTACCCCGACATCACGACCGTCATGCTGTTCACCCCCTCGCCCGTGGCCGACATCTCGTCGTCGACCGTGCGCGAGGTGCTTTCGTTCGGCCGCACCGTGGAAGAGTTCATGCCCATAGGAATAGATATTAACAAATACCTGTAACATATGATGGAATTTACAGCCGAAATGATCGCCGGATTCCTGGGCGGCGACATCGTCGGCAACAAGGACGCCAAGGTACACACCGTTTCGTCGATCGAGGAGGGCAGGGCCGGATCGCTGGCCTACCTCACGAACCCCAAATACGAACCGTTTCTCTACACCACGGGCGCGTCGATCGTGCTGGTCGACCGTGCGTTCGAGCCTTCGCAGCCGGTGGCCGCGACGCTCGTCAAGGTGGACGACGCGGGCGCCTGCGTCCTGAAACTGCTCGAAATGTACAACGCCGCCAAACCCCGCCGCAAGGGGATCAGCGGCCGCGCATCGGTCTCGGAGCGGGCGCAGGTCGGTCAGGAGTGCTACATCGGCGATTTCGCGGTCGTCGAGGAGGAGGCCGTCATCGGCGAGGGTTGCCAGATCTACCCCCAGGTCTACGTGGGCCGCGGCGTCCGGATCGGCGACAACACCACGCTCTACCCCGGAGTCAAAATCTACGAAGGCTGCATCGTGGGTGCGAACTGCATCCTCCACGCAGGGGCGGTGATCGGCGCCGACGGATTCGGGTTCATGCCCAACGCCGCGGGCGGATTCGACAAGATTCCCCAGCTGGGCAACGTGGTGATCGAGGACGACGTGGAGATCGGCGCCAACACCTGCATCGACCGCGCCAAGACCGACTCGACCGTCATCCGCCGGGGCGTGAAACTCGACAACCTGATCCAGATCGGCCATAACGTGCAGATCGGCGAGAACACCGTGTCGTCGGCCCAGACCGGCATCGCGGGAACTTCGAAGGTCGGCCGCAACTGCTTCCTCGCGGGGCAGGTGGGCATCGCCGACCACGTCACCATCGGCGACCGCGTGAAGGTCGGCTCGAAGAGCGGACTCGACAAGGACGTTCCCGACGACGAAATCCGCTTCGGATACCCCGCCCTCCCGGGCATGCAGTACCACCGTTCGGCAGCCGTGTTCAAACGTCTGCCCGAACTGGCGCAGCAGGTCCGCGCGCTGGAAAAACAACTTGCAGAACTCACAAAAAAATAATTCGATGAAAAAAATCCTGATCCTCGCAGCGGCGGCAGCCGTGTTGTGCAGCTGCGCCAACAAAAACAAGTACGCCGTCGACGGCAAGGTCGAAGGAGCCAACAGCATGGTTTACCTCTTCGACGAGAAGGACAACATCCTCGATTCGGCGGCCGCGGCCAACGGGGTGTTCCGCTTCGAGGGCGTGGCCGAGAAACCGCAGACGGCCATTCTGCGCGACGCACGCGACGACGGGGCGACGTTCGGCGCCATGCTGATCCTCGAACCGGGCACGATCAACGTGACCGACGACGCACAGAACCCCTACCGCAAGAAGGTGACGGGCACGCCGGCCAACGACGCCAGCGACGCCTACGCCACGGCCGGAAGCGCCCTCGTGCAGGAGTTCCGCAATCCGGAAACCACCGCCGAGCGTCGCGAAGCCATCGAACAGGAGTACGAACAGCTGACCCGCACGGTCCTGGACCAGAACCGCGACAACCTCTTCGGCGTGATGCTGCTGTCCCAGCAGCTCGGCTACGAGCTTTCGGGGCAGGAACTGCTCGACGAGATCGCCAAATTCCCGGCCGAGATGCAGCAGACCGACGCACTGGTGCGGCTCAAGGAGAACGCCGAGCAGATGATCAAGACCGACATCGGCCAGCCGTTCATCGACATCGCACAGCCCAATGCCGACGGCGAGCAGGTATCGCTCGAATCGGTGGTCAGGAATCCGGCGAACAAATATGTCCTGCTCGACTTCTGGGCTTCGTGGTGCGGTCCCTGCATGGGCGAAGTTCCCCACCTGAAGAAGACCTACGACGAGTTCCGCAAGAAGGGTTTCGAAATCTACGGCGTATCGTTCGACGAGGACCGCGGCGACTGGCTCGGCGCCGTCGAGCAGAACGACATGAACTGGCTGCACGTCAGCGAGGTGAAAGGCTTCGACAACCAGGCCGCCAAGGATTACGCCATCCAGGGCATTCCGTCGAACTTCCTGATCGACGGTCAGGGCACGATCGTCGCCAAGAACCTGCGCGGCGAGGCGCTCTACGAAAAGATCTCGGAGCTGCTGGCCCAGTAATTCCCCAACAACATTCCGGCCCCTCCGTTCCGTACAGCCGGAAGGAGGGGCTTTTTCCATAAAATGCAGATGAAATCCGTCGAGAAATACAGAATCATGGGCATCGACCCCGGCACGAACTACATGGGTTACGGCGTGCTGGAGATCGAGGGGCGCACGGTGCGCTCGGTGGTGCTGGGCGACATCGACCTGCACAAGCTCCCCGACCCCTACGCCAAACTGCGTTACATTTTCGAGCGCGTGGGAGCGCTGGTCGACGAGTACGCCCCGCGCGAAGTGGCGCTGGAGTCGCCGTTCTTCGGCGAGAACGTGCAGTCGATGCTCAAGCTGGGACGGGCGCAGGGCGTGGCCATGGCCGCAGCGTTGAGCCGCGGCATCGACGTTTTCGAATACGCCCCAATGCGCATCAAACAGTCGATCACGGGCCGCGGATCGGCCGCCAAGGAGCAGGTGGCCTCCATCGTCTGCCGCACGCTCGCCATCGACCGCCCTCCCAAGCGGCTCGACGCCACGGACGGCATGGCCGTCGCCCTGTGCCACTACTTCACCTCGGCCAGTCCACTCAACGCCGCGCTGGGCGACGAACGCGTCAAGGGGCTTGGAGGCGGCAAAAAAGCCGCCTCGAAGGGCGGCTCGCAGAGCTGGGAGCAATTCCTGAAAAAGAATCCCGACCGGGAGATCAAATAAAACCAACACCAAACTACCCACCGCCATGAAAAACCTTCTGACCGCCGCCCTCGCCGCCCTGCTATGCAGTTGCGGAGGCGCAAACTACACCATCACAGGCCGCTACGAACTGCCTCCGGGCGACTCGGTCTATCTGCTGGCTTCCGACAACACGGTGCTCGCCGCCGGTGTTGTGAACGCCGACACGACCGTTTCGCTGCAAGGGACCGTTACGACTCCCGACCTGGTTTTCCTGGCCAACGCGAAGCGAACCAACCACCCCGCCTGGCTTTTCCTCGAACCCGGAAAAATCCGAATCGAGAAATACGATCCCGCATTCGGCTATGTCGTCTGCGGAACACCGCTCAACGACCGGAAAAAAGCATTCGACGAAGCGATGTACGCCTTCGGAGACAAACTCCGCAAAGGCTCCCCGGGGCAGTCGCTCCAAGCGATCCTGGCCGAAATGAATGCACTCTATACCCAAACCGTAGACGCCAACCTCGACAATGTTTTCGGAGCCTGGGTCTTCAACAGCTACGAATTCCAGAACATCAAGGACAATCCCGAAAAAGTCAAAGCCCGGCTGGCGCAATTCACCCCCGGGATACAAGCGCATCCGATGTTGAAAAAGTCGCAGGATGCCTCCCAGGCCACCGCACGGAGCGCTGTCGGCCAACCCTATACCGATTTTTCCTGTGAAAACGCCGCCGGAGAGACCATTGCGCTCTCGTCACTCACAGGTCCCGGCCGCTGGGTGCTGCTCGACTTCTGGGCCACATGGTGTACGCCCTGCATGAACGAAGTGCCCCACCTGAAAAAAGCCTACGAAACCTTTCACGCCAAAGGCTTTGAAATCTACGGCGTATCGCTCGACACGGACCTGACCCGTTGGGAAAACACCATCGGCGAACAAGGCATGAACTGGACCAATGTGGCACAGAAAAAAGGCGGAGGATTCGATCCAACAGCGCTCTATGCCGTCAGTTCCATCCCCGCAAACTTCCTGATCTCACCCGAAGGTAAAATCGTAGCGAAGAACCTGCGCGGCGAACACCTCGAAGAAAAACTCGCAGAAGTACTCAAATAAAGACTTTCCGATGAACAGAATTTGCCCGACAATCCTCGCCGCCGTGGCGCTATCCGGCTGCGGAGGCCCCAATTACACCCTTTCGGGCAGGGCTGGCCTCGCTCCGGGCGACACGCTCCGCCTGTGCTCGCCCTACGAGAACGACTCGGTGCTGGCCACGACGGTCATACGCCGCGACAGCTCGTTCCGCATCCGCGGACACGTCTCCGAACCGACGATCGCCAACCTGATGCACAACGACCGCCGTATCGGGGCGCCGATCCTGCTCGAAGCAGCCGACATCCGGCTCGAACCCACGGGCGACGTACGCGGCTTCCAGTTCACCGGGACGCCGCTCAACGATGCATTCAACGCCATGAATGCCGCGCAGGTATCGCTCGGCAACGTCCTGCAGGCACTGGAAAACGAACCGGACACACCCGAGCGCAGGCGGAAACTCGACTCGCTGGGACGGATTTACCGGCAGATTCCCGGCGACGCGCTGGAAGCCAACCGCGACAACCTGCTGGGCGCATTCCTCTACGCCCGCCGCACCGATGCGGACCCGGCGAAGGCCCGCGAACGGCTCGCGCAGTTCCCCACCCAATTGCAGAACCACCCCGTGCTGGCGAGCGTACGGCGCGAGATCGAAGCCGTCGAACGCTCGTCCGTCGGCCGGCCCTACATGGACCTCACGCTGAAAGACGCCGACGGAGAGACCGTCGCCCTCTCGTCGCTCGCAGGACCCGGCCGCTGGGTGCTGCTCGACTTCTGGGCCACGTGGTGCGGTCCCTGCTGCCGGGAAATCCCCTACCTGAAAGAAGCCTATGCCGCATTCAGCGGACGCGGATTTGCGATCTACGCGGTGTCGATCGACCACGATGCGGCACGCTGGCAGCGGTTTCTCGCCGAAAACGACCTGCCGTGGACGAACGTGCTGTCCTCCGGCTGCGGCAAGCAAAGCCCTGCCGCAGCAATGTACGGCATCCGCTTCATTCCGTCGAATTTCCTGATCTCGCCCGACGGCGTGATCGTCGCCCGCAACCTTCCCGGCAGGCAATTGCAGTCCCGGCTGGAGGAATTGATGAAATAGCGTCATTTTTTAAACGACTGATAATCCGAACGATGACACAACACCCGTCGTCCGGATCATCTTTTTTACTAAATTTTTTAAGCAATTATTTGCGTGTTTCGGATTTTTGCCCTACATTTGCATTCGCAATTCGGCACCGTAGCTTAATTGAATAGAGCATCTGACTACGGATCAGAAGGTTACAGGTTTGAGTCCTGTCGGTGTCACTCTCAAAACCAACCACTTACAGTAATGTAGGTGGTTTTTTCGTGTCTTGTTTTCAGCGGTTTTTACGGCGAAATCGGGGATTTGTTTAAACCAATGTTTAAACCGAAATTGGTTATGAACACCACCCTCACAACCGTCCTGTACACCTCTAAAACCCTGTCTGACGGCACTCACCCCCTCATGTTACGGCTCACGAAAAACCGCCGAATCAAGTACATCAGCCTGCACATTTCCCTCGACGCCAAATTTTGGGACTTTGACAAAAGCCGTCCCAAGCGGAATTGCCCCGACAAGGAGCGCATAAACACCCTTATTGAAACCAAGACGAAAGAGTTGCAGGAGCAGATTTTGGATTTTAAGACCAGCGACAAGGAATACACGCTGAACACGCTTGTCGAAAAGGCATCCCGCAAGGTCGTGCGCCGAACCGTCGGCGATTATCTGAACGGCTACATCGACCGCCTGCTGGCCGAGAAACGTGTAGGCAACGCCAAAACCTTTCAGGAACTCCGCACCTCGCTGACGAAATTCTGCCGTTCGCTGGACTTTTATTTTATCGATATCGACGCCGAGTGGCTGAAACGATACGAACAATGGCTGCGGGTGGAACGGCATTATTCCGACAACTCCATCGGCATCCGTTTTCGTTCGTTGCGGGTGCTCTACAACAGCGCAATCACCGACGGCCTAATCAAGAAAACGGACTACCCTTTCGACACGTTCAAAGTGAGCCGATTCAAGGAAGCCACGGCCAAACGGTCGCTGACAAAGGAAGATATTCGGCGGATTATGGATTGCGAGGTGCGGACGCTGACCAAGTACCCCAAACCGTTCCTGCAACTGGCAAAGGACTTGTTCCTGTTCAGCTACCTGTCGTGCGGCATCAATCTGACAGACATTCTGCACATCCGCTATGCCGACATCGTGGACGGGCGGCTGGTTTTCAACCGTCAGAAAACGGGTAAACTCCTGTCGTTCCAACTCCAACCTGCTGCCCTTGCTATTATCGACAAGTACCGCCAACCGAACGCACATCCGCAGGATTACATTTTCCCTGTTTTAAGGCGTTCTGTTCACATTACGGCACAACAGCAGTACGGACGGGTGCAACGGACGAACAAGCGGATAAATCGCTATCTGAAACTAATCGGCGAGCATCTGCACCTGCCTATCACGCTCACGACATACGTTGCGCGGCATTCGTTCGCAACCGTGCTGAAAAGGTCGGGAGTTTCAACATCCATCATCAGCGAATCGCTGGGGCATAGTTCGGAAAAGATTACGCAAATCTACCTCGATTCGTTCGAGAACTCACAGATAGATGCGGCCATGCAAAACTTATTGTGAGGTGGTGACAAGGTTTGAAAAAAGGTCTATCTTATAGCCCCCGAAACCAAGTTTGTCACTACCTTTTAAGGGATTATCCGATTGCATCGGGTAGTCCCTTTTCTTTTTTCTGCGGTCGTCGGTTGCGACAGAAAGCGGAATTTTGTAAATTCGTTGAAACAATTACCGCTTATGAACGAACTTACAGGCTCGAAAGGCTGTTTGGCTACCGATACCCGCTCTTTACGGGAAATCGCCCCGTTGCTGGAAAACTATTTCGGCATTACGCTGGGATACTTTAGCAATGAAATAGAATCGAGTACGAGCATCTCCGCCGCCAAAGCAATCCAAGAGGATCACGAAATACGGTTGCCGACCAACCGTTTCGATTATGACGCTTATATGGAACTGTTCGGAGAAACGCCCCTTTTGACCGACCGACTGCGTGAAGCCCTCCTATTCGTGGCTTACATCATCACCGACCGCAAATTCAACGAGGAGGAGTTATACGAGCGTGGATATTGGGAAGATTGGAACACCTATAAGGGCGAGTGGGCGAAACTGATGCTTTTTATGGAAGAAACCGAACAACGGCATCGGAACCTGTACGAACGTGTCGGAGAACAGGAAATGCCCGTAACCCTGCGCACCAGCAGCCGCAAGCAGGAGCCGCAGACGATTCCCAATACGAATAACTGGCTGTTCCGTCTGATCCGAAAGGAACTCGCCGATTATTTCCCCGACATTCAGACCGCCGAAGATGCACGGCAGGAATTGGAACGACGCAAACCGTCGGCAGGAGCCAAACCGATGAATACGCTCTATCCGATTGTCGCATACGGGATTTATCGGATGCTCCATGAAGAAAATGCAATGTCCGAGAATCCCGACACGCCGAACGAACTTTGCAGGTTGATCTATGATTACACCTGCTTCGTCGGGTGCTATCCCTCCTATAAAGGCTATGACGGTTCTTTCAACCCCAAAAACATACGCGCCGACATAGGCTATATAAAGAAGAACGTACAGAAATACGGCGGGGAAAAGATACCGAAATTTCCGTCTGTCGAGTTCGGGCGAATACACATCGTAACGGACAACATCGTCTATAAGGATTTATTCTGAATAACCGACATATTTCAGATAGAGAATGGGTGCAGAAATGCACCCTTTTTCTTTACCTGTTCCGCCGAAACCCAAGAGCGTTTTTTGCATTATCGCAACGGAGTAAAAGAACCTGACATGAAACTGACAAACAGGTAAATAATAGGCATGAAAACAGCCGACATTGTTTACCTCGAAAGGCTCGGAGAACGCGAAAAAATGGCTGATCTTTGCCAGCGTAATCAATAACGACAAGACAATGCACCGAACGAAAAAACGACTGAAAACGGCTCTTTGCAACGGATTGAAAAACTGGGATAAAGAACAGGCCGAAAACAAGCCGATATTCTCTACCCCGAACCGATTAGCGAAAGGGCGTGTTCAAGTGTTTTATATCCTGCAAGCGGAGGAAATCGGAGCGTACGGCCGATGAATCCGCAGGGAGAAACCGAAAGCCCGAAAGTGGAGGTTGAACTAAAAAAACGACCGATGAACCGCAAAATGTAACCAATTAAAAGACAGAGGTAAAGAACAGGTCTGAATATAGCCTGCAACCTCTACCTCGAAAGGCTCGGAGAAGCAAAAAAAATCGACCACTTTTGCAGTCGTGAACGAGGTCGGAGCGTACGGCCGACCGAAGTTGCAGGGAGTAGCCGACAGCCCGAAAGAGGCGGCAACAAACCTTAATAAAAAAGATAACGATTATGGAAACGATTGTAAAAATCAATGGCAATGCAAACTCAAATTTTAATAATATGAAAAATATCAATGTAACAGCGGCATCGCAGCAGGTAGCTGGGAACCGCGCAGAAGAACGGGAGGAGAAAACAAACCTCCGAGTAATTAAAATCAAGCCCGCAGGGAACGCCAAAATGTTCCGCACGCTGGCGAAAGCGATTGCGGCAGGGGCTACCACCCTGATCGTGACCACCCGTGTAGACGTGGCTGGATGCGGATATGTTTGGTTCGGAATCCGTAAGGGTTACACCGAGTTGGACGGGAAGCTGTTGCTCAACGCCCAAATCTGGAACTACCTGCTGGCGTTCCTGATGGGTAAGGAATTGCCCGAAGTGACGGAGTTTGAACCCGACCGTGAAATCTGCTGTCAGTCCGAGTGGCTGGTGAAAGTGGCCACCGAGGTGGAGAAACTGACCTCCGTCACCTCCGAGGAGTACAACGAGAGCGAGGAGGGCATCGGCTACCTCGCCAAAAAGTACCACTTTTCCAACGGCAAAGTCGTAATGCCTGCCGAGGCAATGGAGGACATCACCGACCTGCTGAACTAAACTGCTGAACGAGGGGAGCGGGTTTCACCGCTCGCTCCCCAAGTTTTTTTTAACTACAAATCAAATTATTAGATGAAGATTGAATATATCACAATAGATGCAGGCCAGCGGTTCGACGCCGTAATGCCCGAAATACCTACCAACTCGATCATCAACAAGACCGTCACGGGATGCGGTGCGACCTATGCCGAAATCAATGCTCCCCGACACTCCGTCATCATCGAGCCAAATGTTCCCGTTATCGAGGGCAAGATGAAAAAACACCCGCAGATACTCGGCGTGTTCGAGGGCGTAACGACCGAGGACATCATCGACTTTCTGAACACGAACTACAACGACGGCTACCTAAAAATCATGACCACGCCCGAAAGTTTCCCCAAAGTCCGCTCGGCAATGGTGCAGACGCATACGGATATGCACGGTGAATGGTTCATGCTGTTCGACGAGTGCGAGCGCACGATACAGGATGCAGGCTACCGCGGCTCAATCACACTCCCGATGGATGATTTTTTTCCGATGCAAACAAAAGGCGATGGTTTCCGCGACGCCGATCATCCCGTCCGATCCCCGTTTCGAGCAGCAAGGATTTACGATGAAGATACTCCGCCCGACCTACGACCACAAGCCGAAAATGTTGCTCATACACACGAACAACACCGTCGGCTGGGTGCGTACCCTTATGGGACAGGTAAAAGGCAAAGGGCATCCGCTCTGCATCTTTCTGAACTCGACCGATACGATCCACCGCATGATCTGCACCTATAAGATCGAGAAACGGTGCAAGGTCTTTTGCAGTTACGAGAGTGTGAAGAAACTCCGCAAGCGGGATTTTTCGCGGGCTTACTCCTCACTCGAAGAACTGGATGAAATCAACTTTTTCACGAGCCGTTTCTTTTCGGCGGTGGACATCGAACTGCCGACAACGGCCTGCGTGCTGATCGTGACCGACCTTTCGTTTGCGGCGCACACCGTCATCGACCCCACGACCGAAGCCGTGCAGATCGTCGGACGCTTCCGCAACGGCGTGGAGGATGCCGCGCATATTTTCAGCACCAACAAGGAGATGCCCTGCAAATCGCGGGAGGAAATCGCCATGAGGTTGGAGGAGTGCGAGGCGGTTTACAAACAAGTCCTGCAAATCGAAGCGTCGGGGGCGGGTTGCGATACCCGTGCGCAGGCGTTGGAGGGAATGGACTACAAACGGTTCATGAACGCCGACGGAACGCGCAACTGGTTCATGTGGGACAACGCCTACGACGACGAGCGGATAAAGCAATACTACACCGACGCCGAACTGGTGCGGGAGGAGTACGCGAAAGCATTTCACACGGATTGCGCCGAACATATCTATCCGTTGTCGGACTGCGACCGACTGCAACGCATAAATCCCCGACTGAAAATGAAAGAGCTGTTCCGCGAAATCGTGCGGCAGTTGGAGATACTGGAACAAAACCGAACGTGGAATGAATACTACTTTCTGCGCGAGGAGATTCAGAACCAAGTGCCGATGATGGTGGATGCCTACTACGCCCTCGGAGCGGCAGAGATCGAACGGCACAACTACAACATGAACGCAATCGGTAAACAGATACAGGAAAACGAAAGCCAACAACTGCTGACCTCGGAAAAAGTTTGCGGGGAGGTGTACGCCCAGTTGAAAACGGGCGACAAGTTACCCGTGTGCGCCGTCAATCGTTTTATGAACGATCTGATTATGCGGTTCGGCATCCCCTACCGCAAAAAAGTGACGGCAAAGATGATCGGAATCTATTTCGAGTACAGGGATGTGCGCACCAACAAACAACGGTTCATCGAATTGGGAAAGCGAATCATATAGCCCGTAACGGGTGAAAACAGGTCGGTGACAAACTTTTGAAAAGGGTCTATAAAAGTACCTTTTTCGGAATTCCTGTCACCCGATCACCCACTCCCCGCGGCGTGTAGACCCCACCCGTTTGAGCCTGCCCGACTTGGTGAGTTTCTGCAAATGATATTTCACGCCGTCGGGTGAGATTCCGACAACCTCGGCCAGCTCCGCCCGTGTAATGCTGGGATTGCGGGCGATGGCTTCCAAAATAATTTCTTGGGTAGTCTTTCGGGTAGTTTCTTGGGTAGTGAGCGTTTCGGCGATTACCCCCAAAATAAACTCGACGAAAGGCGTGCAACCCGCTTTACCTCCACTTACGGCAATCGCCTTATAATACTCCTTTTGATACTTATATACAATGTTTTCGATCGGCAGGTTTTTGAAAATAGGCCGCCACCTGCTCAAAATCAAGGTCTGCCACAATCGCCCCGTGCGACCGTTACCGTCCGCGAACGGATGGATAAACTCGAATTCATAATGAAAGACACAACTTGCGATCAACGGGTGTTCATCCGTGGTGCGCAGCCACTCGAACAGATCGTTTACGAGAAACGGCACACGTTCGGCATCGGGCGCATAATGGATAACCGTTTTTCCCGCCACCACACCCGCACCGCCTTTGCGGAAACAACCGATTTCGTCGATCAATCCCGCTTCCATCGTGGCATGCGCCTTTAACAGATCATCGACTTTACAGGGATCGAGCGTGTCGAGCAATTCATACGCTTTAAGGGCGTTGCGCACCTCCTGCACCTCGTTAATAGGAGCAACGACGGGTTTTCCCTCCAATACCGCCGTGACCTGCTCCGTCGAAAGCGTGTTGCCCTCGATAGCCAGCGTGCCGTGAATCGTTTTGATTCGATTGACACGATGCAGACGCAGATTTTCGTGCGCATAATAGCTGCCGATTGCTTCGCTGATTTGTGCAACCAAATTCGTGATCTTCGGCGTAATGGTGTAAGGCGGTTTATAGGACATGGTACACTTGCTTTTCGGCAAAGATAGCGATTCTTTCTGTTATAGGGTAGTTTTGGGTAAATCTATTTGTCGTCCATTCCCCATATCGTGCGATTTATGCCGAAATTATCCCGCAATCAAAAGGTGACAAACTTTGTGAAAAGGTCTATAAAATATCCTTTTCTGAAAAGGTTGTCACTTGCAGACAAACAAACCGAGATACCCCGACCGAGCGGACAATCCCTATTTTTCACCCCTCCCCATTTTCGGATGGAAAACCGAATTTTTATCTATCCCATTAATAGGATTCCACATAAAACAGACCTCCCCCTATTTATGCCCGAAACCATCTAACAGCATAAGATTATTGATATTACATGAAGTTGGATTACTACTGATAAGCGATAAACAAAAACTTAACCGCTATGTACGAAACACAAGAGAGAGCTAAACGGATTACGGACATCCATGTTTTATGGGGACAAAGCACGGTTATCGAAGAGCTGATCCAAGCGGGGAAAATCGACGAGGAATACCTCTATCCCTTTAATGGGGACGAGGTGTTGGAATGGTGGCTTGTTACTCCGTGGCTGGCCGAACGACTGAAAGAGCAGGGCGAAATCATCATCGACGAATTAGGGTGTCGTTGGTGGGGACGGCTGACAAGCGGGCAGGCGATTTACATGGACGGCGTAATACAAGAAATCTGCGGGCAAGATTAACCCAACTTACAACTAACAAAGTTTCGATTCCATACTCTCTGCTATTGGATAGAAACTTTGTTTTTCAGAAATTTGATACGGCAACAATCCCGAAAAGCGGGATAAGGTCATTGCGTTTTCAGAATATGTTTTTTATCTTTGTGGATGACATATTGAAATTTACGGAAGCGTAAGTTTATTCTCGGATAGTGAACGTAGGAAATTCATTGAACATGAGAATAGGCAGACCTTATCTCCCGTCATATCCTTTACGGATACGGCGCGGGGTTGTTGCTTATTTGAATGTTCGGGCAATCCTACGGCCTACTATCCTCAAATGAGCTTTCAGCCCTGCGCTTTCTTATTTATTGAATCCACTATTGAGGGGCGGATAGTAAGATTTGAAACACTTGCTCAACTTAAATAAATCTTACTATGAAAAAACTATTGGCCTTTGCTGCATTATTTGCGGTGGTTGCGCTCACATCGTGTAAATACGATGATGATGACCTTTGGAACAGCGTGCATGGATTGGAAAACCGTGTCGCAAAATTAGAGGAACTCTGCAAGCAGATGAACACGAATATTTCATCGTTGCAGACTATCGTAACTGCATTACAAAACAACGTCTATGTTACGGGGACTACACCCCTTATGAAAGACGGTAAAGAAATCGGCTATACAATTACTTTCAGCAAAGGCAATCCTATTACCATCTATCACGGTAAAGACGGACAAGACGGTGAAGACGGGACAACACCCACCATCGGCGTAAAAAAAGATACTGATGGTGTCTATTATTGGACGTTGAACGGTGAATTTATCGTGGTCGATGGTGGGAAAATTAAAGCCGAGGGCAAAGACGGCACAAACGGAACCAACGGCACGACCCCGCAATTCAAAATCGAAAACGATTATTGGTTTGTTTCCTATAATAACGGAGCAAATTGGACGCAGTTAGGTAAGGCCACAGGTGAAGACGGCATTGGTGGCGATTCCATGTTTTCGGGTGTGGATTATGAAACCAGCACCGACTATGTAATTTTCACTTTATCGAACGGTACGCAAATCAAACTACCCACATGGTCAGCTTTTGAAGCCTTACAGCGTCTTTGCAACGAAACGAATACCAATCTTTCGGCATTACAGACAATTGTAACAGCACTCCAAAACAACGATTATATTACGAGTGTAGACCCGCTGACCGAGAACGGCAAGGTAGTAGGCTATACGATTAAGTTTGCCAAGAGCAACCCGATTGTGATTTACAACGGCAAGGACGGTGCGGATGGTGTCGATGGCAACACACCCGTTATCGGAGTGAAGAAAGACACGGACGGCATCTATTATTGGACGCTGGACGGTGAGTTTATCGTTGTAGATGGTCAGAAGATAAAAGCACAAGGGACAGACGGTAATAATGGCACGGATGGTTCAGATGGTGTTACGCCTAAACTCGAAATTCGAGAGGGCTATTGGTGGATTTCCTATGACAACGGAACGAATTGGACGCAATTAGGCAAAGCTACGGGAGAGGACGGCAAGGATGCAGACAGCATCAAAATCACGCAGGATGAGAACAATGTTTACTTTGAATTGGCAGATGGTACGGTAATCACGATTTCCAAAACAGGACAATCGGCAGACCCGAATGTCATTCAATTTGAAGATTTATATGTGAAAAATATTTGCCTCAATAATTGGGATAATAATAACGACGGTGAATTATCTTATGACGAAGCCGCGAATGTACCAACTATCGGATTAATATTTAGCGGCAATAAAAATATACAGAACTTTAATGAGCTTCAATATTTTACAGGAATAACAACTATTGATGATAAAGCGTTCTATGGATGCGATAATTTAAGAACTATTATTATTCCTCAAAATGTAAAAACAATCGGATATAGAGCATTTTATTGTCTGAATAATGAACCTTATGGTTTTCCAAGTAGTTTGGCTTTTATTTCCTTGCCCGAAGGTTTAACTTCTATCGGACAAGGTGCTTTTCAATATTGTGATTTTCTAAAAAGCATTACGATTCCAGCAAGTGTTACTTTAATCGGGCCATACGGATTAAGTTTTAAAGCTGAAAATATTTACTTCAAATCGACAAATCCTCCAACCATTTCCGATGAAAATTCAGAGGGAGGACGAGTAGGAACTATTGTAGGAGTAACTTCAACAAAAGTTTATGTTCCTCGGAACTCCGTTGAACAATACAAAGCTATTACACATCTAAATACTCGTGAAATTATTGGTTATGATTTTGAATAAAACTGAACGATGAAAATAAGTCAACTAGATATGCTAACAGCTTGCTGGCATACGGCACAACACAATTCCGATTATAGTAAATCCAATATTGGGAAAATAGAACATGAATTAGCTAAATACATACAGAATAATCATAATTTATCCAAAGAGGAGTTTTTCCTTAAATATATAAACCGAACAATCAATATTTCTTTTATACCAACATCCGATGCTTATAAAAGATACGGAGATAATATAACGATTAGCGTTCGGATTAATACAGATGCAGAAAACATTATTAAATCATATTGCGCAAATGAAAAGTGTTCATTTGGTAGAATAACAATAAATGCGACATCTCCAACATTAGCAAAAGATAAATTGACTGAATTAGCGGAAATAGGGTTTAGCACCCAAGATATAGCCGAAATTTATTGTTGCTGATATTCTGATTCGGGAGTGACAGACTTTGTGAAAAGGTTAGTCTATAAGACCCTTTTGCAGAGTTTGTCACTTTCTTGTTTTGTTTATTCCGCTAATAATCTTATCTTTATAAAGATAAATAACAATTAAATTTTAGCTAAAATGAACAGATACAAACAACCGAAAACAGAATGAAAGACCGACGCATGAGAGGATAAACAGATAATCCAAAAGGCGGTTAAATGGAGCCAAACAGAGGGAATAGTCCTGCTTGTAGGAAAACCCAAAGACGAAATATTTCCCGAAACATTTATCTACATGTTTGCCCCTAATATGGCAGACATTACAAAGCCCGTCGAAATTGTCCTAACAAAGAATCGACAATACATATTCGGATGAAAGTGCGAACTCGAAGATATGGACGGAATAATCGGCACAATGACGGCTAACGAGGCACAAATTGAGGGAACGGGTGAAAAGGTAAATTTGTTCGACTACCACGTGAAAGCCGATACAATCCTATTCCAATACACCACGCCCGACGGACGGAACGAGGTAATGAAATTCCCGTTAGCGGGATTCTGCGAAAACTATTTGCATCTATTTTGTGGCGAAATTTACTAACTTTACAACCTCAAACATTTTATTTATGAATTGGACTATAATCTTATCGAGCGTCGCAATAGGATCTATCGTTGCAGCAATCATTTCGGGATTACTCAATATGTTGATACAAGATAGAGGCTATAAAAGAGATTATTATAAATTAATTATTTCTAAAAGGATAACTGCTTATCAATATATTGAAACGCAATTAAATGTTATGAAAGTTGCTGTCGCAACAGAGGGCGGTGGTTACTATATGATGTTTGGAAATACATCGAACGATTTTTTTCAGTTTCAAACAAATCTGGCATTTGCATTAGCCAATAGTTTATGGCTGAGTCCAGAAACGATTAATGCTTTGGAGAAGCTAAATGAAGCTTTTTTTGAAATCAATGATAAAATTACAGATAATATTGTGGATAATATAAAAATTGGACAAGAATATTATCACCAATTAGCCAAGTTGCGAATAGAAATTGAAAATTGCCTAAAAAATGATATGTTATCATTATACAAAGTTCATAAGTTCCTAAAACTAAAAACGATACATAAGGACAGAATATTTAATATAGCAAAATAAGATGGAGTTGAATTGCATCGTATCTATAAAGGTTAAGGAGAAAGGGCCGAAAAAATGCGGCGTTTTCCTTTGACAACGACAAGTGACAGACTAAAAACAAGGGGCTATTTAATTACCCTTTCAACAGTGTTTGTCACTTTCTCTATTTATCAAAAAATCAACTAATTCACTCAATTTATTAACCCAACTTTGGGATAAACGAATTACCCGAAATGTTTAAACCAATGTTTAAACCGCACCGAGCAACAGCACGAAAAAGAGAAATTAATCGACAAAATCCACAACCGTAACTATCTGTTAATCAACATTGCCCTACATTTGCATTCGCAATTCGGCACCGTAGCTTAATTGAATAGAGCATCTGACTACGGATCAGAAGGTTACAGGTTTGAGTCCTGTCGGTGTCACAAAGAGGGAAAGGCAAATGCTTTTCCCTCTGTTGTTTACAGCCGCTTGCAATTTGCAGGCGGTTTTTTCGCATCTTGTTTCGAGCGGTTTTCACGGCGAAATCGGGAATTTATTTAAACCAATGCGTAAACCGAAAAATCCCGATGAACACGGCCATCGAGACGATCGAAAAATGCAGTGACGCGTAAAGCCGGCATTATTTCACCTCCGAATTTTTCCGTTTCACCCGTCCGAAACCGGACAATCGGACAAAGTTTTCTAATTCCATATTTCAACAACCGGCTCGTTTCGCTGTCAAAAGCCGACGGTCAACACGCTTTTTGGGCATTTTCGGCATCGTTACGACACTTTTATTCGTCGGAAAGGGCACCAGAACCGGACGCCCATTCGGTTTTGCATCCATCCGCCTTTTTCGTATCTTTGCATACAATACCCTACGCAAAACCGGACTCTCGCAATGAATAAGAAAAAGAAATGGATCATCACGGCCATCGTTCTCGTGGTATTCTGCCTGATCCTGGGCCTCTACAATCTATTGAACGACAAAGCTCCGGCATCGGATGACGCCGCCAAAGCGCCGATCGCGCCCCGCAGACAGAGCACCCTCAACGTCAACGGACGCATCGTCCGTCCGCAGCGGCTCACCGACGGCATCACCACGGTGGGCAACCTGCTGCCGGACGAGGAGGTGGACCTCTCGTTCGAAACCTCGGGCAAAATCGTGGCGATCAACTTCCAGGAGGGCACCGTCGTCCGCAAGGGCGAGCTGCTGGCCAAGGTCAACGACCTGCCGCTCGTGGCCCAGCTCTCGCGTTACGAGGCGCAGCTCAAACTGGCCGAAGACCGCGTTTACCGCCAGAGCGCCCTGCTCAAAAAGGACGCCGTGAGCCAGGAGGCCTACGAACAGGCCCGTACGGAACTGGCGATGCTCAACGCCGACATCGACATCGTGAAGTCGAACATCGCGCTCACGGAGCTGCGGGCGCCGTTCGACGGCGTGATCGGCCTGCGCAACGTCAGCGAAGGCGCCTACGCCTCGCCCAGCGTCGTGGTGGCCAAACTCACGAAGATTTCGCCCCTGAAGATCGACTTTTTCGTCCCCGAACGCTATGCCAACCAGATCAAGCCCGGCACGCGCCTCTCGTTCACCATCGAGGGACGGCAGGAGCGTTTCGAAGCCGCGGTTTACGCCACCGAATCGAAGGTCGACATCGCCACCCGCACGCTGGCCGTCCGGGCGAAGTATCCCAATACGCGGGGCAAACTGCTGCCGGGACGCTTTGCGACGGTGCAGATCCGCATGCACGAAATTCCCGACGCCATCGCCATCCCGACCGAGGCCCTCGTGCCGGAGATGGGCGTCGACAAGGTATTCCTCTACAAGGGAGGCAAGGCGCACGCCGCGGAGGTGAAAACCGGACTGCGGACCGATTCGAGCATCCAGATCATCGACGGGCTTAACGTCGGAGACACGCTCATCACCTCCGGCACGTTGCAGCTGCGCGAGGGGCTTCCCGTGAAACTCGACACCGTCGAATAAACCCGCCGCCGCATGAACATTTCCGAACTGAGCATCCGGAGGCCCGTCCTGGCGTCGGTGCTGACGATCATCATCCTGCTATTCGGTCTGATCGGATACAGTTACCTCGGCGTGCGCGAATTCCCGAGCGTCGACAACCCGATCATCTCGGTCACGTGCTCCTACCCGGGCGCCAACGCCGACGTGATCGAAAACCAGATCACCGAGCCGCTCGAACAGAACATCAACGGCATCCCGGGCATCCGCTCGCTGTCGAGCGTCAGCAGCCAGGGCCAGAGCCGCATCACCGTCGAGTTCGAACTCTCGGTGGACCTCGAAACCGCCGCCAACGACGTTCGCGACAAGGTTTCGCGCGCCCAGCGCTACCTGCCGCGCGACTGCGACCCCCCGACCGTGACCAAGGCCGACGCCGACGCCTCGCCGATTCTGATGGTCACGATCCAGAGCGACAAGCGGTCGCTGCTCGAATTGAGCGAGATCGCCGACCTGACGGTCAAGGAGCAGTTGCAAACCATCAGCGACGTGAGCGGCGTGCAGATCTGGGGCGAGAAACGCTACTCGATGCGCCTGTGGCTCGACCCCGCGAAGATGGCCGGCTACGGCATCACCCCGACCGACATCAAGACGGCCCTCGACCGCGAGAACGTCGAACTGCCTTCGGGCAGCATCGAGGGCAACACCACGGAGCTGACGATCCGCACGATGGGACTGATGCACACCACGCGGGAGTTCAACGACCTGGTGGTGCGCGAAGACGCCGACCGCATCATCCGCATGAGCGACGTGGGACGCGCCGAACTGGGTCCGCAGGACACGCGCAGCTACATGAAAATGAACGGCATTCCGATGGTTGGCGTCGTCGTGATCCCCCAGCCGGGCGCCAACCACATCGAGATCGCCGATGCCGTGTACGCACGCATGGAGAGCATGAAGAAGGACCTCCCGGACGACGTGGTCACCTCCTACGGATTCGACAACACGCGCTTCATCCGCGCCTCGATCGACGAGGTGAGGACCACCGTCTACGAGGCTTTCATCCTGGTCATCATCATCATCTTCCTCTTCCTGCGCAACTGGCGCGTGACGC
>OWIO01000412.1_pt1 | contig 39210 bp, 51 predicted proteins | sample 1733011 | NCBI WGS metagenome assembly OWIO01 (sample SAMN05065779, study PRJEB22554) | human gut metagenome | biome: ENVO:2100002; feature: ENVO:00000062; material: ENVO:00002003 | host: Homo sapiens | place: USA | reverse complement strand
CTTGACAGAACCAAACAACAGCGCATCAATCTGTTTAAGAATTACCTGCCAAGTCTGCTCAGCCTCCTGCCAGTAGAAGCAATCCCTCGTACAGAGCGCTCCAATCGAATGGTGGAGGGTCTTCGCCAGGACTCTGATAGTATTCATGCCTTCCTTGTGAAGAAGTGTAAGAAAGACCCAGAAGCATATATTGGCAAGGATGCTCTCTATGAAGCATATGCTCAGTTCTGTGTGAGTAGTGGTCGTGAATGCCACAAGAAGCACGGATTTATTCGAAACATGAGGTCTCTTGGGTTCCTTGAATACAGAAACCCAAAGACACGAGAGGCAAGCTGGAAAGGTGTGACTCTCAAACAATTCAAGAGGTGATATTATGACTACAGAAAAGAAGCATGTGGTGCTTGACAGAACCAAACAACAGCGCATCAATCTGTTTAAGAATTACCTGCCAAGTCCATACAATACAGGGATTCTTCAGCAACTTGAAAAAGATGGGTTCTTCACTGCTCCTGCAGCAGCTTCTCATCATGGCAATTATGAGGGTGGTCTTTTTGATCATTCATTTGCTGTAACATGTCAACTTGTAGATTATACACAGAGCCTTGGGCTTCACTGGGAACGAAAAGAGTCACCATACATTGTTGGAATGCTGCATGACTATTGCAAGACGAAATTGTACACCAAGCAAGAAGACGGAACCTTTACACATACAGGAAATGTGATTCTTCCTGGGCATGGCAGTGCCAGTGTAGCTTTGATTCAGCAATTCCTTCAGCTCACCTTTGAGGAGCTATTGTGCATTCGTTGGCACATGGGTCCATTTGAGGGCGAAAAGTATTGGAAAGGATATTCCGCTGCTTGTTGTGAATATCCTAATGTGCTCTATACACATACTGCCGATATGTATGTCTCTCAGTGTATGGGTATCTGAATATGACTACACGACAAGTATTGTCTATTGCAATAGACACCCTGAAGAGTAGAAGAAAGAAGACTTCGAATGCAGAAGTAGAATTTCCAACAGAGCTTGGGACTCAAAAAATCTCGATTGATGCAGCTATTGCTCAAATAGAGAACCTTTACCACTGGTGTTATGATCCATTTGATTTGAATTCACTTGAGAAAGTATGTCATTGCCGGAACTGTGAGTTCTACAAGAAATTTCACAAGAAGAATGCACCAAAGCGGGTGTTTAAAATGCTCTGTAGTCTTGACAAGACTGAAAAGCCTGAAAATTGGTACTGCCCAAAAGGGAGAGAAAGGATTGACAAGGATGGTTCAGCAAAAGAATAGTCGGCTTCGTCGTCTGATGCTCAGAGCAAAAGAAGAGCCAAAGAATAGCATCTATGTCTATGAATGGTACAAGACACTCATCTCGGGCCTTAACCTTTCCTCTAGAGAGTACGAGGATGCCATACGCACCCTTTCTAGCATACTGCAGGTGTAACAAATGAACATGAGGAGAATCATGAGGCTCAGCGTCAAAGCTCTCAAAAAGCAGTACAAGCTCTATCCTGATGTGCGATTCAAAGATGATGACGCAACAGAGGTGTCTCTCCTTGATGTTGCCAACCAACTTGAAGCCATCTCTGGTTTGATGTACCCTGATGCAAAAGAATTTGCTGTAAAGACTATGATTCCTGGCAAGATCTTCAAAATCACTCGTATAGAAAAGAGGTGAGCTATTTTGTATGCTACAATTGATATTGAAACAACAGGCCTTAACCGATACAAAGACAAGGTCACATTCATTGGTGTTGGTCTTTCTAAAAACGTTGGTGAACCTATCTTCAAAGGATACATATTCAATGTACAGAAGCCTGGTCAAGTAGATCGGTTCAGAGCTCTTGTGAAGAAGCTCAAGCAGCACAAGGCTCGTACAGTATTTCAAAACGGCAAATTCGATACACTGTTTCTTGAGCAAGCCTATGGGATCAAGTTGCCAATTCACGAAGATGTCATGCTGATCGCCACAGCGTATGACCTTTCTGCTGAGCATGGCTTGAAGCATATGGCACAGGAGTATTTGGGTGTTCCAGATTGGGATATTGCCAAAAAAGAAAAGACCTCTGGTGCTCAAAGTATTGTTCCATATCTTAAGAAAGATGTAAAATACACTTGGGAGCTCTTCAATTTCTTCATGGAGCGAGTGAATCCTCAGCAGTTGAAGATCTACACCCAGCTTCTTCGCCCAGCATACTGCGCATACAAGGATATTGAGCGCAATGGATTATACATAGACCTTAACCAATTGAAGGTGGTTCGAGAGAAGTACAGAAACGAAGAGAACTCTCTTCTTGGCAAGCTCAAGAGTCACTATGACATCAACTGGGCAAGTTCAGCTCAAGTCGCTCATGTATTCTATGATCTTGAAAAGATGCCTGTGTTCGAGCAGACACCCAAGGGTGCTCCGTCCACTTCGGCTTCTGCACTGAAGAAGTTGGCTCGCAAAGGATATGAGATTCCCACCATCTTGATGCAGTACAAAGATGCTGCTACAAGAAACAAGATGTTCCTTAACCGATGGGAAGATGATTCTTATGAGAGCAGAATTCATGCCAGCTTCAACCTGACCAATGTTGTTTCCGGACGAACAAGTTCAAGCAACCCAAATCTTCAGCAAGTTCCTCGCACGAAAGATATTCGAGGATTGTTCAGTGGTGCTCCAGGCATGATTCTGTTTGAAGCTGACTATTCTCAGCTGGAGTTGCGTATTGCTGCTCACTATGCCAATGAGAAAACCATGCTCCGGATCTATCATGAGAAAGGTGACATTCACACCGAGACTGCCAAACTGTTCACAGGTGGTCGTGAACCCACGAAAGAAGAACGCGGCAAAGCCAAAGCTGTCAATTTCGGGTTCCTCTATGGTATGATGGCAAAGAAGTTCGTTGCATATGCTCTCAACAGCTATGGACAGACCTTTACATCACAGGAAGCAGAGCATATCCGTGAGTTGTTCTTTGCCAAGTATTCCAGACTACTTCCTTGGCATCAGGAGCAAGAGCAGCTATGTGAAGCACAGGGTGGTGTATACAATCTGTTTGGTCGGTTCCGGAAGCTTCCTTTGATATATTCCCAAAACAAGTGGGAGAGAGCCAGTGCTGCCAGGCGATCTATCAATACACCTGTTCAGGGTTCTGGATCTGATTTGTTGATCTCTGCTGCCACCCAGATCAATAAGGAGCTCAAGGGTGTTGCATGGATCGGTGCTACAGTTCACGACTCAATTATCGGTGAGTGTCGGATAGAGGACAAAGATTATGTAGACTCTGTCATCCGCAGAGTCATGTTACACCCAAAAGTGCTTGATGATTTCGGGGTTGAACTCCGAGTTCCTTTGGACATTGACATTGGTTGGGGTCCATGGGGTACACATTAAAATTTTCAAAATATTTTGCAAAAACCTCTTTACAATTGTTTCCAATGAGAGTACAATGTTACTTGTAAGGAAGATATGTAACGGAGGTAATCAAAATGGAAAAGGCAACATATTCTGTAAGCAAGGTTCAGGAAGCTGCAAAGCTGGTCAAACAATTCAATTGGAGCTACAAAGAGCTCAACTGTGGCAATGGTATTCTTGCTCTCGAAAATCTGTTTCAGCAGCTCTATGATCTCACTGGTGACTTCAATTTCTTTGATCCGTTCTATGTCAAGGATGCCAAGCGTATGTTCTTCAACAAGTTCAGCAAAACCGAAAAGACCATCGCATTCAGAGCTTGCAAATCTTTTGCTCAGAATGAGCTGATTGCTCTCAGAAATTGTATGGTGAATGGTGAGGTCAATGTGGTTGAATAAAATTTAAGAAAATTTCCCAAAAGTGCTTTACAAATTGCTCCAAAAGGAGTACAATATATTCAAGGTTGAACCTTAACAAATCTAGATGTCTGTAGGAGGACAAAACTATGATGATCACACGTAAAAAGGGCGAAAAGGTCCACATGTATGCATTCACTGGCATGTATCTCGGCGAGTTCGAGATCACTGCTGCTGACAAGAAGACGGTCTCCATCGTTCAGAAGAACGGTCGCACCACTACATTCGATCGTGAGACTGGCAAGCAGGTCGATGCCAAAACTCCTCGATGTGCATCTCGTGTCACCGAGGAGAAGGAGCCTGAAAAGAAGAAGCCCACGAACAAGGCTTCTGCAGCAAAGAAGACCGCTGCAAAGCCTGCAGCAAAGAAGACAAAGAAAGCTCCGGAGCCTGAGGTCGTTGACGACGAGGAAGATGTCGACGACGATGAGTACGAGGACGCCTGATCCCCAGGGGAAAATTCCCCTGTAATGTGACTGTCATGTAGGAAGCAAGCAGCCTATGTGACAACGGTGGCAAGTCCGTATAAACACAGAGCCATGATCAGTAGGGATCATCAATACCTCCATATTTTGGGTGTTCAGGACAGTCATAAAATTCTCCGTTTTCACAGTATGCTTCTTTACAGTCTGCTTGGGATCCTACTGTCCCAAGCATTCTATGCCAGGATAGCACAATTGGCAGTGCAGCTGATTTGTAACCAGCAGGTTGCAGGTTTGAGTCCTGTTTCTGGCACCATCAGGCTTGTCAAAGTCTGAGTTTCTTCCTATTCTTCCCTCTATGGGAATATCAAGCCTATAGAGGGTCTTCAAAGGTATCACGAGTCCACATCTCGTTGATATACATCATATGGCAAGGTCACTGTTGTACCTCCATGGAATCTGGCCAATTCTAATGGTACTGCAAAAACAACAGGGTCAAGTAGATCGGCCACGTATCTACAAGGCAGAAGAAGCTGCTACAGCAGGGTGCTTCCCCAGTCCCTGCAACCCCTTTTACTGTCTTGCGAGTGGTACCAGCACTCGCAAGATTTTATCGAGATGTAATTCAGTGGTAGAATGCTTGGTCTGGGACCAAGATGTCGCAGGTTCGAATCCTGTCATCTCGACCATAACTGTTTGAGAGGTCAATATGAAATTTTCCTATTCACGATTTGCATCTTATCTGCGATGCCCATACAAACACTATCTTGGGTATTATGTGGGTCTTCGCAAAAATGCTCCAGTGAAGCCTTTGTATTTCGGTACAGACTTTCACAAGCTTCTTGAGCTTCGTAACAGGCCTGAAGAACTTGCTCAAGCTCAAAAAGCCATTGGGGATGCATATTATGATCTTCCAGCCAAATGGCAGGAGGAACTTGGAGATGACTATCTCTTCAATCTACAGTCAATCTTTTCTGACTACATAGAGATCTACAAAGACTCCCCTCAGCCAACACAAACAGAACGCCCATTTGAGATTGAGATTGGGTCTTACAAGGGTGAGCCGATAGTCTTCAATGGCATCATCGATGAAGTCTACAAGTATAGACGAAACGGTGAAAAGATGTGCAAGTTGGGTGATCATAAGACATTCAATCGCAAACCTGATCAAAATGTCTTGGTCATGAATACTCAGAAGAACCTTTACGCAAAGGCCATGTATACCATGACAGGAGTCATGCCAAAATCTTTCATCTGGGACTATATTCATTCGACTCCTGCTTCTATGCCAATTTGGTTGCCCAAGTCAGGGAAATTCTCCCAGGCAAAAAGCAACAATATCACACCTTTCTCTTGGAGACGAGCTTGTGAGCTCAAAGGCATCACGGATATTGAGATCTTGCGGCAAGGCAATATGTATGCCAATAATGTCAGCAATTTCTTCTTCCGTTGTGAACTTGATATTGTACCCTCCATGGTGGATAATATCTTCGATGGGTTCAAATATACATGTCGGGATATTGTACGACAGGGTCATAAGAACAAGACAAAAAACATGACTCCTGATTGCAAGTTCTGTGAATATAGAGACATCTGCTTCACAGAGTTGACTGAAGGAGATGTTGATAATCTCATTGCTCGTGAATACGAAGTTCATGAGCGTGAGGACTCAAAGTTCATTGAAGGAGTGTGACACATGGGATATCTTTCTCAGGTTGTTGACATTGCTGATTTGGGTCAGCATAAGTTTGTCACGATCTATGGCAAGTCCGGCTCTGGCAAAACAGAGTTGGGTTCTACTTTCCCAAAGCCTATGCTATATCTTCAGGTCGGTGACGATGGCAGCAATACCATCAAATCCAAAAAAGGTATCAAGGCTTTACGGATTAAAAATCTTGCAGAGCTTTCTGCAGTATTGAAGGAGCTAATCGATTCGGCAGAACATGGGAAACTCAAATATAAGACAGTATTCGCTGATACATTTTCTATGGTCACGAATATCTGGATCAAGGAAAATGCCCTTGACAAGAACAAAAAGATGACCCAGCAGATGTGGGGCGATCTGAAAACCGAAACAGAAGAGCTCATTCGTCTTTGTCATCGCTTGGCTGAGTACTCTTGGGTGTTGGCCAGCTGCCATGAAGTCAGTGATTCTTTTGAGGGCATGGAAGATGAAATTCTTCCAGATATTCACCCAAGCACAACAAAGGGTGCTCGGACATACCTCGAAGGAATGTCTAATTATGGATTGCACACCTTGATCAAGAAGAAAGAAGTCACTGTTGACGGGGTTGATAAAACAATTGCAACTTACATCTGTCAGATCGGTCCGAACCCATACTATTGGACCAAGCTTCAGAAGCCAAAGGATCTGAAAGTTCCTGCTCAAGTTCGTGATCTCACATATCAGAAGCTCATCAAAATTCTTGGCCTTAACCAAGAAGAATCTACTGACCAACAGGCATAATGCCTTTGGAAATATAACACTATTTTGGAGGTATCTATTATGGCACGCAAAGTTAAAATCAATTTTACCAATGTTGAGGCATTCCAGCGCGCAAGCGAGGGTGTTCATCATGTCAAGATCTCTGACATCCAGGAGAAGAATACTCAGGGTGGTGACCCCATGCTGCAGGTTGCCTTTGAGATCCTTTCCGGTGATGACAAGGGTGTCAAGGTCTTTGACAATCTGGTTCTCACCGACAATGCTCTGTGGAAGTTCAAGTCTCTGCTGCAGATCATTGGCATGAAGTGTGACGGCAAGGTCGCTGTTGATCTGGACAACATGATCGGCAAATCCCTTAACATCAACGTCACCCACGAGGAGTACAACGGTCAGATCCGTGCTCGAGTGAGTGACTATCTGAAGCCTGGTGCAACCAAGTCGGATGATGACGATGAGGATGAGGACAGCTTCGACGAAGAGGATGTCACTGAGGACGAGGAGGAAGTCGAGGAGGAAGCTCCGAAGCCCAAGAAGAAGCCTGCAGCAAAGAAAGCTCCGGCAAAGAAGAAGCCTGATCCGGAAGAGGATGAGGACGATGACTGGGACGAAGATGAGGATGACTCCGAGGAAGAGGAGGAAAAGCCTGCTCCAAAGAAGAAAGCTCCTGCCAAAAAAGCACCTGCAAAGAAGACCAAGAAGAAGCCGGAACCCGTCGAAGAAGATGACGAGGACGACGATGACGATTGGGAAGAGGAATAATCTACCCTGATCACTGAAATGCCCTCTCAGCCCATGGGAGGGCACTTTTATGAGGTAAATTCATGGAAAAGCAAGAAATGTACAGACGCCTTAACAGTTTGTCTGCGAATCAGCTTCCTCACATTTTTGTTCCGTCGTACAACAGACCTCATTTTGTAACTGCTGAAATGTTCAAGAACTTTGAGCCAGAAGCAATCGAAAAGATTCATATTGTTGTTCGTCCGGAGCAAGCAAAAGCCTATCGAAAGGCAAATCCAAATCTCCATATTCTACCCATCGCAAAGGACTTTCACCTGCCGATCAATGGGTTGGCAAGCACTCGTCAGTTCATCTACGAATATGCTGTTGAACACAAGTATTCGATGATCATTGACATGGACGACGATATTCGAAATCTTGCATACATGTATGATGGATTCTCTGGGTCTGGAAATCCCTGTTCCAAACATACCATCCATGCCGATCGAGAAGCAGACTCTCTTCTTGAGCAAAAGGTTTTAACCATGGCCAGTGTCATTGGCAGAGAAGTCTTCAAGACATACCCAAAGGTCTATTTGGGTAACATTCGTCGTCAACGCATGTCCCAGCATGTCGAAAATTCTAAGCTGAAGTACATCGTCGATTGTGGTCCAACTCCTCGTCAGGTCACACTGATGAATGTCAAAGGACTCTACAAGGCAAAGATCAATCGTGATATGATCTTTGATCGTCATGGTGATGACATCGGCTTCTGTGCTGTTATTCTTGCCAACGGTGGTCACTGCTTCAACATTCCTTGTCTTACATATGACTATGTGAGTGAAAAATGTGACAGTGTTATTCGTACTCCGGAGACAGAGAAAGAGCTTCATCGATATGAGTACAATATGTTGCAGAAATACCCAATAAGAGACTATCTGCGAACCAGCTTCAGAGATGCCGATGGTGACTATATGTGGGGTGACATCAATTGGACAGCCTATCATAAGATCCATGGCAGTAAACGAATCAAATGTTTCTGGGAGGAACAAAAGTGAGAAAACAGAGCCCACCCTATTCTATTCAGATTGAGCTGAATGAGGGCTGCAATCTGGGATGTAGTTTCTGTGGTCTTCGTGGTATGCGAGAGAAAGGCACTCAACCTTGGTATCGTATGAAGAGGGAAACTGCGGAGCGAATTATTGCTGAGATCAAGCGTGTGCACTGGCACAGTAGAATCATTTTTTCTATGCATGGGGAACCAACCCTTAACCCAAATGCAGTTAGAATAATCAAGCTGTTCAGAAAGACTTTTCCCAACACAGTTATGTCCATGATGAGTAATGGCTATGGCATTGTCAATGGGTTTGGCATGGTTGCAGACCAGAAGACTATTGTTGATCGAGTTTATGCTCTGAGAGATGCTGGCCTTAACGATTTGATCATTGACTACTATTCCGACAAAGGCGATGCTCGAACGATTGAAGATGCTATTCAAGATGTACCTGATCTGAAGATTGAGCATCTGGCACGAAAGGTTCCTTTGTATAGTACGAACCCAAATGGCTTCCGAGTGTTGTTCAATCCTCCGATCCAGAAGAAGAAAGCCATCAATCGTCATCTGTGCAACCACTGTGGAGCAGCTGGACCTCTTGATATGTCTTATCAAGGTAAACGGTGCGCTCGTCCTTTCAGAGAGCTGGCGATCCGCTACGATGGTTCTGTGGCGATCTGCTGTAATGACTTCCGTGGTGAATACCCAATTGGCAATATAATGGAGCAAAGCATTGAGGACATCTGGTACAGCAAACGGTTTGAAGCTGCTCGGATTCTTCTGTATGCAGGGGAGCGAAGTTTCAAGCCCTGCTATGGATGCAATGCTATGAGTCATCGTGTTGGGTTGTTGCCTCGAGGTGGTCATATTCCTGCAGAAGAGGAAGTGCCAGAGCCCAATGACAAGATCCTGAACTATGCTCGAAGTATTTCAAAAAATAACAAGTGTTTATGCAAAACTCTTTACAAGCGTTCTTGGGAGGAGTAAAATATAAATGGAGCCAATCAAAGGCAAAGACCAAATGTGTTTCTCTTGGGGTTCAGGATACATGCTGCTGAATACAAACATATTTTATAGATTGCCCAAGAAGAGACAAGATCAAATCATTGCAGCTGTCTGCAAGGCAGCAGAAAGGAGCAAATAATGCTCATTGTATTGGAAGGAGTTGATGGTGTTGGTAAAAGTACCATCGCCAGAAAGCTCGCAAGAATCTTGAATGCACGTATTATCCATTGCACAAAGGACACTCCAAACGACTATCGTTATTTCCATCATATTCTCGATGCAGCCACAAGTGAGAATGTGATTGCCGATCGGTTCTGCTATGGTCAGTTCGTTTATCAAGCCCCAGAGGATCGGAAACTGAGCAAAGAAGATCTCTATCATCTGGAGATTGCTATGCTTGCTCGTGGTGCAAAGGTGATCTATGTCACCGCTCAAGAAAAGACTATCGAAGAGCGCCTTAACAAGCGCAACGAAACTCCCATGTATCCTGTCAAAGAACTGATGAAGAGATTTGACGAAGTCATGGGGAATTCAACTCTGCAGATTGAAATTTGGAGGACCTGAAATGAGCTTGCTGTTTAATGTGGAAGACTTCAATAATGTTGTAAAAGAGTACAAACTCGCATCCCTTTACAACAAGAGTAGTCGTATGTGTGGTGATGCTGACATTGACAATTATGTAGTTGTCAATGATGTCAACAGCGCATGGGAGTATTGGTTTGCTGTTCTGCTGGCTCAGCATCGTATGAACAAGAGGACTTCTGCTTCTCGAGACGGAGCTGTGGCTGCTGAGGTTATCAACGCCATCACTGTTGTCAAAGACCCAACTCGCATGATTGTCAAGAGTGAAGCTCGCAAGATGCCCATGCGATATGCTGTCGGAGAGTTGCTGTGGTATCTCTCTGGGTCTAACAGGCTCAAAGACATCAGTCTCTTCAGCTCTGCTTGGGATCGTATGAGTGACGACGGAGAAACGGTCAACAGCTGCTATGGTCACAAGATTCAGCAGTTCTATGGGTTTGATCAGTGGCAGGATGTGATCAATCGTCTCAAGGCTGACCCAAATAGTCGCCAGGCAGTCATTCATATCAAAAATCCTCGACCCATGAGTGATGCAACCAAAGATACTCCGTGTACATTGTCGCTCCAGTTCTTGCTTCGTGACGGTCGCCTTAACCTGACAACAACAATGCGCTCCAATGATGTTTGGACTGGTGTACCATATGACATGTTCAGCTTCTGCTCCATGCAGGTGATGATGGCAATGACCTTGGGTGTTGATGTTGGTACATACACTCATCAGGCAGGTTCGCTACATATCTACGAGCGCAATTTGCCAGATAGTGAGAAGACTCCGGAGGGTGGAAATGAGACACAGAAGCCCAAACTCGAAAGCGGTGTACAGGAAAGTCCTGTCCAAAGTCATAAGTGATCGAGGGATCATTTGGATTCATTTTTGCTATGTGCCAGTAGAAGTCTGGGATGCATTCTCAAAAGCAACAAACACCGATGGGTTTGACATCAGTGTTTGGATCCGAAAATGGTGCAAAGAAGATTTCGATCTTACATTCAAAATGGCTCGGAAGAGCGATGTGGAGTATGTGAAAAAAGCCATCTACATCGCATATCAAGATAGATACTTTGAGTTATTCAGTCCAACTCTTGGACATGCAGCACTTCCTATGGATGGGGTCATAAAAAATTGGACTTCACTCCACATGAAAGAGGAGACTATCAAATATGAACAAAACAAACAATGATCTGCCGAAGATTGTTGCTATCGACTTCGATGGTACTTTGGTAGAAGACAAATTCCCCGAGATTGGGGAGCCCAATATGGGGATGCTCAGCCTTGTAAAAGCTCTTCAGGCACAGGGTGTACGAGTGATTCTTTGGACATCCAGAGATGGCAAAAATCTCATTGATGCTGTCTCCTATTGTCACCAGAAAGGAATTGTATTTGATGCAATCAATACAAATATTCCTGAGGTGATTGCGCTCTACAACAATGACACAAGGAAAGTTTTTGCTGACCTTTACATTGATGACAAGGCAATTCCAGTAGAACAAGACTTTCTCTATTGGTGTCATAGACTTGATGTGAATCACAAGGATCTGAATATTGCCATTCACAAATCATATGGAGAGTTCTTGAAGAAAGGAGTTTGATCTACATGCCAAAGGAATCATCTTTTCAGTCCCAGGCTCTTGTGTACCTTAACAGCATCAATGGGTGTGTTGCTGAGAATGTGTCGGGGAATAGTGCTCAGTCTGGCAGAGCAGATATCAATGGGTGTATCAATGGCAGATCTTTCCGCATTGAGTTGAAAGTCCCTGATCATGGAAATGTACCCAGCAAGAAGCAACTGTATGATCTTTTGCGCTGGCAAAAAGCTGGTGCCCTTGTAATGGTTGCATATACCATAGATGACATTAAGATTGTCTTTCGGAGGGATGGTTCAATTCTTCCTCACTTTCTTCATGAATACAGCGACAAGATGATTGCTTTTGTCGCGTCATCGAAAAACAATACAACTATTGAATCCATGCTGGAGGAGTATGAATGAAACAACAAAAATCTGTCAAGGTGGTCTGTGACAAAGGTTGTGGGAAATCCTTTGTCTGCTCCAAGCCACAGGAGAAGAAGTTGGGTGATGGTGTCATTGAGCATATGTTGAAATGCCCATACTGTCGTAGAGAATATCCAATATTCTACAGCAACATTGAATCTCGCAGGTTGCGTCAGCGCCTTAACAGTAAAGAGGGCAAGGCACTGCCACCTGAACAACGAGAAGCGATCCTCACCAAAATGAATGCTATTGAGAGCCGACTTCGTGATCGGTTCCAGGAATGCTGAGGAAATACAAAGGATTCATCTTTAAGACCAAGCCTTGGGCACATCAGCTCAAGGCTCTGTCTTATCTCATGGGTCGAGATTGTGGTGCCCTTTACACAGACCCAGGAACAGGCAAAACAAAAGTGATGATGGATCTTATTGTAAACAAAGGGTGGAAGCGTGGGATAATTGTAGCACCACCGAAAGCCTGTGAAGTCTGGGAGCAGCAGTTCAAAATACACACAGATATATGCCCAAATTTCATCCACAACGTGCGTTTCCTGTCTACCCAGGGAAAGGTTCAGCTGTTGAATACACTCGCTCCACGAGGATCCAGGGTGATCCAGGAGGAGCCCATGATAATCATCGTGAACTATGAGAGTATCTGGCGACCAGAATTCGAGAAAACTCTGTTCCGAAAAAGTGCTGGTCTTGAGTTTGTTATTTGTGATGAAAGTCACCGAATCAAAACTCCATCGAGTAGATGCTCTATGTGCTTGCGAAGATTGTCTAAGATTGTTCCTCACAGATTCCTTGTAACAGGTACTCCTCTGGCAGAGAATCCTATGGACATATATGCCCAGTACAGATTCTTGGACCCAGAGATCTTTGGGACGAGCTTCTCAGACTTCAAGGAGAAGTATCAAAATGTGGACATCGTTAGGACTGCAAAGGTTGGATATACATGCCTTAACAAGAAGCAACCCTACAAGAATCTGGATGACCTGAAAGAAAAGATGTTTTCTTGTGCGTTCACAATCGAATCCTCTGTAGAATTGCCAAAAAGGTTGAACATAATTCGCAGTTTCACCCTGTCTCGTGTGGCACAGAAAGTCTATCATGATCTCGAAGACGATGGGCTGTACTTGGGCAAATCTGGCGCAACAGAGATCAAGGCAGTCATCAGCAAGACTCTCCGGCTTCAGCAAGTCTGCTCAGGGTTCATCCCTGTAGAGGACCCAGAGGGATTCAAGGCTGTCGAGGTCATTGATCATGATAGAGCGGAGGTTCTTGAGGATATTCTCTCAGGGTTCAAACAGGACGAGCCTGTCGTTGTCTTTGCCACTTTTCGACATGACTTTGATGAAATTCAAACTGTCTGCAAAAAGCTCAATAGAAGATACACTGAAGTCTCTGGTGTCATGGACACAATGGCAAAATGGAAGTCTGGAAATGCTGAGATCATTGCTGTACAATACAGATCTGGCAGTGAGAGTATTGATCTAACTCGTGCAAGATACTGTATATACTACAGCCTTAACATAAGTCTGGCTATGTATCTACAGAGCAAGAAGCGTATTCATCGCCCAGGACAAACAAGACCTGTTGTATATTATCATATTATTGCAGACATACCAAAGAAGCCCAGTAAAGATCGGCAGATTTTGGCTGCATTAAAATCGAAGCAAGATGTGATTGAGTACATCACAAAAAATAAGGACGGGAATTGATCCCGTCCTTTGTTTTATACCACTTTGCAACGAGTGAGTTCAGTTTCCTTTGCACCACGGAATTCATTGTGAGCTTTGATGGTGCCTTTGAGAGTGAGAGCACCCTCGCTGAGACTTTTTCCAGTTCTCCAAGTGAATACATTTCCCTCTTCGGTCGTGAACTTGTACACATAGGTCACACCAAACTGATTTTCCCAAGATGTGACACATTTGCAATTCCCAGTAATGGTGATTCGCTCACCAACTTCACCAACCCATTTGCTGTTGCTGCTTGCTTTTTGAGCTTTTTCTTTTTCGAGCTCCTTTTCTCGTGCACGATTGTAGGTGGGGATGAGAGAGGCAATGATACCAAGATCGCGAGTTTCACAGTACATTTGAGAACAAGCCAACTTGAGATTGTGCATGTACCCAAACTCGTCCTCTTGCTTGTTGAGCCACTCAAGAGCAGCAACTACGACAGCCCGATTTTCCTGGGTGTCAGCATTGTAATTGGTCTTTTCCATCTCGTCCGCTACAAAACGGTCTTTGCGCATGAAAGTATATGCACGATAGCAAGTAGCAGAGCCAGTCATCTGAGCATTTGCTTTGCTGATGTACCCGAAATGTTTTACAGTCTCAACGACGTTCATCAGGTAGCAGTTGACATCGGTGTAATACTTGTGTCCGATGCCAGTACTTGTGCAAGACTCCTGGACGGAGTCCATATAGGACTCTAGCTGGGCAACATCTTCAGCACTCAGACCATTGGTGAAGTCTTTCAAGCAACTCTTGCCAACCTGTTTGAATTCACCTGTCTTGGTGTTGCGAATGAGATAGGTGTCTTTGCGATTATGCTTGGTCTTGCAGTGATCACATTTGGGTTCAACTGTGTATGCCCAGCTGGGAACTTCCTGAGAATCAAACACCCGAACGATGTTGCCTTTGGGCATGTGCTGAAGAGTTGCTACAAACACCCAATCATTGATCATGGCTTTGCCAGAAACATCAATCTTGTAGTGCTTTTCTGCGCCAAGGAGTTTGCCATCTTCGTACTGCTCAACGAATTCAGTTCCGAGCTCTTCAAAATGGAATTCACAGTTGTACTTGGAGCACTTGTTGGAGATTCGGGTGAGCTTCTTGCAGAGACGCTCATAGTTGGCTTCAGGAATAAAATAGATCATTGTTGAACCCTCCATACATTCATAGCTTCTTTACAAGTATTATCATACTCTCCTATTGCATAATTGTAAAGAGGTTTTTGCAATTTTTCTCGAAATTTGCAATAAAAATTCCCTCCCGATTGGGAGGGAACTAGCTGTATCAGCAAATACTGACACCAATTTTCTTTATTTTCTTTTTGTACTTCTCATGCAGACTGTGTTGAAGCTCTGCAATATAGACTTCATCGTATGCAACAGACTTCAGGGTGATGGTCAGACGCTCTAGGTGCTTGAGCTCCTTGTCAACATCACAGATCAGCTCTTCTATACGCATGAAGTCTGCGACATAGCCAGCTTCCATGAGTGCTTTTGCATGTTTTTCGTAGCACTCTTTTGTTTGTGTCTCCCACTCCTTGTACTTATCAAATGCAGTCTCCACAGCCTGTTTGCGAACTTGTGTGCTGACATCAAATCGGGTGTATTTGTACCAGCTGTCCGGAATAACTTCTGGGTCTTCGATGTGCTCTTCACTCAAGAGTCTGTTGTGGTGATTTAGAAAATATCGTTTTGTTGCTCTGTGCTCCGCAGATTCTGCAACATACTGATATTCATGCATTCGCTTGAACCCCATCAACCCAAGGAAGTCAAAGAAGTCAGCCATCTGGTCGTGGAACATGAGTGCTGTGACCTGACGACCATTGATTTCTTCGTAGGCTTTTTTGCAGATATCCCAATCACGTTCAGACTCAGAAGTTTTTATTGTATCATATGCCATGATCTAATCTCCTTTCTATCTCAGTTAAATGAGACAGTATTTCATCGAGCTTTGCATCCAGAGCTTCTTGGTGCTTTTGCTGAGCACTGTTCTTTTCCATGTTGATTAGACCAAGCATAGTATTGAACAGCGCTATGCTGTCAAAAGACCCATATTGATCTGGATTCATCAGCAGAGACGAGTGATGGTCATATTGGCATCGGACACATCGATAGCTGTGGCACCAACATTGACCATGGAGATGGAGCTGACATCGCTGCAATAGACTCTTGCAAGGGTTGTGCAGGACACATTGTTTACACCAGCGGCAGCAATGGTACTGACAATCTTTGCGCCAGCAATCTGCTCACCATCGACATTGTTGATAGTTGCACTATCACCCTCTACAGTCTGAGTTGTGTCTGTAGAATAGTCATCTGTAACTGTATATTCGATGCTGTCCAAGTACTCCATAAAATCTACACGGGTGTCGTTGAGTTGAGTCATCAACTCCTGCTTCTCCTTGTGGGTTGTGTACGCAAAGACACTGAAAAGTGCAACAAAAGCTACACAAACTGCAAAGAAGAACACCCAAATCTTTTTGAGTTCCTTTTTGCGTTCATCAAGAAGCATCACTGTGATCTTGTTGAGAGCAATGCTCTGGTCCAAGGCATCCTCTTGCTTCTTGATTTCCTCTGTGATTTTCGGATCCAAGAAAAAACCTCCTCACTTTATCATTGCTGCCAGAACATACCCAACAATTCCGCTGCACATAGCAGTTATGCCAGTTGTAATGAGTGTGTCCCAGTGTTTTGCTGGATTGTCAGCAAGCTCATCAACTGTAGATTTGAGCTCATTAAGAGTATTTAAGATCTGCTTATATCGCTCATCTGTAACAGCCAATTGTGTTTTATGGCTTTCAAGCTTATCATAGATAGCTTGCCTTGCTTTGCTTGAATGTTCTTTTTCAGTGGCAAACTCTTGTTCAAGCCTTGCAATTCGCTGCTCCATTGGACAATTGCTACAATCCATTGGTCATCCTCCTTTCCAACTATATTGTACTCTTATACTGTATGATTGTAAAGAGTTATTCTGGAGAATGATAGCTCAGGGCACGATCAGAATCACCAATGCTCTTTGTTGTTGGATCCATGAAGACACCCAGGATAGAAACTGCAACAGTGGCCAACATAAATGGATTAGAGATCAGATCTTTGAATGCCTGGCCAACGGCATCCCAGCTTGTGAGCATCTCAGGAGAGATGCCCATTGCTGTGAGAATCACACCAACAAGGCTGACCCAAAACCAAGGATTGCGGAATCGAACTGGAATATTGAGCTTGAATCTCATATAAATACCTCCCAATTAAACTGTCTTCTTGATGTTCCAATAGACTGGAATATCTGCAGTTGGCTTCTCTGTAACGGTCACTGTAATTCTATTATTTCCGAGTATGCCATATCCCTCATTTATGAGGTTAAGGTTTTCTCTCAGAATCTCATCTGTTGCTGCAACACCAGAAGATTTACACATCGGTCCGGTCATGATTTTACTTGTTGCTGTAACATCTGGGCCATTTGTAGTGGTGCTGAGTGTTACTGTTTGTGTGAACGCATGAGCTGTTTGGACCCAGGCGTCCAGCCACAATGTTGCAGAGTACTGGTGTGTCATAGAAGCAAAAACATCGGTTCGTTTTGCTTGTGGGTCAAGTGCATCAATCTGATTTTGCAGATTTGCAGCAGTATCTCCAGATAGTTTGTCTTTGATAGATTCGAACCAAGCATTGAACTCTGTCTGGCTCACAGTCTGGAAATTTGTCAGATCTTGCTGAACTTGTTTATACAAAGTCGTTGTATCAATCTGGTCAACAATCCCATGTACGATCCCGCAAAGAGGTGTATTCATACGAGTGTCCTCAATAAGGGATTGGTCAATTTTTGTGATACCACCGTCAACATGAATGATTGCAACACAGAGATCCCAGTAGTCTTCAGTTCGTAAAGGTGCAGGAGCTACTGGAGCAGCACTTGGTGTTCCTTTTGCTTTGTATGCTTTGATTTCGCGCTTTGCCAGATCATATCGAATGAAGATGGCATCCAATCGGCTGAGAACACCGTCAGCAACATCAATATTAAATGTGTAGTTTTCTGTGTTTTCATAGGTGTAGCCATTGATGTATGCATAACCCATGTTCATGGTCACTGTCATATTAGGAACAGAAGCAGCAACGACTTGTAGACCTGTACTTGGGTTTGGGAATACACCATTGGAAATGAATCTACTGAAATATGCTGCAAAATCCTCTGCAAGATACACCCTGTCGTATTGCCCAGTACTGGCATCTAACTGGGCATTGAAAAATGCACTTTTTTCGGACATATTCTCACACTCCTTTCAAGCGAAGTTTCTTTGTAAGAGTCATTGGACCAAATCCAAATGTGATGTAAAGTTCTTCACCGAAAGAAGTGAATGCATGCTGAACTTCCGAAATTCTTGCATTCAGTTGGAGATTCAGCAAAGAATCATACACGGTGACCATATCACCCAAGAAATAGTCTTGACCATATTGAATATTGCCAACTGTGTTCACTGTACAATCGAAACTTTGAGATTCTCTTACATCAGCAAGTTTTTCAGTGCCTCTTTGTTTCAACAGAGCAATGTAGTTTTCTGCGGAAATGGTCATGCCATCGGAGTTCGTGCTTTGTATATCTCTAGCATCTACAAAGTATTCTCTTCGGGATTTTCCAGAAGCAACTCCAACAGAAGTTGTTTTCCTGTCCACACCAGAGTCTTCACCAGCCACAAGTGCAACATTCTTCATGTCTTGTGTGTTAAGGTTGTAACTGGTTGACAGGATATTTTCATATTCTGTACTGAATAGTGCTTGAGGAAATACTCGTTGCTCAATCGTTCGATCATTTCCCTCATACAGTTCAAACAGCATTTGTTTATCACTTGGATGATAGGAAAGTCTGAACCCAATGCCACTTGATGCACAGATACTTGCAATGCTGTCACCAACATTGCCACCTGTGTTTTGATAAGAAACTTTCTCGGTGTCTGCAAGAGCAGCAGTCCCAAGTACAATATCCGGAATTGCTCTTTCTGTATCGGACGGAGAGATCACTTGCTGTGTGAGCATATTATAGATAATGTTCTCAGGTGTCTCTGTTATTGAAAACAATCCCCAACAGATTCTGCGATATATGTATTCTTCAATGAGTTTGCCTTTGGCAACAATCTGAGGTGAATCATCGGACTCACCATCAGACGAGATAATACCAATGATTCCTGCGATGCCTTTTTCCTTGTCAAAGAGAATGATATTATCTGATTTTATGAGCTCTCGATTGATTTTATCCACTGGCAGGTTCACTTGAAAATCACCGAGATCGTTGTACTTCTCTGTATATGTTACAGAGATTGGACTTGCTAGAATACCTAGAAGAGTGTAGTCTTGGTCAAAGACATAGAAGTCCATTATTCCTGCACCTCCTGGTATTGCGGCCGATACTCAATTTTAATCTCCAAGTTGCTCATTCCGGAAGAAGCACCATATCGTAGATAGTTATCTCCTGGAGCCAGCTGAATGAATTCATTATTCTCGAAGTCAAGATAGTTGAAGGCATTTGTTGTAACACCACCACTTATTTTCTTTGCAGCCTTTCTGTTCACATAAGTTGTGACCTCAAGTGTTTCTCCAGGCTCCATGGTGTGCTCAAACTTGATTTGTTTTTGGGTGTTGATGTTGATGAGATATGGGTCTACAATTGTACCTCTTGCATGAAATACAACAGTCATACCTGTATCAATTGTACCAGGGTTGTTCACTTTAATGATGACAGATGGTGATCTAAGACCCATGATAATACCCTCATTCTGAGGAATGACCAAGGGAAAATGGAACTTTGGCAACCAGTCTGCGATGCTTGCTTGTTTTGACTGAGATGTATAGAACAACGGATCAGGACAGAATAGATCTACAACAAATTTGCAGAGCACCTCATTGTTGTCTTTATAGTCAGATCCATATTTTATAGTCGTGTCAGGAATACAATCTATGGAATAATCGTTGTAAACAAGAGTGAGTTGCTGTAATGGATTGACAAAGTTGTTAAGGAATCTTTTCCTTTCTTTCATTTGTGTATATGTATCTGCAACAACCCATCCTGTGATTGCAATGTCACGAGATTCGAGGGTTGTGCCAGTTACATAGACACCGATTTGGTTTATGAATTTGTAAGTTTTTCGAGTGCTTTGGATGGCACCCCAATCAATGTAGTCAAGTACATATTTTCTGTTATTTTGATTTATTGGGAGCTCCGTGACCATGTTCTGGTTGTTGAAGCTCCTATTGATGAGCACAATAGAATCAACCATAGATAATCACCTCACGAAACACCCTCAGCGAGTTGACGCTGAACTTTCTTAAACTCACGAGCAGCAGTGACCGCATCAATAGCTTCTGGGCTGTAGAAGTTGAATGTGTCCCCACCAGATCTATAGCCATTGTTGTAGTATTTGTTCTCCTCCTGGGTGAGCACTCGTTCACCCTGATGAAGTGTTGCTCTGTAGCCATCAAACGGTACATAGTCAAGACCGCTTGCGTGAGAACCATTTGTAGACCCAGAGGATTGAGAGACCTTGTCGCTCTGCTTCTGCCAGAAAGTGACTTTTTCAGTAATCCAATCCACACAATCCGAGACCCAAGAAGTGATGCTCTCCCAGACACCTTTCAATCCATCCCAAAGGGAATTGAATATCTGTGCACCTGCAGCGAGCATTTTTGGAACCAGCGTCAGCAAGATTTCTTCTGGGTCATTGATTGCTGTTTTAAACCACCCTATAATGCTGTTCCACACATTTACAAATGCAGTCTTTATTGCGTTCCATGCATTTGTTGCAGCTTGTCCAATCGAAGGCAAAATCACACCGAAAAGGTTCAGGATGGAATCCAGCCCAAGATTCAGCAAAGAGACAATTGCATCCCATACTGCACCAAAGATGGCTTTGATGTTTTCCCATGCACCAGACCAGTTTCCAGTGATGACGTTTAAGAACAGAGAGATTGCATTTGTCAGTATTGCAATCACGGAACTGAAGATTGTTTCGATTGCGTTCCAAACATCTTCAAAGATCAGACGAATGTTCATCCAGTTGCTGTTCCACAGCTCTGTTATAACACCCATAAAAGCTGTAAACACGGTCTGTAGAAAGTTCGCAATGACAGTTACTCTGTCAGTCACTGTGTCAGCAAATTCTGTAAGTTTATCTCGCATGCCGCCGAAGTTGTTATCCCAAGCAAGCTTCAACGCAGCAATGATTCCGATGACAGCAAGGATTGGCACTGCAAGACCTGCGATTGTCGAGCCAAAAGCTGACACCAATGGTGCAAAATTTGTGATGAGAGTAGCAATACTGTTCAATCCTGCGACGACTTTACTGCCAATCAACAGAATTGGTCCAAGTGCTGCTGCGAACTCTAGAACTTTTGTAATCGTTTGAACTTGCTCGTCGTTAAGGTTATTCAACCATGTCACAACACTTTGAATGAATGCTGTAACATCTTTGACAAGAGGCAAAAGTGCGTCACCAAACGCAATCGCCAATCCCTCTAGACCAGACATAAGAATAGTCAACTGACCGTTAAGGTTGTCCAATTGGGTGTCCGACATTTGTTCAGCAGCATCACCAGCGTTGTCAATTGTAGAACTCAACTCATCCCAACGGTCTGTGCAGTTGGAAAGAAGTGCGTTAACACCCGCAATATCTGCTTTGTTGAAGATAGTATTGATAGCATTGAGTCGGTCAGACTCAGACAACCCATCAAGAGCGCCACTCAAGTCTTTGAGGACATCTTGAAAGTTTCGGACATTTCCATCTGCATCTTTGGTTTGGATGCCCAGTGTTTTAAGCTCTTCTGCAGCTATATCTGTGGGTGCATACAAACTCAGGATCACATTTCTAAGTTTTGTACCACCCTCTGATGCGGAAATACCTGCATCGCCAAGGATGCCCAAGGCAGTGAAAATATCTGTAAAATTAAGATTTGCAGATTTTGCTGCACCACCTGCGACCAGAAGCCCTTCACCAAAGTCAGAGACGGAACCATAAGCACTAGATGCTGTGACAGCCAGTTTATTAGACAACTCAGACAAGCGATCTGTGCCATAGCCCATGACATTCAGACCGTTGGCTGCAAGCTGAGTAGCATAGTCCAGATCAAGTGCACCAGCGGAAGCCAGATTTAAGACTTCAGGCAAGGCATCATAGATTTCATTGACATCATAGCCAGCCATGGCCATATTATTGAGAGCTTCAGCTGCTTCTGTTGCGGAAAACTTTGTTTCAGCACCCATCTGTTTTGCCAGGGAGCTCAAGGAGTCCATGGTGTTTACAGTCTGACCTTTCAATTCAGATGTACTGTCAGCAGTCAGACCCATTGTTGCCTGGACCTGAGACATAGCAGATTCAAAGGTTGCAGCTGTTTTTACAGAGACCGTGCCAAGACCGACAAGAGGTAGTGTCACGGTCTTTGTTAAGGTAGATCCCGTCTTTCCCATCGCAGAGGAGAGGGCAGTCATTTTGTCCCCAGCTTTTGTGCTTTTGTCGAAAAACGTCTGCATGTCTTGTGAAGCAGTTGCCAGACCCTTTTTGAAGCTACTTGTATCAAGCAGCAAATACCCGACTGCAGAACCCAAATCAAGAGCCAAAGAACCACCTCCAATCACTCATATTTTGCATACAAACTGCTCAAAGTCTTTACATGTGTAATAAACTTTGGCTCCTCTTTATTGTCAAGATGAGACATGATCAGGACACATGCCTCATCGAAGCAATATGAGGTGTATTCATCAAGATCACCCAACAACTGGGATGGCCTGACTTTATACCTCTGTGCCACTCCCAGCAGCTGCAAGATCCTTGGGCTCCTGACGAAATGGGTCGAGTGCCTTAACACCTCTCTGGGAGTAGGAGAACACAAACATCATCTGATCATCAGTCAGCTGAATGCCTGCATCCTTGATCTGCTGATAGGTTGGCTCAACGAAACATGCATCACAGACAGTATCGAGAATCTCCATGACATCACTCATTGCGCCTTTGTTCTTTTCATCCATTGTACCACTGATGAAAAGAGTATTGGCCGACTGCAGCAGAGAGTTGGGAATTCGACCTGCTTTAACAAGCGCGAGCATGGAAGGACGCTTCAGGCGGGCCACAAAGGTCTGACCCTCGGCAAAAGGTGGAAGTTCCACCAGCTGACCCATAGAATAACTTTTCAGAGCTTCAAGACTTGTTACTTCCATCCTTTATTCCCCCACTGTTGGCAGCTGTTTGACATAAGTGATCTTGTATGGTGGTTCACCATTTGCTGGAGCGCTGTTGATTGTGTACTCTGGTGCACGGAACTCGTCATCTTTGGCACTGAAAGAAATGGGAACACCCTTGCAGTGCGGATAAGCACACTTCTCATAGCCAGTGATCAGGCCAGCAGCGTCATAGATGGCGGTGTAGATGCTGCACTCAAACTCCTCGACCTCTTCTTTGGAGCCAGCGACAGGCGGTGTATAACTGCTGACACCAAAACCAGCATCAGCATCGCCCTCTGTAGTCTGATCAGCAGTGGTCCAGTATTTGATGATGCCACCCTGAAGGATCTTGACCAATTCAGCGTTGAACACATTATCGGTCAGAGTGATGGTATTGCCAGTGATAGTGACCTGCTCACGCTTCTGAGCAATCAGAACACCCTTGACAATCAGCTTTACAGCATCAGTAGTTTCGGACTGAACCGACAGACCGACTTCTGTAGCAGTTGTGAGGGCGATCTCATCAGTCTTGCCTTTGGGCTTGCATGTGACCATTGCCACATCGATAGTTGCAACTTCGTTGCCCTTTTTTGTAGCCATAACAATTTCCTCCTTGTATAGATTATTTCATTCGTCGATAGTTACAGAACTGTTCGGATGCCATATGACCCTTGACAGAGTCATCATAATATGGAGCGGTCTGGTAGTGCATTGGGCGAATCATTGGCTCGAGTTCCCTCATTGCATCTTCCATCATTTCTACATACTTTTCAAGATATGTGTATTGATCTTTGGGTACATAGCAAAGAATGTCATACAAATGCTGGTTAGACGAATAGTTCCCAGCTTGGTTCATTCCGGCTCCTTTGACAACAATATAAGGAGTGACACACTCCCCTTTGTGCTGAGCCGGAGTATAGACATCAAATCCCTTGGCAACCAAGTGATCATAGATATCCATGTATCGGGTTTCACCAGCCATGGCGTGTCACTCCTTTATTTCAATCTGTCCAAGAGGTTTTCAAACCCTGGCAGAATTTCATTTTGTCCAACTTCTCGGATGGTGTCTTGAATTATTGCAAATCTTTTTTCATGAGCCAGCTCCAGCCAAATACCATAATCAACACCGTGCGCCAGTCGCAGTTTGTAACCAGTTGCCACTGTAAGGACATCACCTTTTAGACGCTGCCGAGCTGCTCCAGTGCGATCAGTCCACGGTCTGTGCTCCTTGGCATAATTTTGCAGTTTGAGTGCTCCAGTCTCGGCATACATCCGAATTGCATCGTCAGCTTTGTCCGGAGCTCCCTGAAGGCCATTTAACAATGATTCAGCATCAAACTTTATCCCTGCCATAGAACCACTTCCAGTGAGATATCAAAAGCCAACCCAAGCATATTGATGTCAAGGACACCTGTGACTTTGTAAGTACAATTGTCAATGATGACTTTGTCATCAATATGCAAGAGTTTTGCTTTTGGGTCATTTGTCAAGATCTGGGGAGATTGCTTTGCAGTGATTGTGGAACCATCTGTAGCTGTTTTCGTGACATAACTGGCAGTAGAATGAAGCACACCTTTGAGCTCAGCAATAAGTTCTTGCTCGCCAGTAGATTCCTTGTACGCATTGAGTTTGTCACGATTGAATTGGTACATAACCCCAAAAGTGTCAATCATGCGTTTGACCTTGTGAGGTTGAAACTTCGGGGTCTTCATCAGTTATCACCCATAAGGATCCCACTGTTCGTGGGTCGATATCTAGAAGCCATGCGACGGAAATACTTGCTGCTGTCTGCAGTAGTCAACCCGCTTATGGTTAAGGTTGTGTCTTCTGCCTTTATGCAAAGACAGTTATATGCAGCCAAGTCAATATTTCCGCCAGCACGGTCCAGATGGTACTGAAGCTCTGCATCACTGAAGAACGGAACATCTTCTTCACGACAGATCATCTTCAGCTCTTCAATGCCTGCAGCCATTTCAGTCCTCCTCGTTCATTGTCTCACGAATTGCGTTTCTGATCTCGCGCTTGGAACGCATGTTCTCGGCATCGATACCATACTGCGCAGCCAACTGGCGAAGTTCACCCAAAGACAAAGAGCTGAGTGGGCGCTCAGAGAGATCCTCATCTTCATTGGTGATTTCGTCCTCCAGGACGTCTTCATGATCTGGGTCAGGCAGGTTCATACCAGAGATGATGGGATCCTTGTGGTCGTCTGTAGACCAGCCCTGGTCTTTGAAGATGGTTTCAAATGCACCAGCAGAAACTTTCGCGATCAGATCGCCTTTGTGAATAGTGATCATTCAGGTCACCTCCGATCACTCACCGGAATAAGAAACATCGGCGATGACAATCTGGTCAGCAGCTTCAAAACTGGGCAGGCAGATCATGGAAACTTTGGTTTCAACATTGACTGGGTCAAACTGACCGTGTGTAGCAACGGCAACACCAGTGTCGGTGATAGCAACCTGAGTACTGTTGCCGATCTGACCAGCCATCAGGTCGGATTCCTCAGGAGTAGTGCCAAACCAAGTGCTGCCAAGATCACCCTCAGGGATCATGGTAAAAGTATTGACAGGAATGAACGGCTTGGTGGCACCAGCCTCGTCAACGAACTTCTTGGTGTTGACCTCAATAGTCAGACCCAGATTCTCCTGCAGATAACGACGAACCATAGGCTCATTCAGAGCAGCCTGACCGTTGGACAGAACGAAATTGCTCTTGATGATGGCATCGTTCTTCAGGAAGTAGTTGAAAGTGGCACGATCACAGATAGCACGAGTAGGACGAACACCAGTCTCGTCCTCGATCAGATCCTGCCAAGTTCTGATATCACCCATGATGTCAGCAGCAGGGTTGTACCAAGGAATGGTGGTCTGAACCTTGTGAGTGCTGGGGATGCCATAGTCATAGTTGTAGTCCTGGCCATTGGCACTGATTGCAATCAGACCAGTGGTCAGCAGCTGCATACGCATGCGCTCACGCTGGGCACGAGCACCATCCAGCAGTCGAGTCTCGTCGTCGAAAACATTGTTCATGACCGAATCCACATAAGCGGGATTGTTAGTCTCCAGAACCATGTTCAGCTCCTGACGAGTTTCTTCATCGATCAGGACACCCTCCTTGAAGAACGGCATGTTGGTAGAAACGGTGCTGAAGCCGATGCGGTCACGGATCTTGACCTTGGCATCATAGGCGCTGGGATTCAGTACGACGGGAAGACCCTTGGAACCCTTGATCCACTTCAGATTCAGACCACGCTTCTTGCGAGCGGGAAACAGAGACTCACCCAGATATGGACCACGCTGATTTGCCATTGTATTCCAGTAGGCAACCAGCTCACTGGCAGTGACAAGTTCGAAAATTGTCATATGTGTATTCCTCCTTGTGGTTGTTGGTTACATTATTGTAAAGACTTTACTTCACAAAAATGATGTGCTTCAGAGCAGCCTTGACTTCTGTGGTGATCAGTGCCTGAGTGGTAGAATCCAGCTTGTTAAGGTCTACCACACCAGCGACCAGAACAGTGCCATTCTGCTTTGCACCAGAAGCATCGACCTCGTGCAGCAGCAGACCCACAGCATCGGAAGCACCGGAAGTGGTCTGTGCAGCTGTGAAGCCAGTGTTTCGGGCAGTCAGATCACCAGCGATTGGAGTGCCAGCCAGCAGCTTCTTGCTCTTTGCAACGACACAAGAGAAGGCAATGGCATTTTCCGGAGCCCAAAGAATACTCTTTGGAGTGACTGCTGTTTTGGTTGTGATGCCAGACTGATTCAGCATGTTTTATTCCTCCTTAAAATGATTTCTTGAAGAACGGATTTTCTGCTTGGGTATCACCCATGCGAGACTTGGCCAGTCGCTCACCCATAGACATCTGGTGACCATTGGTATTTCTCGCAGGGTTCGTAGATCGCCCTGTTCCAACTGTGCCTGTCTGAGAAGCTTCATTGAAGAAGACAGGATATGCTTTTTTCACCTGTTCCAGAGCAGACTTGAAATCGGTTTTGTCATTGACCTTGGTACTTGCCAGAGCCATCAGATCATCGATGGTGTCCGCTTTTGCACCAGCTGCCAGGGCATCATATTTTCGCTGAATTGCCAGAGCATTTGCTTCTGCATCAGCCTGGGCCTTTTCAGCTTTGCTTGCTCGTTCGTTGGCTTTCTGCAGATCAGACTTCTGGTTCTCCTGCTGAGTGAGATAAGCCTTGATGGCGTTTCGAGAATCCTCAGTGTCCTCGATGCCCAACTCTTTGAGAAGAGCACGACGACCCTCAGCTTTCTCTTTGGCAGCGATCCGATTGATGTCTTCCTGTGTAAAGGTTTTGTTTCCTTCCTGTCCAGAGCCATCGCCAGTGCTGGAATTTGCACCAGTGCCGTTTGCGCCAGCGTCACCAGAGCCACCATCACCAGCAGGTGCACCAGCCCCGTCAGGAGCTAGCATAACCAAAATAGGCTTCCCAAACATTGTCAGTTTTCGCATTGTGATCTCCTATCTCCGGAAATGTGCATCCGGTGTGCATAATTCCAGCTTGAATTTCTGTTCGCCCAGCTGGTGAACCGAACCATCAAAACATGCCAAGGCATGAAATCAGTGATCTTCCCTGAGTCCCTTACAGCAGTATGGCTGTCTGTAACCTTGTTTTGGAGTGTAGCCACCTTTCTTCCCATCATATTCTCTTGGCAGCTCCTCGCCTTTCAAATGAGTGACCCCAGCAATACAATCAGGATATGGACAAGTGAAACAGTCATCGTGTTTGCAACGACTTTGATTCATAATACACCCTCCAAATAGACTCTATTTTATTATACTCCATCTGCACAAAAATGTAAAGAGAATTTTGAAACTATTTTCTCAAAGACTTTGCAAATTCATCCAGTGCAGAATCCGATTTTCCTTTCACCCAATCTGCCAAACGATTCGAGATGTCTGTCATGCTGTCTGGAATCACAGCAATGAATGTGCACAGGCCATTTGGATGATCCAAAGGCAGATCACCCTTTTCATAGATTTGACCATCTCGCTCCTTGCAGAGCTCACAAGTTCGGTCAGAATTTGCAGACACCCACTTGTATCCTGTGACAAATGGATTCTTTTCACAAGTTCTTTCCAAACTCTGCTGATAAGCATGAGCAACCAGGGTTCGTGCCAGGCGCTGGGCATTGTAGTCAATGACTCTGTTTGTACCAGGATAGACTTTGCTCCAGTCCCATTCTTTTCGTGCTACAGGATTGACATACTTCTCAAGATCCTTGGCTATGTCATAAGCACTTTTGTTTAATGCAACACCCTCAGCAATGATCTTGTCGATGTCTTTATGGGTCTTCTTAGACATGCCCCAGATTGCTGCTGAAAGAGTCCAATTGTCATTGTAGATGTTTCCTGTAGCAATACTTGTGACGATCTGATTTGGTACATGAGAGAACGCACCCTCAATACCAAACATGCCAATCTTAGACAGAAACTTTCTTTGGGCGTCAACAACTCCTTGAGCAGTTGTTTTCATGCTTGATCGAATGACCCGATCAATCTCTTGACCAACTTCATCACTGGCATCTGTGAGCTGATTTGCTAGCTTGTTAAGGTACTCTTGTCTAAGAACAGAACTGATGTTACCCTTGTTTTTGAGCTTTTCAGCTTGTTCTCGTGCTTGCTGAGCCAGTCTTTTGTACATGCTTCGAATTTCTCGTTGCTGTTTGATTGATACATTCAAGCGCACTTCTTCTGCACTCTTAAGATTTAAAAGAGAAGAGGAGCCACGAGTCATGCCCCTCCTCATTGATGCATCAAAGTTGGTAGACATAGTCGTGGCTCCTTATTATACACCCTCTGGAGTAGTGTCATCCTCAGCAGAGCTTGGATCCCCTGTGGAGGGTTCTGTTTTCTCCTGACCAGTTTCTTTACCCTGTGGCTGGGTCTGTTCTGTGGGCATGAAACTATCCTCCAGGAGCTGACGTTCGAGGGCGATCTGCTTCAGTTCGTCCAGAGCTTCATCATCAGTCAGCCCACGCCACTTGACCATATATGCCTTCTTGCTCATTGTCTGAGCGTTCACCTCAGCCAGGTCAACCTGCTTCTCCTCGGCTTCATCCTCAGGAAGTGGATACTGATTGTCAACTCGAATAGAATACTCAATATCAGGAAGTGCTTCTCCGTTTGTGTATCGGGAACAGAACTCAGGATAGAGCTTGGCACCCTCAATGATTGTTCTCACCATGGATTCCAAGGCAGGTCTCCAAGCCAGCATCTTCTCATCACAACGAACGATCAGACCCCAATAGATGGCTTTCAGGGTTTTGCCACTAGATACAACACCCTGAAGTGCCTCTGGGCTTGTATTGGGCATATCCATCTGGCTGTACATTGTATTTTCAATTCGGTTAAGGGTTGTTGTCAGAGCATTTGTGTACTCCATAGGTGCAGACAGAACGCCGACTGTACCAACCCTCTCCGAAGCACCCTGATCATCAGATGCCAGATCCCAGAATGCACCTGCTGCTGTAGACAGACCCTGAGTTGTTTTTGGGTTCATGTCGATAGCATAGCGCACAGGGTTCATGCCCTTTCGCTCAGCATCCTGATCAGCATTTGCCAGACGGGAATATGCTTGCTCGTATTCATCCAGCTGATCAACCTCAGACACACCCTGAATATCACCGCTCAAGCCATCATTGATAATGACAAAAGCGGGAATGTAGGAGAACCGTGTAGCTGTGTCAGGAGTGATTGTTTCTACGACATTGCCCATGCCATCATAGAGTTCCTCAATGATGTGGCACATCTTGTCCTCACCAATGTAATATTTCTTCTTGTAGATACGCTGCTGAGCTTTGTCAGCGGAATCCACAGTAGTGTAGAAGGACACGAGTTTGGTGATCACATCGATATCTTCTGGGTCTGTCTCAAAAACAAACTCCAAAGATGGGTTGAATGTGATCTTTATGCCATTTTCATTGAAGTTGATGAACAGAGCAACACGCTTGCCGATGAAGCAGTCTTTTGCAGCTTTGATGAGCTTCGAAGAGACTTTATTCTCCTTGATGACTGCATCAACCAGGTTCTGTAGGATTGTCTGCTCCTGCTTGATCTGCTGTTTCTGAGTCTGGGACAGCTCAGTGTCCATATCAACATCAATCCAGAAGTCCGGAGTTTTTGCAAACAGGAACCGTGCCTCTTTGTCAATCAGACTATGGATCTTCTTGTACCGAAGCTGGCTTGGAGTGTAGTCACCGTTGCTGCCCTCAGTCGCAAAAGAGCTTCCCTTTTCATAGATCTCATAGTATTTGATAAGACTTCCAAGCTCAGCAAGGAGTGCAGACCCATAGATGCCAGAGATCTCATCATTGTAGATGAAGTAGGGAATGCTAGTCTGACGCTGAAGAGTCTGAATTTGCTCAGATGACAACTTGATAAAATTTGTCAACGCCATTATCAGTCCTCCAAATCAATAGCATGTAGTGTATTCTCTTTGCTGTATTTCATGTTTGGTCACTTAGTTCACCTTCTCACATAAATACACGTTTGATGTCTGCATCTTTACGGTTTTGCGATCGTTTACGTGTGGGCCCATAAGTGACCCAAGTGTTATTCTTTGTCTTAGTATAAGTATACCCACCCATACTCAACTTTGTACCAATAGGGGCACTGCTTGGATTCCTTTGTGCTTGAGAAGTATTGCTACTTCTATTTGTACGAGCTTTTCCAATGCTTTTGGAACTGCCCATACTTGTGCCTCCTCTTCTCTTTTTAGTCATCTCATATGTTTTGCGCTCATCTTCATAAGCAATATCAGAAATAGTGCCTTTTGCCCAACTTTTTGCTTTCGCTTGAGTAGACAGTGTCTTATAATAGTGAGTCTGCCCACTATCCGCATACACATCTGCTCTATATCCATCAGGGGTTTTGCGAATGCTACTTTCTGCATATGTATTGCCATTATCGTACTCCGCACTAGAAACTCCTCTAGATGTACGATATTTGATACTGTTGACTTCACTTTCAATTTCTGCACGTGTACGCATTGCAGATACACCACCTGCTCCGCCACCGCCTTTGCCAGAACTAGAACCAGAACCACCCATAATTGTATCTCCTTTCAGTTAAGATCTTACAAGAACACCATAGCGTCTTGCATACTTCGTATTACTTCTGATGTGGTAGCCGAGAGCATTCAATCTCCCAGTTCTAATAGAACTGTTGCGTCTCTCTGTACTAAACTCAATATGATACCCATTCTCATTGGCAAGCGCTGAGAACTCTTTTTCAAAAGCTCTGTCAGAGACTTTGCCACCTTTGTCACTTTCAGCAATAGTCACCTGAGAAGACCCATATCGAGCAACCTCAGGAACTGCTTCACGAAGAAGACTCACTGCTCGTTCAGAAGCACCAGTTGTATTCTTGATACTTGCTCCACCAGAAGAGCCACCCTTGCCACTCGAGCTTCCGCTTCCACCCATTGATTTGTACCTCGCTTTCTTTATTGTGACTATATCATACTCCCATTGCAAACAATTGTAAAGAGGTTTTTTCAATTTTCTTTGAGTTTTCCGAATCTTTCTTTGTATGCTGGAGCAATGAAGAGGACATTTGCATCCTTTCCCTCGAGCCAGTGAGGTTTATTGCCGTAGAACAGGATCTGTTTTGGCTCAAGAACTTCGAGCATTTTGTGATACCCATTGAAGAAGTTTTCTCGAGCAGCGACTTCTTTCTCAGCACCCAGACTGGAGATGATCACCAAGCTCTGGTGAGGAAGCCCATCAAAGGTGTACTCAAAACTGTCAGCATCACTGAAATTCACAGTAGGAATAACACGCAGACCATTCATCTGCCACCAAGCAGACAGCCATTTGCTGCGATAGCTGTTCCAGATCTGCATCGCTACAGGCATATCGGTGTACTGGCTGAAGTTTGGGCTGCATACAGCCTTGAACTGCCGAAGAAACTCCAGATTCTTGTTTGGGTGATACCAAACTCGCTCAAACAGGAAGTCGGGTGTAAAGAAATGCACCACTGTGTCTTTACGCTTTTCAATTGGAACTTTTGTAGCACTGTGAAATTCTACAAAGTTTTCCGGAGCTTTGAAATTCTTCATCACCATGCCTTTGATCATGGGCATGCTATATTTGCCCTCCATTGGCATATCAAGCGGTGTAAGAAGAAAGTTGTTGAAATCTCGCTCACCTTTGGTCATGTTTCATCACCTCTATTTCCATTATACTCTTTTTTGTTCGAAAAGTAAAGGCTTATTTTCTTTAACCACCCTTGACTGTAGCTCTCTTGATCTCCTTGATATTTGCCACGTTGTAGTTGTCCAGGCCATACCAAATGGCAGAGAATGTATGTGGGTCAATGTTGAACTCATCATAGATTAGATTGCCATTGTTGTCCTTTGCATAAGTCAAAGTCTGGAGCTCACGAATTGTATTCTTGCACTTTGGGGAACAAATGATCTTGCGGAAGCGCTTGACCTTTCTTGTATTCTCGAGACGACTGCCAGCATACTTGTTACAAGCACGAATCTGGAAGCCCTCATTCTTGTAATACTGAATTGCCTTGGGTTCAGCGCAATCGGCAACCAGAGGAATACCCTCATAGGTGAGAATCATTCGACCATTTGTACCTGTGGTCCATTCAGGCTTGTACCCAAGAGCGGTCAACTCCTTGGCTGTCTCTGGGTCGGTCATCCTGTTCTTGTAGTACTCATCATAGATGTAAAGGTATTTCCTCTCATTGTCAACTGCCATGCGAACAATTGCGTTGTACGAAGTCTCAAAACCAAAGTCAAACCCATTGAACAAGAAGCGTTGTGGCGTGCCATAGACAACATTCATGACTTCCTCATGAGTATCAGCAACCTCGAACTGAGGCAATACACGAAGACCATTCAAGCCAAATCGTCCCCAGCGTGCAATTCGATACAAGTCTGGGTCATACGACCGCATATCATCAAGAGTCTTGATGTAGCTCTTGGGCATGAAATAGTTGTCATCTACAGTGCTGTGGTGATAGTAGACTCCATTTTTTACGATGGTTCTCATCTTGTATAGGCGCTCATCATCAAGGATGACAATCTGCTGACCGTCACTGTCAACTCGCTTGAAGAAGTGAGTGTACACCCAGTTCTCCATGCCAACAGGGTTGGTGCTCAGGATGAAGTGAATGCTCAATGTTGGGTGACGGGCACGACCGAGCAACTCTTTGTAGCCATCATATTTCAGCTCAGAGCACTCTTCGATCCAGATGATGGAGATGTTGTTGATAGATTTGAGCTTTGCTGGCTTGTCCATACCCTTGAAGATGATCTTGGAGCCATTGGGGAAAGATAAGGACATGGGACTGGTTCTGTAGAGAACCTTTTTGTTCTTCTCTCTTGGACTTTCACCGAGCATGTCTAGATCTTCGAGGATCTCAAGAAACAAGTCAAAACAAGACTCACGAATTGTGTCGTACACTTCACGCACAACAAGCACTTTTCGTACTTCGGTCAGGCATTTCAGTACGAGTTTTAATGCAATGTGATAAGACTTCGAGCTGCCATACCCACCGACCAGTAGATATGTTCGATAGTCCCAATCATACAAGAATTCCTCAAATCGAGGATTCACAGCTTTTGTAATTTGCATAGAGCAGTTCCTTCATGAGCATGAAATTTGAGTATACCATGTAGAGCTTAAACAAAATAGTCATCTTTAATAGTATGCAAATGTGCAAGAGATATCACGAAGTGTACCACCAGCAAAGGTTGTATCAACATGAATTGTATTGCCACTTACATAACAACTCACGACTGCCGAATTCGATTCATACCAGTGATGTACTTGTACATTAGTTACACCTATTAAAGTACCTTCTGTCACTGTATAGGTAAATGAATAGCTAGCTGCACCACCAGCAACACTGCCACTACTGACAGTCTTTGTTTTAATGTTTTTAACTCCTTTAGTTGTCGCGTATACCTGCCCATTCCCATCATGATACCCTGCTGGAACAATCACCGAACCGCCAGGGTCTATTGTTGCACCCCAGCTGCCTCGATTTGGCATCCTCCCTTCTTTGATGATTTTGTCTCCTGCGTAGAACCTTTTTCCGGACAAAACATCAGATTCTGCAGCGGTGGCAAGTGCCAGTTTCGTTTTTGACAGTCCACCGCCTGCAGATATCATTGTATCAGCCATGTCACTTCACCCCTTTGTACTTGTTGCCAGTGATATCTTCATAGTCCTGGGCAGTGATGAGCTTTCCAACGGCTTCTTTCACTGCCTCATCAGACCACCAGCCTTTGTCATACCAACGAGCAATCTTCTCTTTCATAGCAATCACTCCTCACTTGGCAGCAATGTATTTGTCTGCAATGCAGTATAGGTCACCTGAGCGTCAATCTTGTCAAGCAGCTCTCTACGAGCTTCCTCTTCCTTGCTTTGCTTCTCATATTCTTCCCGGGCTTTCTTCAGTTCTTCCTCAGCAGCTTTGGCATTTGCTTCCTCCTGCTTCTTGCGTTCTGCAATAGCAGCAAGCTCTTCCTCTGTGTAAGGAACATATCTCTTCACTGCTTCATACTCATCCCAAGCTGGCTGAGCAGGAGAGTCTTCCACTTCATGCCGAAGACCGGAGATAGAATCATGCTGCATCACTTCAAGATGAAATTTTCGAGGAGTTGCTGGGTGATGTTTGGAAACAATCTGTGCATCCTCGAGGTGACCTTTTGTCAGATCATAGTCTTTGAGCTCCATCATGAGCTTGTCATCATACACTTTCATGCGGGTTCACCTGCTTCCGTTGCGTTGCCGTCCTGCACAGTTTCAGCGTCCAGCGCATCATAATACGCCTGCGCCAGCGCTTCCACCTCTGCAATGTCCGCCTCATCCAGCAGGCCATTGTCAAGGTGCGTGTATGCTTTGTCAAGCCAAAATGCAACATCGCGTCCTGCTGCAATTTCCCGCTTGATGCTGCGTAGCGTTAAGTCGTGCCGTGCTTTGCTTTTAATCGCCATGGTAATTACTCCTCTCATGTTTGAGATGCTACTGCATCTTCCAAATCGGTAATCCGTTTAATGGGGTCTGCCCGCCCCGTGACCTCCACGACATCCGCATCGGTCAGAATAGTGTTCGCTCCCGCCAGCGCGGGAATGGGCTGTGCGCCTGTCGCGGTGAATGGCGTTGGAGTTGCCAGCTTGTAAGCAATTTGTACGGGGGTTCCTGCGTCGTTCTGGGCGGCAAGGTAGGCTTTCAACGAATCAACTTCATGTCCCGCTGATATATCGGGTAGCGAGCTAGTCAGCATGCTGAACATAAAATAGCGCGACTCTCCGGTTGTCGCAAAGCCAATTCCAGCCAGCCGCCCACCCCACACATCTAGGCCGGGCGGCGCTAAATGGCTACAAATGCCTTTTACGTTTATGGCATCATAATCTGTGATGTCGTATGTATAAAATCCTGTAACAGCAGGGTTGTGAGCGTTGATTCCCCATGAGAACCATGATTCTGTGCCATTTAGAATTACGGGCTTCCACGTATCCTGCCCATCTCCATTCACCGCGTCCACCTCACCGCCATACACGGTTTCAGGCAGGGTCAGGGTGTTGGTCTGCCCGATGTAGGGTGTGTAGGTGGTGGGGGCGGTGGTGCCAGGAACGATGTACGGATATACTGTCTTGTCAACCGTTGCGCCGGCACTCACAATCGCGTACCAATACTTAGTTACATCCCCAGCCAAAATCTCAAAAGCGCCTTTGGCGTTTAGCCACAAGTTCTTCCCGTTTCTCTGCACCACAATACTAGCGGAAATTCCCGAGCCCAATTCCAGCCCGAAGTATTTTCCAGGCGGCAGAAGCCAAACCGGAAACGTCGGGCTATCCACACTAGTCAGTGCGGTGCCGGATACATGAATACCGCCATCCGGGACATACTCATATGTAATGCCTTTATATGTGTCCTTATTAAATGGTTTTATATTCAGCAGATTCTCCCCGCACCGTTCGACCCTCACGCTGTCCCTGCCCTTGATGGGACGAATGTTTTCGTAGGGTTCCCACGCCGTGGGAGTATCTTTGGACACCATCAGCCGCAACTGTATGTCGTTGTTTACACCTGGTGTCAGCTCTGCTGCAATTGCCAGTGAGTTCTCGCTCTCTGTGCGCAATCCCCAAGCTCTATTCGCCTTGCCTTTGATTGCCCAGGCAGTGACCTTGTAGCCCTTGCCCCGCAGTTCTTCCTGGCTGCATGTACACACAGCAAAAGAGTAGAATTCTGTTGCCGTTACTTCTTCATTCGGAACGCCGCTTACCTTGAAAACATCTCCGTCAAGGGTGATGGTCATGCCGTATGGTTTTCCAACTGTGGGCACACATTTGTTTGTATCCAGCAGCTGTTTCCCGCCACCTGCCGGATACGGCGTTCCCGTGCCCTCCTGCACGGGTTCCCAGCTGGCCTTTACGCCCAGCGCATATCCCGCAACGGGGTAGCACACAACAGGGTTGCCGCTTTCTTCCAGCGGCGGGCAAAGCATGTCAATGATGTGCTTGCTGCTCCACGGCGCGTCCTCGCTCACCGCCGCATCATCAATCTGTACGCCGTCCTTTCCGTCTGTACCATCTTCACCATTGTAGATGTCTACTGATGTTGTACCAGTAGCATCAACAATTGTTACACGATGTCCGTTTTCAATATCTTCTACTGAAATTGTAGGACTGACACCATCTGACCCACGATCACCTTTATCACCTTTACTGCCGTTTTTCACAGTAGCTTTTGTGGTTCCTTCTTCATCTGTAATTGTGATTTCGGCACCATTTTCAAGCTGAGTGACTGTAGCTGTTGGACTGAAACCTTTGTCTCCTTTGTCTCCCTTTGCTCCTGTATCTCCTTTATCACCAGTATTGCCCTTGTCACCTTTGGCACCATCTTTACCATTGTAGACAGTTGCAGTACTTTCACCAGTTTTATCCCTGATGCTGATGATAGCACCATTCTCTAGCTGAGTTACACCAGCACTAGGGCTGTACCCATCCTCACCATTGAATTTCCCTTCATCAGCATCATTCCGTACACTAGCTGCTACATCTTCAGCTTTTTTTTGCACTGCCTGCTGCTTTTTCTGCATTTTCCTGAGCAGCCTTTGCAGCGTTCACGATTTGGTCTACAACGCTTGGAGTCGGGCATACAGGATCACCAGACGCAATATCTTTGTGATCCCTGATATTATAGGCAACATTTGTAGAGATCAGTTGAGTATTTGCTTTATAACCAGCAAAGACAATAATGCCTTTTCCTGATTGCTTTGCAGTTGCTCCTGGAGGAACATCAATGATACCACCAGATAATACTGCAACTTTAATAGGCTCAGCACCAGAGGGTGGAAAGAAAGAAGCAATGATCGAAAGATTCTCCCATCCATGAGATGGCACGATTTGTAATTGTTCAACTCCATAACTATCATAGGTGCCAAGCTCTATGGCCTCGTATGGAGGAATATTTGTCCCATAGCCTTTCAATGTAATTGTTTGCATGTATTCATCACCTCACACCCAAGAACTCATATATTTCAGTTTCAGCTTTTTAGAAAGAGCCAGGATCTTGTCTGCGTCTCCCTGTGAGACCGCCTGGAAGGACACTATGGAGGTCGTTTCGAACGAGATAGATAATTTATCAGCCAGCTCTTTGAACGCTTCCACGTCCTCCACAGACGCTCCAGAGATGACTGGCTTCTGTAGTTTCCCACTCACAGGCTTTTCCTCCTCTTTCACACCAGGTAGAGCTTTCAACAGATGATTCATATCAACATGTCCTGTGATGCCAGCAACTACACCAGAGCTCGTGTACTGATGGATGTACCTGGGAAGAGTTTTGTCATAGTTTGCACGATAGTCAGCAAGCCACCCAACATAGTCTTTGCACAGATCCTCATAGTCAATGTTTGTACCCACGAAAGATGTAAATGTATAGACACCAGCGATCATGCCGAGCTCCGCTGCTCTCTTACAAAACGCTCTTGCACAGGCAGTTCGCTGGGCTTTACTGATTTTATCAGCACGACCATCATGTACGCTATGGCTCCATTCGGCATCGAAGAACAATGGATATCCACGCCCAGAGGTCATTGTATTGATCAGCCCAACAGCATATTCGGCTTCAAGAGTTGCTTCCGCAGTTGTGATTGCCTGAGAGAAGAAGTAGAATCCGAAGAGCTTGTTGTTCTGCAAAGCACCTTTGACATTCTCCTCAAATCGTTCATCCATCATCAGCTGTCCATTGCCATAACCACGATAGCCAACGCGGACAATCGCTTTATATGGAACCTTTGCCCAATCGATCTTGCCCTGATGCTTTGACACATCAATCAGTGTCTCCAGATAGTTGCTACTGCTCTCACCCAGCATATTCACAGAACACACACTATTGGGCAGACCAGTGTATGCTGTAGGATCCAAACCTCTACTCGTAGCAGTTGCACGAACTTCGAAATGACAATGTTTGTATGGAGGATTATTCAGAGCAGCATTGCCTGTATTGCCCATGATTGCAATTGGCTGACCACTGATGACTCTCTGACCAACCTTAACCAGCAGAGAGGAACAATGACAGAAATACAGCCAATTGACAGCATCAGGAGTCTGGCTGGCATCAAGCTGCACGCTCACATAATATCCCCACTCCCATGTCCTATTGCTCTTGTCAGTAACAATACGAGCACGACGAACGATACCAGAAATTGCCTTCTGTGAGCCATCCTTAAATGTATAATAGGGGAAATGAATGACATCATTGTCCTCGCCAACAACATCCTGACCACCGTGCCAAACTTTCCCGCCACCACGAGTATATCCATAGCGGCCATATGCATATGGAATTACATTTCTACCTGTGAAAAGACCTTTCATATTGCCTCCTCAAACACCTGTAGATCCAAAGCCACCTTGGCCACGAATTGTATCATCGAGAGAATCCTGTTCGAATCTCGTTTGCACGTATTGCACAATCACAAGCTGCGCAATTCTCATGCCATCTTTGACCTTGAATGGCTCACCACCATTGTTTTGCAAGATAACACCGAGTTCTCCTCGATAATCAGAGTCGATCAGCCCAACACCATTTGCCAAACAGATTCCATACTTCAGAGCAAGACCACTTCTACCCAGGAGCAATCCACAGCAACCATCGGGAATTGCAATCTTGATCTTTGTTGGAACCAAAGCTCTTGTCCCTGGCCAAACAGTAATCTCTTCATCGATCCTTGCAAAAACATCAGCTCCAGCAGAGCAAGGAGT
>OWIO01000410.1_pt1 | contig 39354 bp, 62 predicted proteins | sample 1733011 | NCBI WGS metagenome assembly OWIO01 (sample SAMN05065779, study PRJEB22554) | human gut metagenome | biome: ENVO:2100002; feature: ENVO:00000062; material: ENVO:00002003 | host: Homo sapiens | place: USA | reverse complement strand
ATATGGTCTAGTGAGTAAGAAAGGATACAAGCAAAGAGGTCATACTATAGTAGAATATGGTAGAAAGACTCAATTTGATTTCAATATGGAGAATGAATGGAACTACAAAGAAGCATTAGAGAATCCTACTGCATTAGCAGATATGGCTTCACAGATGTAGAAACCAGATTGGGAACAGATGACAAGAAGTATTCATATTATAAGTTCATTACCAAGTTACTCTGGAATGAATTATGCGTTATAGGAACAAGAAAGAGTATATATGGAAGATTCAGAAGTATTAGAAGAAGATGAAGTAAAAGGCGAAGTTCTTGAAGAAAAAGAAGAACCATCTACTATAAATATATATGCAGGAAGTAACGAAAATGCAGATTTAAGCAATTTTGCAATAAGACCTTTTAAATCAGAAGTAGATTGGTTTAGAGATGGAAATAAAACTGTAGAAGAGTTTTATTCAGTAGAATAGTTCTTCTAGTCTTTAAAATTTGCATATTCAGATAATCTTAAAACTTAGAAAGGGGGCTAGTTTAATACTGATTTATGGGAACAAATACTAGAATCTAAGAATGGTAGTGAGATAAAACGACTAGGAAGAAGATTTATAAATTTCGATTCTAATTCTTGGGATAAGATCGCTGATTAGATAATGTATAAAGGAATATTAGAATCATTCAAGCAGAATCCAGAAGCTTTACAGAGATTGTTAAACACTGGAGAAGCTGTACTTACACACGTTCAAGATAAGACTAGATGGGGCAACGAATTTCCAAAACTATTAATGAGAGTAAGGGACGAATTAAGATCTCAAACTTTAGATGCACCTTTAACTGGTACAGATTTAATGTCTCTTTATGAACAAGGTAATAAAAGAATAAGTGAAGTATTAGATCAAATGGAAGATCTAACAGCAGATGAAAGATAGTCCTATTTAAATGAATTTGCACAATTTATGGCAAACGAAAATGTGAATACTCAAGATAAACTTGAAGAAGCTCTAAGAAAATTCATATGTAATTTATAATAACCGGATAATATGTATAAATGTCCAAACAAAAATCTTCCAGAGTGGAAGGAATTAGAAAAAGTTGTACCAGAAGTTGCATATACTATCTGGGATATGAATAACGGTCATGGTATAGATAAGGCTCCGAATGGGGAGCCTTCTATATTATTTTAGAATCTTCTTAAAGAATTCGAAGATGATAGAGATAGAGCCATAAGAACCAAAGCAAGAATATTCTCCAAGAGCTTCTAGGACTCTATAGCTAATTATACTTTAGATGAAAACGGAGAACCGTACATACAGGATATAATTAAAGATGATACTGTTACTTATGATAGTGCAGACTACGTAATACCTAGTGACGACGAATTGAGAACTCTAAAAGAAATATCTGATGTATATACGAAGATATAGAAAGGTTTAAAAGATCGTCTTAATGCTATTAAAAGATATTCTAGTAAAAATCCAAAAGTATGGAGAGACTTATAGAATCTCATACAGAAATTATCTAATTCTGAAACAGAGCAAGGCATAATATAGTTTCTTGAACATGTTCGAGATTCTTTAAAAGATAGTTAGAATTTCTTGAGTAAACCGATAGACGAAATCAATGCTAAGTAGATAAGACAGTTATCTAATGATTACGTAGGATTCTATAAACCTCTTATTGATAATATTCAGTATATAATTGATACTACTGATATATTTAAGGATTAGGATAATTATTAGGATATCATCAATCTAGCTAAAAATATGGCTCAATCTATTAGTACTGTTAACAATAAGTTTATGAATGTACTAAAGAGTAAAGGTTACAGTTATTTGTCTTAGTATTTAAGACAACAAGGTATGCCTGATAATATGATACAGGATACTATAAATTGGCTAGATGATCCGAAACATGATTCCAGTATATTTATGAATTGGTTTGGAATGGCTACTAATAGTAATAATGGAGTACAATAGGCTATTGCTAAAATGCTTAATGATGTTAAGAATGCTACAGATAGAGAAACACTGGAAGTAGGTATTAAATTGGTTAAAACTTTGAATGAGGCTAAACAAAAATATGGTTCTGATGTTCAAAAACTGTTATATGAGAGAGATGAAAATGGTAGATATACAGGATTACGAGTAAAACCACTAAACTGGGGCAAGTTGAACAAAAATAGAAAAGAGTATTTGGAAGGACTAGCAGAAGAATTAGGTATTAAGAAGGACTCTAATGGCTAGTACGAAATACCATTCAACGAATCTATACAAAAGAAGTGGTTTGATGGAATAAATAAGTGGTATAATAAAAACGCAGAAAGAAAATATAAATCTGAATATTATAATCTACGAAATAAATTGTTATCTCCAAAGACAAGAGCCGCTCAAGATGAAATACAGCATTTCATAGATAGTATAATTAGCCCTATTACTATAGATGGTATAGAATATGATAATCTACTTAGTCCCTCTGAATTTAATCAGTTATAGGAATTACGTAAACAGAAAAGATTATTAGCTAATCCTTATAACCTAGATGGTAGTGAAAAAACTGGTGACGATGCAATAATAGCTAGAGAACTTACTGCATTTAATGAAGAAGTATCGAAACATATTAAGTATGATGTAGATTTAGATAGCTATCTTAAAGATAGAGCTAAAGTAATCAAGAGATACGGAGAAGATTCGGAGGAGTACAAATTATGGGAAGAACGAAACACTGTAGAACGTTATAATTAGGCATTTTATGATAGAATAGAGGCTCTAGACAGACCTATACAAAGTGAAGACTATAAAAAATTGACTGATCGTAGAAGAGCTATACTATCTATATATAAAGATGCTGGAACAGGCAAGATAAATGTAGACAGTATGTCTGATGCAGAAAAGAGAGATTTGTTATAGCTAGACTAGGACATTGCTGACGCATATCAATATAGTGAGGAATATAGAGGAGAAGCTATTGATAAATTCTCTGATTTTGCAGAAATGGCTCTTACAGAACAATATTATAAGGATATGGACCAAGCTAGAAAAGTTGGAGGAGACGCCTATAATACGTGGTTCTATAATAATCATTACGAAGACAAACGTGGTGTAATGCGTCCAGCATCATATTATACAGAACTTCGACCATTGCCACAATTAATGAATCAATACAAAGAGAGGGTTCCTAATAGTAGATATTCTAAAATATCTCCTAGATCAGATTGGTATAATGCTAATTGGGATCCTGAAGGACCTGCTATTCAACCAAATAAGAAATTATATGATAATAGTAGGGCTTATAATGAAATGGCTAGTAAACCTGAAGTAAAAGCACTGTATGATTAGATAGAGCAAATAATGGAACAGGCTAATTCATACGTATCTTTTATGTAGTTCGCGAATGATAGTAGAATGCCTTAGATTCCAGCTAGATTTATGCAAGCATTGAATCGTAAAGATGGTATGTTAGCAAAATTAGGCTATACGTTCGAAGATTTCGCAGTTACTAAAGATGATGATTTAGATTTCGTAGAAGAGTTCTCAACGATGCCAAATGGAGATCCTATTAAAGTAATACCTACTAGATTTATCAAAATGCTAGATGATACTAATATTATATCTACTGATGCTGTAGCTGCTGTAGTATAGTATTATAACATGGCAGCCAACTACAAGAATATGTCAGAGAAATAGGATGAAATAGAGCTACTGCTGAATCTATTAAAAAATACATCTATCCGAACTAGGAAAGAATTAAAAGGACCCGGGTCAACTAATGTATATAAACAATCTCAACTGTTAGTAGATAGACTTATGTATGGTAGAAATAAGTCGCCTTTGACTGCCAATGTATTTGGAAAAGAACTAAATATAGGTAAATCTTTAGATATAGTTAGAGGTTTTGTTACTAAAGTAAACTTATCAGGTAATTTATGGTCTATAGGAACTAGTTTCTTTACAGATGCAACTTATACTACACTAGAAGCTAAAATGGGAAGGTATTTTGATCTGGAAGATTTAAGATTTGCGTAGAGTGAGTTCTCAAGAGAATTACCTAGAATGATGGCTAATATAGGTAATCCTGATCCTAAAGGAAAACTACCATATTTACTTATGTTAAATCAAGTAGTAAAGGAAAACTAGGAGTTATTTGATAGGCTAGATGAAAGTTAGGTTTTAAGGTCTATAAACTAGAATTTCTGGTTTGCAGGATATACCTAGGCAGATTATACGGTTAAGAGTCATATGGTAATAAGTATCTATCATAATTATCGTTTCGTAGATGGTGAAGGATTTTTGTCTAAAACTTAGTATGTAGATAAATTCTATCCAAATGATAGAAAAGCAGGGGAAGTAGCATTTAAATAGTTAAAGGTTACATTATATGATGCTTATATAAGTAATGATAGTGGTGATGTATCAGTAGATCCTAAGTATAAAGAATATATTACGGATAAACTGCTGAATGATGTTAAAAATCGAATTCAAATTCTTAGTAAGAGAATAGACGGTACTATAAGAGAAGTAGATAAAGCGGCAGTACATGCTAATTCCATTGCATCTTATACTGTTATGCACCGTAACTTTATGGTTTCAGCATTACATGATAGATTTAAGAAAAAGCAATATAACCTAGATTTAGGTACTATAGAAGAAGGTTATTATCGTGTTACAGGAAGATTCTTATAGAATGTAATAGGTAATAGGCATTTTGCTCTTACACAGTTGTTAGCTGATTATGATAATATGTAGGAGTATGAACAATATGCTGTTCGTAGAGTATTGTATGAGTTATTGTTAGTAGCAGGATCTACTTCTGTAGCAGTTACATTAGCAAGTTTAGTAGATGGAGACGATGATTACGATATGTGGTTGACTCAAGCAGTTACATATCTTGCAATGAGATCAGCGTTCGAATTTCGAACTATGTACAACCCATTTGAATTAATGTCTTTAATTAAATCTCCTACAGCTGCTTTTACTTGGTTTGATAATGCCTCTAGTTTCATTAATCTTGTCAATCCATTCTCTTATATAGGAGATAGAACTCCATTAACTATAATAGATAGAGGTGTGTATAAAGGTATGCCGGTTATACTTAAGAATATAATCAAAGTAACTCCATTTAGAAGTATATTTGAAGCGCAAGATCCAAAATCGAAACGAAATTATTTATAGAATCAATTAATGAACTTCTAAGTTTCTATCCAAATTATCAATTCGTTTATCATACAGAAAAAAGGAAAGCCTACTATTTCTAGTAGGCTTAATTTTTTACTCGGATCTTGTTAGGTAATCTAAGTAAGCATAATAGTCTTCTTCTGGCAGTTCTGCTTCTATAGGTTCACCAAATCTATAGTCAAAGTAAAACAACCGCAATGCTAGTTCTGGTACTGGCACGTTACTCCAAAACTTATTTATCTCTAGCTTTGCAGTTAAGCTAAATGCTTTACCACAAGATTTTAGACTATTAATATCTTTTTTATATTTTGGATTACTAAAACAATAAACAATATAGTGCTTATGTTCTATAGTAATGTAAGTAGTATTATAAATCGTATCTAACTTTTTGAATTTGCAATATCTGTCTACTGACTCTCTAGTATTTACAGAGCTATCATAAACAAGAAAGACCTTATCTTCTAAATAAGGTCTATTAATATCACTGGTATATGCATTTACAAATCCACTTTCTACAGTTAGATCCCTCCATGTAATGTTATCATCACATAGAGGTACGATATAAATACTCACATCATTTAAGTTCTTCAGTTCCATTATTCTCGTAATATTCACGAGTATGGTCCCAATTTCCTGTCTGATAATGATATGATATTTCTGTCAACGCTTCTGATATTAGGTCTTTACGGGCCAATAACTCTTGTTCGTTTAACATATTAAATACGCGTATCTCATTATTACCATTACTTTGGATAGCAATGATATACGCTTCAAGATCATAGTCTTCTATATCGTAACCTTCCTCTTTCATATACCAAGTAAGAGCAAGTATATAGAAGGCTATTTGTCTATAATAATCATACTCTTCTACAGAGTGTTTGAAGTTATAGACATCAGCAGTTGTTTTCAGGTCAATGAGTACAATTTTACGTTCTGCATGATCAATTTTAACTCTATCTAGCAGTGATTTACACATGACCTGTTGTTTCTCGGCTTCCCAGTTGATATGAAATTCATTATGGCATTCAATACCAGGCTGGTTTTCAAGCAACTCTTTTGCTTTAATGTGATTATATATATTCTCTTTAATGCGTTTTAGCATTGTAAGATCTGCGAATGATATAATCTTATACGTTTGATTCTTATTTAAGAACTCAATGTATTCAGCAAATTTGAGCTGTAATTCTTTTGCTTTTTTTAACATAGCATCTTTTGACATATTATTGCCAGAGTAAGATGCTTTGTACGCATTTATAAGTTTATCTTCTTCTAGTATTTCAGTAGAATTGAAGTAAGCTTCACAGAAAGCTAACTGTTGAGTTGTCTTGGGTTTCTCATAATCAATTATCATATAATTCTCCCAAAACTCTTCAGGTTGAAGTAGGTACATGTGAATCATAGTTCCTTTATCAAGATACTTACCACTAATACCTTCTTCTTTACCATCAAGCATATCCTTGAGGTATCGCGGTCCTTTCTTTAAGAACCACCCGATTGCTGAATTTGATATTCGCGTGTTATCTTCATAATACGGAATCTCTATTTTCATGCTGCTAAATATAAATCGGTTTCAACTTCCATGTTTGTATTCCATGGGATCTCGTCTTCTATATCCTGACGGATATGTTTAGACATCTTGTATATGACTATCATTAGAAATAAAATCATGATTTAAAATATAGATTCTTCTTCATTCTCGTTTTTCTCTTTTATTTCTTTAGTAGAAATATTCATATCTTTAGCTAATTGAGCTAAAGATATGTCTTCAAAGAGAACAACTTCATCTAAGAATGCAGAAATATTATCAAATGATTTTACTTTCATATATTCGTTAATGAAGTTCACAACTTCATCTATATTCTTAACTCCCTTATCTTCTGCCATATAGCGTACAAATACCGAGTTAGAATTAGCTTCATACTGTTTGAAATAACGAACACGTGAGCATCTATCGAAGAAGTTTTCGTCTATCTTTTCTGCTCTATTACAAGTCATTAATACAAGTTTCTTTGCTGTTGACTCTACTCCATCTAAGAATCCTAATAGATCCTTAGTTTCCCACCAATAATCGTTCTTCTCAATCTCATCAAACATGATTACTACAGGAGTAGTAAAGTTTTTGAAGAACGCACTTAGTTTATCAGCAGGATAGTCAGTTGCAACAACAATAATAGGTAGATTACTTTCTAAGGCAATACGTTTAGAGAGCATTGTTTTGCCTGTACCTTTAGTACCAGCAAGTAATACACCTGTTGTTTGGTTAGAACTTTCAGAATTGAAATAAGTAAGCACACGGTTAATAAAGTTATTATCCTCATCTAGCTTATACAGTTTCTTTGGCATATTCAAATCACCATTTTCTACTAGATAAGATTTTCCTTCCATACGATTGTACTTCAGATCGTATACTTTACCTTTAATAAGTTCATATGCTAATCCTTCTAACTTCGGTTTAACTGTGATCTCATTACCTACTTTAATAAATTCTGCCATAACTTCTGTTTTTATGTTTTTAGTTTGTCGATTAACTCATCGACTTGTTTCTACGTATGTACAACATAAAACGCTGTTTTAGGTTCATGTGTGTACAAATAATAGTTAAATAACTTTTCACGTAAAGGCCAAGCTTCATTAGGAAAGCCTTTACATTCAATCACAAAACCTTTACCAACAAAGTCTGGTAAGTAGGTCATTGCTCTATATTTTTTGTTATTAAAAGTAAAAGCTGGAAGTAGTTCGTATCTGTGAGTTTCATACTCACATTTGATTTTCGACTCTTTCAGCTTTTTATATGTATATGTTTCAAGTTTACTTCGAAATTTAATCCCATCATATTCATTAGGAGTCGCATTTCGAACTCTACCTTGTTTTTTCTATTTCTTCATATTTCCAAATATAACCTCCAGCTGTTCTTCTTTCTCCTTTACAACATTTTATAATGTTTGGATTATATATTCCTGTTTTTCTTTCAGCGTCTGATATAGAATCATAGACTCTTATTAACTCTAAATCTTTAGAAAATTGTTGAATACGTTTACTTCTCTTTTCTTTAGATCTAGTTATACTTGTTCCATAGTTATTATTGTATGAACAAGTACACCACTCTAAATTATCCACATTATTATTTAGCTTATTCTCATCCTTATGATTAATATAAGGTAAATTATTAGGATTGGGAATAAAATTCAATCCTACTAACCTATGTATAGAAAAATGTTTGTAATTTTTACCATTAAATAGTTGAACACTCCAATAATTTCTTCGTAATTCTTTCTTTAATACCTTATTATGTTTTATAGATTTAATTTCTCCTATATTAGATACTAGATACCTATCTTCATATCCTTGTACTGGAACCCATATTTCATTTATTTCTTTCATTATTTATTTCCTTTATAATCCATTCTTTTACTATATCAAAACTATTATTTTTAATAGCATCTGATATATCCTTAGATTTAAAACTTTTATTAATAAATAACGGTTTTAGTTTATACTTGTTCCATATTTTGATAGAATTTTTACAACCACTGGAGTCTCTATCAAATAGTATAATAATGCGTTTAAATCGCTTCTTTAACTGTTCTAGAATCTTATCAGGTATAAATGTAGATTCAGATGAAGGCGAAATGGCTGGAATACCCATTTCATATAAACACATAACATCTTTCATACTTTTAGTAATAATTAAGATGTCACCTGTTTTTGGAAGCTGCTTAAATCCCTGAATATCTAATTCAGTAAGATTATTACGCCACTTCGTATATTTGTCTGCTAAAGGTTTATATATCTTAAAATGATTGTATACCTTATAAGCATACATAGGATTATCTTCTTTATAAATGCTTTTTACTATGCCATTACATAGGTAGTACTTTATACTACTTACTCCGAATTTCTTTAGAGTTTCTACCGATATATTAAACTGCTTCCAGTAATTGATGTCAGTTTCAGTGAATTCCTGACGTACAACACCAATTACTGTTTCAGTTGACGGTATGTATTGCTTAGAGCTAACTAATTGCGTATCATTAGTAATCTTAAGTCTACTTACTATATCTTTAAGTATATCTGAATAGTTAGTAATGCCTGTGTAAAGCTCTATGAACTTTATTACATTACCACATTCTCCAGTGCCATGATCTTTGAAGAGTAATTGTTTAGTCTTCTTACTATAAAAACAACCAAATGATGGTGTTTTATCTTTCCTTAAAGGAGAGTTATAGATCATGCCTACTTTAAAATTACCTATATACGCAGCATATATATCATATTCTGTTACTCTAGCTAATATCCATTCTAGAGTAATACCAAAATTGTCTTTTACTTTACTTGTGTCGTAAGTCATGATATATATATTATTTAGTGGCAGTGTAGAGATTCGAACTCTACATTAACTAAAGAATGTATCTTTTCTTTAATTAAACCATATCCCTGATACTCCGGGACTGCCGTATAAAACGTAGGTTGCATACTATACAAATCACTCATTTCTCATAGTGCGGTATGCTAACCTACGTATTCCTAGCTTAAGCCCTAGGTGGCAGCTGTTTTAAGTACAATTAGAACGGTAGATCGTCTGCTGGATCATTACCTACAGACAGTTCATCTACTTTAGTCTCTTTATCGGCAATTACTGGTTTAGTAAACATGTCGATAGAGAGTTTTGTAATCATACTTTTATTCTCTGGATTTGTCTCTTTATCATAGAACCCTTCTGGAATATCCATAGGTTCAATTACTGCATAAGAAACATATGAAGGCAAGGTTGTATAACCTTTCTCATTATAAGTAACCTTCAATTTTAACAAGATATTCTTATTAGCAGCATTTAGCATAGCAATAGCCCAATCGGAGAACTCCTTATAGCTATTACCATTGAAGTTAATCAATTCTTTTGGATAGAAACACTTCAGTACACGCATAATACGTGTTACCTGATTAGTAATCTTACTCTGACTTTGTTCTTCAGTCTCTTCAGGTTTAATGTTTGGTTCCCATTCAGTATGTAACAATTCCTTTCCGTCTTTTTCAAAACGGAGTTCCATAAAGTTTTTACCAGTAGGAGAGGTTGCAGCTCTCGCACCAGTGAATTTCACATTATCGTGTATACCAGCTTCGAGAAACTTGCTATTCTTGTTACTATCTGTTATTACTATCTTGCTTGCTAATTCTGTACTGTAAATCATAATTTCTTTGTTTTGTATGTTATTCTTCAGGTAAGAAAATACGATCCATATGGAACGTAATATTGTTATCTTCGTCACTTTCAGCAACGACGATGTTCTTACCTCTTAGATGTGGTGCTCTTGCTTCTCTTACTATGTTACTACCACCTTCAAATGAAATGATAGTTTCGTTTTTCTTACGATAAACATATCCAATAGCATCTGCTTCACCACAGATAATGTCTCCTAATCTACCAGTAAGGTCAAGCGTCATTTCTGACATCTCTTGTCCTTCTACATTTATCTGTTTATCTCTCGTATGAGCAATCAATATAAGATGATCACTTAGATCTCTGAACAAGTCGATTACCTTTTTCACAGCCATTCTAAGCCACATATAGCCACTACCATTAGGTAGAGTACGAATGTCTGTTCCTTGATAATTTTTTCCTTGATTCGTGCTTTTATAAAGCTGTATGGCATAACCCATACATATCTCCTCTAGTCGAGTTGCATTATCTATAGTAATATACTTATACGGTTTCTTACCCGTACGACTAATCTCTTCTTTAATTGCTGTAACAATATCTCCAAAGTCCTTTACAGATCTTGCTTGAATAACTAAAGCAGATAAAGCCTGATAACCGTTTTCCAGGTCGATAATCAGATTGTTCTCTAGGGCTGCCATAAGACAGGATTTACCTGCCTTAGGCTTTCCATAGAAAACAGCAAACTTAGGATTACATACCTTTGCTTCGGTTTTTTCTTTTGGTAATACAATCATAAAGCTAATTTATTTCTTGTATTCCGCGTTTCTGGTAAACTCTGATAAATTCTGATAAGTACGGAATCTTAATATCTTATTTAGAACAAACCACTATTCTTCAACTTAATTGTAATGTCGATAATGGTTTTCTTTGTTTTCGGTTTTAAATGATTCAGAGAACCCGGTGTAATAGGAATTACATCGTAGCCAATCTGAACGAAATTATCGAAGATACGAATCGGAGTACCGAACTCGTCTTCAAAGTCATAATCTTTAGCTGTTACACTAAGAGCGCTCATGAATTTGAAGAACTCATCCTCCAAGTCGCTAATATTAAACGGACATTTTGTTCCAGCAGGGCAAGAAATTGTATCTAGATAATAGTAATCAAAGATCTCTTTGTCTTCTTTCTTTTTACCCAGCCAAGGATAAGCATTCAATATTTTATCAGCAAGAATGTTCTTGTTGTTAAAAGCACTAGTATTGTTTTTCTTCGGTAATGTAAATGAATATTTTGTAATCATAATTTTCAGCCTTTAATTGTTATTACTAAAACGAAATCTTCTTTGCAGGTTCCGTATTCTTTAGCGTTTCAATTAAATTATTGTATTTTAAATCATTGTCAAACTCTAGAATTGCACATTCTCCAGCATCTCTATTCTTTAAGATGTGGAGATATACCTTATTCTTAACTAGTAGACGATTTGGTCCATACTGCTGTATATTGAGCAATTCTGGTCTGTGAATACAGATAACGTAATCTGACGCGTGAAATATAGTATCCGCAGAAGAAATATCACTACGCATTGGATAATGCATAGATGGATTGTTAATCCTATCAGGAGCCTCAATGTTTCGGTTCATCTGTGATAACTGGATTATAGTAGTATTAGGATACTTTTTAACCCTAATAAACAGTTTCTGTAAATCCGAAATCACTTTCAATGCAGATTCTTGACCTTCTACAAGCAAGGTATGGTCTAGGATAATGATAAATTTCTTATCCTTAGCATAATTCTCATAGAAGTAGTCAATAGTAGAAGCTATTTCTCCAACCGTCCCAGGTGTATCTACATAATATATCTGGTATGATTTTATTTGTTGAGATGCTTTCTCAACTTCTGCTAATGTTTCATCTGCAAGATCTTCATTAGCGCTGTATAGCTGTGCAGTAGTTTGCCTTAACTTACTACTTAATTTTCTACCTACCTGCCTTGAACTTAACATCTCAAATGAGAAGTTAAGCACGACGACATCCTGATCTGGATTTAGGTCTATCAAATCAGTTTCTAACGTATTAACAAATGATGATTTACCACTACCTGATATACCTACTATAGTATATATCGTATTTGGTTCAATACCACCCATACAATGTGTATTGAACTTATTCCATCTTGTCTTAAGAGATTGAATCTGATGATTCTTTCTCTCTCTGATATACTCTACTGCTTCATTAGCAGCAGTAGAGATATGACGGAAAGTAAGTGTATTAGTAGAGTTCTGTTCCATAACTATTACTAATTACAGGTTCCTCTACTTTCATTTGCTCCTCGTAGGTTTCCCACTCGTGTTGAGTGAGCCATTTCCACATAGTTTTCATATAACCTATTTTACCGGTTAGCATTTTATTATCTATCTCGAAAGATAAACAATTCATTATATGCTGATGCATAGCTCTGCTTTTACCGACTATTCGATTATACTCTTTCCTACATTTGTTTACATTAGCCCTTAAGAAACCTTTAGTTCCATCAGGTCTTATAACATAAACTGGAAATAGGTCATAGAATTCATCAAACATAGATTTATCTTCTTTTAGAAGTTCCTCTAGTTTTGCTGTCTTCTTTATGACTGTGGTATCGTCTACAGTGCTGGTAGCGATTAAACCACGAGATTCTAACTCTTGTATCTCTTCTTCATTAACTAGGCTGAGAAGTTTCTGAATGTCTTGATTGATGTTTTTGAAATCACTCAATACAAGTGTTAGGAATACTAGCTGATTAATAGATAAATTTTCAATCCTGTCAAGGATTGAGGTGTCTATTTCTAAAATCATAGTCTCATATATTATATGAGCTTACGGTTTCTGAAATTATCTGATAAAGCCTCTGTTAATCCCATAGGCTCATTTGTAACGGTTTAAGTTCTCTGATTATCTTATAGGCTTCCATAATGTAATACCTATAATTAATCTTTCTCTCTTCTATTGGTTTATCATCTAAGTAATTTAATAAAGTAACACCAGATGCAGTAAGCATATTCTGATACTGCCTTTCTTTGGCTGTATATCTTTGTGTGCCTACATAAGGTACATCGTATTCAACGATTTCACCCTCTTTATAACCTGTTGGTTTCCATTTCCATAAGTAAGCACCATTAGTACTTGCATAGAAACGATTAGTTCTCTGTTGTTCTTTATTATTATACTCAACATGCCATTGTTTACCAGTCTTTTCAGACATTAGAAAGTCTCTAATATCTTGGCAACCTTTTATAGTTTCCTCTACTGGCACTCCGTTCTTAAAAAAGTTTATTACTGCTTTCGGTATGATCTTCGGAGTTAGACCTTTTCCTAATTTTACAGTAGTAATAAACATACCTTTCTCTTTTACTGAATCATCTTCAGCAATAGCGAAATAGTCATTTATAGCATATTGATACATGGCTTTGAAACGTTCTTCCTCAAGTGTTAGCTTAGTAAGTTGTTCCCAATCACGACAAACTTTGTTTACTTTAGAATATACATCTTTCTTAAGTAAGACGAATAAACCATCAGTATTTGCCTGGACGATTCGACATCCTAGTTGGGTAAGTTTCTCTGCTAGCATTAGTAATAGTAACTGTCCATTTATTCTAATTTGCATTACAGCAAATGGACTATAACAGAAATTATGTTCATTCTGTAAGTTACCTGATAAACCATTAAGAGCTAGCTTTAAGGTTTCATTCTTAACCTTATTGCCATTGTGTTTTGCTTCGATACGCTCATCTTTAATCTGCTTATATACTTCTAGGAATTCAGGACCTAAGTGTTTAGGATAGAATTCATATTCTATTAGCATACTTGGATATAGAGATGCAACATCTATATCAATGAGCAACTCGTCTTCTTTCGGAATTATTATTTCTGGCTTATTCACTGAATGAATGCCACCAACTCCTACAGAATACTGTAATCCTTCAAATACGAATTTGTTTTCATATCCTTTTCTTCCAGGAGATACTATCTGACTTTTCATATCAGCTAGTACTTTTTGAAGTACAGGACTATCGTACTTAATAAATGGTAATATAACAGCATTTAACGGTATTACAGACATAGGAGATCTTAAATCTTTAATATCCCACCATGTTTGTCCTGTCTTTTCCAGATACTTCTGGGTTAGGATCTTCATACCAATGTTTACACCATCTTTACTAAGTACTCTTACTCCGTATTCGTCTTCGATAGCGATCCTAAGATCAATATCTTTTTTGCATCTATTGAGTAACTCTTCAGTAGAATTAACATCATTAATATTATACTCAATCATTGAGTCTATTTGACTTTCAGGCAAATCAGCCTGCCAGTCTGTAACAAATTCCTGTACATTTTTGTACTGCATTGTTACTTGAATCTCTTTCAAACCTACTCTTAACTTATTACTATATAACATAGTAAGTAAATCAAAAGAATCGAAACAAACCATATATTTCCACTTCTTCCAAGCGTTGATATCATCTTCACTTGAATCAGTGATTACTTTACTTAGGTTAAATATAGACCTACATATAGTTCTATAACCTTTGTATTTCATAGTATTATAATAATCTATTATATAGTTTATAATAGCATTATCATAATGAAGATTATTATATCCACAGAATAGTTTATCAGTATTAAACTGAATATCTGTAGTATAAAGATCTCCGAATGTATGATTTGTATTTATAGTATGAAAGAACTCTACGAGCTCATCTAATTGATTGCTTCTGCAAGATATTTCAAATTTATGTAACTCACCTGTTTCTGTATTTTTTACAGTACAATGAAAGACATTGGGGAATACCTCAATATCATATACATAAACAATCTTATCTCGTATAATCATAGTTAATGGTGTTAAGTTTGTTCCCCTGGTCGGACTCGAACCGACATTTAGGAATTTTAGCCATTTAAACTACAGGGGTTCCAGCGTATTACCGCATGATTACATTTTTTTAATTATGAAAAATTTAATTCGCAGGCAAAGTTTAGGCGGCCTGCTTAGCCTGTTTCATTGAATAGATTTTTGCTGTGCTATTGCTCTGTCAAGCTTAGCTGTAAGCACAATAGTATGCTTAATAGCATCTATGTCTTTATGCTTTAATCCATGCTTGATTGCTTTAGTAAGCATAGCTTCTTTTGCTTTGAGCATAAGAGCTTTTCTATGAGCTTTCTTTGCTTTTCTGCGTTCTTTCAGCTCATCACAGTGAAAGTCTTTAGGTTGAAAATTAATCTTTGCAGATCGCTCACAAGCTTCACGAATTCTAGCATTTCTTTCTTCTTTCCATTTCTTAGGAACGATAGGTTTCTTTCCTGCTTTTTCGCGAACTTCAGCTTCTTCAGCAGATATTAACATCTTGCATCCTTGCAGACTTCTTCTACTGGCTTTCCAGTTGTTCCTTAACTCAATTCTCTCTTTGCTACGAGCTACTTTATATTGCTTATTCTTCTTGTCCATCATATCTTGATAATATTAAAAGTTAATAACTATGCTGCAAGCAGCGTTGACTTAGGATAGTAAATTATGTTATTGTCTTTACTGTCCTGAATACGTATACCAGTGAATTTATCATTCTTAGCATACTTCTTGGCTATTTCAGCTACTTTCTTTTTAGCATCTTCTCTTGTTTCTGCATCAAAGTAGTCTGTAAGGAAATCAGTATCTTGCTGTGGATTGTTCTCACTCTTGTTCTGTATTACATACTTGAACTTTCGTGTTTCTTTAGCTTCTTTTACTGACAATTGAGAAGCTACAAAGCCTTTCTGTACTCCTTTCTTACCGAACGGAGACATATAACGTCTAGCTTCGAATTCTTCTTTCCTTCGTTGTTTTCTCATCTCAATTCTAGCCTTGATTTCGTCATCAGTTAATGTAACTTTCTTTGGTTGAACAAATAGCAAATTCTTAATACGACGAGTGAATTTCTTCTTCTCCTTTCTTGTATACTTAATAGTAGGATCGAAGCCAGCACTAGCTAAGATCTGTTTAATACGATCTTTCTTAGCTTGTTTAGCTGTTTTATTCTCTTGTCTTGCATTTTTACCTATATCTGTTGTGTAGCTCTTCTGGCTAACTTTTCCAACGATATTAGTAATACTGACTTTCCCATCTTCTCCTTTAGTAATAAAGGGTGACGGACCCGGACTTCTAAATACTACTTCTGTCTTCTTTGAACGACGTAGTTTAGAACGGTTAGTTCTGGATAATTTTACTCCAGTTTTCTTATGTTGTACTTTCTGCTTTTTCATCTTGATAATGTTTAATAGTTAATACTAGTGAGCCCGAAGGCTCACATTTATTATGCCGCTAGGCAAATTGGTGCAGACTCTATATCTAGTTCTGCTTTTTCATTGAAATCTACTAAATCTTTTGTCAATTTATTGATCTCTAGCTGAAGCTTATTCTTCAACGTACCAATAAAGGCAGAAGTAAGCTCTTCTGTATTATTGAGCGCTTTCTTACCTTTAGCACGTTTGAGCTTCGGATCAATTGTTTTAATTCGATTTAAATGGTTTAATTGTTCTTGTTTCTCTGAAAGTGAAAATATCGTAATGTAATTATTATCATTAGACAATTCTGAAAACTTCTTGTATCCCATGTTAATACACTGTAGATACAATTTCATAAGGAAACGTTCTTCAGCCATCTCTTGGATCTTAGTGAGTAATACCTTAAGATCATAGTTTCGCTTTGCTTCCTTAGAAATAATGTTTTCGCTCTGTATTATATGCCAATACTTAGTTATATCTTTACTAAGATTGTAAATACGTTCTTTTGCATATTTAGATGTAATTGATTTCATATTCAAGTGATTTGTTTTTTTAAATTAATACTCAACCAAATTACGTCTACTAGTTAGTCATGCATGAGAGGATCAAACTCCCGTCTCTCTAAAGAGCGCTCTAATCACTAAGCTAATGCATGGAATTGAAACTGCCCAATTCAGCAGTCTCTATTTTGTTGTAGTACCCCATTCAGTACTATAACAAAGAGATTAATTGACAAGTGTCCAGTTCAACACTTATTCGTCAATTATAACTGTTTTACCAAGATAGCACGGTAATACTCGTCCATCTTCTAGTCTTATACCTATAAAGCCTCGAGACCCTTCAGTCATCTTAACTTTTCGGTTGTGCCCTTTCTCATCTGCATACTTCTGTAAATACTTCTCATTGATATACTTAGAGTGTAACTCCCCGTTCGGACTACACCGTAAGTTATCAAATAAGATGTCTACTATACAGTCGAGATCATTATTATCTTCAGCTTCCTTAAGTATGGCTTTCATCATACCATAGAAAGCTTCTTCGTTTTTTGCTTCTCCAGAGCCAGACATTATGCTTGCTGCTTTGATTGCGATATCTGTAATACTCACCGATCCATGAGTATTAAAGAATCGTTGCAACCATTTCGGACCTGAACCATAATATAAGATAACCTGTCCATTATCTAATATGTCTACTTTTTTTGGCTGCTCTTCAAGTCTCCCATTCAATACCTTTACTTTAGCCAAAATAGATGGTTCATATATGATTAGCATACGTAAGAAGTCAACCCGAGAAGGTGACAATCTTCCTATCATAATGTTTATTCGCTCTTTTCAATGTGAACGTTTACCTCAAGTTCTGCACTGCTGATACCGCATTCGCGCATATAGTTAGTGTAGATCCGTCGGTTGTTTTCTGAATATCCACGAACAGTCTTAGCGAGCATCATACACTTACGAGCCATTTCCTCGTACGTATTGATACTACCGTTGTTCGCGATCTCTACGAGCTTGTCAAGGTTCGGCAAGTCTTCAGCAGAGAAGAACATCGGTTTGCTACCTGGCTTACTAAGCCGGTCAATAGCTTCAGTGACTGTTTCACGAGTTGCTTTACTGAAATCCGGTTCAGCGATCTCGAACATCATCGGTTCTACGCCGGGAATACCAACATTGATACCGATCTTCGGCCGTTGATCCAAATCTTTTTCAATAATACTGATACTCATAATGTCAATAGCTTTGACAATATAAGCCTTAATTTCGTTGCGGAAATCATTGATTCCGTTCATAGTGTTTTCCTTCCATTTCGGATCAGGACAAACAGCTACGATAGTAAACACTTGCTTACCGAACAAAGGTCCGTAATACTTCTGAGCGATTTGCCGGTTCTGGGCAAGAATCTGTGCAGCCATAGTTCCAACTACGGGGTTGCCGTTCTGATTAATATTGTCCATAAAAATGTTTCCCTTCTTGATTCCGTACTTGATATACCATACGGATCATTTTAATGTTTTTTTAAGTTAATATTCGTTTTAATGCTCTCTACCGTTCGATTATTTCTTAGCACTACAGTAATGGTAGTGGTGAATTCAATCACATAATCTACTAAGCTTTAATAGAATAAATGTCAATTTATTTGAAAATATCATCTGATAAAATCTCTGATAAAATATGACAAAGATTGATAAATGTTTATCGTCCCGTGTCGACGGCTAAGATTCAACTCTTTCGATGCTTAGCGCACCTATCACCGTAATCCTATATCGCGATTGGATGCAATATAGAAAACTAAGTCAATGGCATCTTTTCAGCCTATTAGTATTTCCGGAAATTACGACAATCTATGCGATTGAAGGTCGTTTTATCTAAACATTACTAAAACTCACAAGCCCATTGCTTGAAGCATGGCCCACTTGTACCTCTCGGATTTGTTGTTTATACTGCGCGAATACTGGGATTTCCACCCTTCATCGTTTCCTTACTGCCTAATTGCTCTTGCTATTAGGTCAAAATGTACTTAGCCCTTTAATCTACCGAGACAGGGTGATTGGCTGTAGGTTATTAACGATTCAGCGTTCTCTTTACACATTTATTTGCTGTAAATGTTTTAGGAGTGTCTAATGTCAGCGTAACGGTTGGCAGTCTAAGGGTGACTCGTACTCCATGCGGTCTATCTTACAACTGATAATTTGCCACTTCTGTACTATCATTGAACTTCCTTAATTATTTGTGACCATAGCCTTCCTTCACTATGCGTCGATTAATAATATATTAACTATCTCTTAGAACAGATTTAACTAGGCCGGTTCTATTCGGCATTAACTTTCAGATGCAGTAGAGTAACATCATCTGTTCACAATCTTACCTCTCTGGTTCCAGGGTTCTAAGCTGGAGCAGCTTGGCTCTTACTTGTTAACTTATTGTTTTTGACTACTACTAATATCTCCTACTCTGGAATGAGTGTGATAATCTAATAGTACACCTTTTCATATCTTGAAAGGTATAAGCTCTGCTGTTTTTTAATAGGAGTACCAAGACTCTCCTTGCTTATTATTTTATGCCATATCATACTTGCTAAAGGTATGTGACAACTAGAATCAGGGTTATAGCGCCCTCAAACCGCCTGAACACTCTGGGTTCAGTCATTCCTCATTCATTTATACTCACACGAACGACTAAGCACGTGAGTCACTTTAGACTTGAAAGAATGCTATCAATCTCATATAGCTTCATCCCTCATACGTAAGTTCTTTTGCAGCACACTATTTACGATAATGCACAGGATTGGCTCCTGCTCCACGATAATCAATCAGAGTAAAACTACACGTAGTTCTACAATCTGGATCATTGCGTTTCCAGCTTTCATATCCTTACTTTGCATAAGTATGTACCATAACACGGTTATCCTTCATTAGTATCAGTATTTACTTCCCTTCATATAACGGCTATCTACAAGCTTTTACGAGTAGACGAGACAGATTCTCTCCATTAGAACACTAGAAGTTAGCACCCGTATTTTCTCTTTCTGAACGCATACTTGCGCTTTTGTTAAGCGAGTTTGGAGCCCGCTGGAGGACGTTCGTCAGTCCTTAATATAAATATATGTTTCGACGTTCCTTTCCAAAGGGATTAGTCCAAGAGCCGTATTGCCCTTGTTTCAGCATCGTGTTTATACTCCTTTTTGAATCACATCTTGATAGTGCATACGAGCATTAGGATTTCGTTCCTATTTTGGAGATTATGGATATTGTTACTAAGTAGTTTTATTTGTTTATTCTACCAACTATATCTCTCCGATTTGAATTAATTTATGACTAGGGTATCTTCTTGTAGCTCCTAAATCAAGGGTTCTTCACATTTAATATCGCCAGCCGGTTCTCATATTATTTGCGTGGGCTATTCACCCTCTCCCACTTTCCCTACCTTTTTCACCAGTATGGGCTATTATCCTACCTTTTGAGTATCTCACCGTTGTTGCGGCTATGGAGCATCTCATAACTACTCCTGACATATTCTCGGATTCTGTATCTTTTCGGGCTATGTGTTAATGGACACAAACTCCCTGACGCGGTAGTACTTGAAAACTTCCTACTGTGACCGCCGGAGTGATTCACGCTTTGGTTTTACTCCTCTCGAACCATAGTATAATTATAGTATTTGTATAGCGGCTATTACTATTAACTTTTTTCCGCTGAGGATTTATCTTCTCCTGCAATTTCTTGTTCTGGTCTTGCCGGAATAATTTCTCCTGATAGTAGAAATATTGTAGCTACAACTTTCTTGCCACGGCATAGATCAACTACGCCATCTTTTATATCACTACTACTGATATAATCGACAGGATCCATTCTTCCTGGATCAAATCCATCCAAACTAGCACAAATCTTACTTACAGACGAGCGTAAGTACTGTTCTACGAATAAGGTATTACTGATACTAGCTTTCGCTTGTACCTGTATGAGATTAGAGTTCTCTCCAGCTACTATAAAGTAGTTGGTTTGGTCTATCACTGAATCTAAATTACGCCTTGCATCTTTGCAACTACGAATGATACGTGATAGCCGTACCATCGTAGTAAGCATAATAAGATTCTTCTTATTCATTTGAGATATCTTTAGTAAAAGGTGCAAGTGGTTTTACATCCTCTGGCATATTCGCGATACTGCGTACCTTTGGAAATCCTGTGTTGACTTCTTTTACTCTAGTTCTCCACTTAACAACTGGTTTAAGCTCACCAGTTGTTGTAACGTTCACAATTGCGTCTGCTGTTCCTTTTACGGATACTTCCTGAGTATTAACGTCATAAGACACAGTAATAGTGTCTACTTTACTCACAGACTGCTTCTCTTCTTTATTAGAGTTCATCATAGACATTAACTCTAAATATGAAGGAACTACAGGTTGTTGTGCCTGCACGGGTTCGACAGTACTGATTAAATTATAACCAACTAATAAGCTGATTGCAAAGAAACCAATTGTCGATAGAATTCTACTATTCATATTGATTATGAGTTAGTGAACAGTTTCTTAAGGTAGTATACGATATTCCACTTAGACGGCGCTGTTAGCTTTTTTTTTCTTCAGCCGGCTTGTCTTCAGTCTTTGGAGTTTCCGGATATTCTCCAACGAGAGTAGGCAGAGGGCCTTCGAATTCAGCTATCTGATCCATTGGTTGACGATATACATTGATGATCTTACCGATTGCGAAACGAATCTGTTCGTTAGTCGGTTCAACCTTGCCTGGATAATAGTTAGCACGTACAAGACTGATAATCTTGCGAGCAGCAGCACGGGATTCCTTGATTTCCATTAACTGCTCATCTGTAGCATTTTCAGGTACAGGGCGAGTATAATCAGCCATCAATTTGTCAACATATTCCAATCCAACACTACCAACTACAGATTGAATAGCCTTATCCTCTGTAGGTTTCGGCTTTTCGGTTTTGATAACATTGCCGTTTGCGTCAATCTTATCTTCCAAGCTATAGCGATAGTTTTCTTGAATCAGTACTTTCAGCAGACTGACAATGTCTTCTTCACTCCAGTTAGGCAATTTGCCATGCAGAATACTGTGAGCAGATACTGGAGAACCTTGCTGTTTCGTATAAAGATATACGGAACGTCCAAGACCCTTCATCAATCCTGCAATTGGAATGAGATGGAAGATTTCGTCAATCCATTCGTTAAGTGGTTTGGCATCGAGTGCAAGCTTAGCATCAGCAGAACTTGCGTTGTTCATACACAACCCACGATACCATTCTAAGGTTTTGTCAATACAAACCGTAATATCACGGTTCTGGTGCATCAAATAGTCTAAAGCTGCACAAATCTTTTCGTAATCTGTACCAACTTTGCCATAGTCGAGATCAGGTACAGTTTGTACCGGAGCTTTCTTATCATTCAATTCTTCGGGAACAACAGTATCCGGTGAAGTGAAATCAATAGCAAGCTGTTTTTCACCTTGCGGGCCTACAATTGCTTTTGGTGCAGCAAGAGTAATACCCAGCATTTCTGCTACTTCGTTCAAAGGCATCAGCTGATCTTCGGGTATCTTCGCAACAATCTGACCACCTGATTTCAGAGCAGCCACTTCATTACGAATATCAACCATAGCAAGCAACCACACAACATCACATACCTGTGCGGTGTGTTTCCAAGCTTCAGGACATTTGTCTTTGAACTCTTCATTGTTGATAAAGCGGTTGTAACCATAGGTTACCAACTGTGCTTTAGCATCAGTAGAAGAACGTTTGATTGCGTCCATACCTGTGTTAGATAATGGAACACCAATCTTATTGCCCAGAGCGGTAGTTTCGTCTACCTCTTCAGCAATAACTACCGGAGTCTTGTCTTTCTTCGGCTTCGGCTGTGTGTCAGCCACTTTCTGGGCGGGCTGCTTTTCAGTCTTAGCTTCAGTTTTCTTCTCCTCTTTTTTCTTAGGTTGAGGAGCCGGAGCTGCTGCTGGAGTTTCTGCTTTCGCAGTACCTTTGTTCTCTTTCTCTGTTGTTGCTTTTGTAGTATTATCTACTTTAGCAGTCTCTGCTGGTTTTGCAGCGGTTGCAGCTGCTTGAGCTGCTTGTTTCTTTTTTGATGACATTTTGATAATGTTTTAAATTGTTAATAAATAGGTGAATTTAGATAGATTGTTTAATGAGGTTCAACTATCATCCTCAAACTCTGGTGAATCTCTGCCCTTAGTAGTATGATTACCAACTAATGCGTCTGACAATGGTTCAACAAGGTCTATTGTGTAACCTGTTACTCCATGTGTAGCTCCTTCTGTCACTGTGACTACCGGTAACATGCACAATAAATCTACATTGTCTACGGTATTAGTTGGGGCAATAGAAGCCATAACTTCTTTCTTTGCGAAATGATTTACAGCTTCTTTGCTCAACATACCTACTAATAAGCCAGTCATAATAGTGAATAAGAATATCCACCACATTTTAGTAGAACGCATAATACGTGCACTAATCGCTGCTACAACGAGCAACACTAAAATCATAGATGCTGACATAATTAGTAAATTTTAATCTGTTAATAATTCTTTTAACTTTTCACGCGCTTTGTTTAGCCGTGATTTAACTTGAGACTCTGAGAGCCCAAGTTGTTCAGAAATCTGTTTGTAAGACAGGTTCTGAATTGAGCGTAGCTCAATTATATTCCTATACTTCCAACGAAGTCGCGACAAGGCATTTTCTAAACTTACACTTTTCTCTGCGAAGATATAATCTTCTTCAGGTGAATAACCGGCCGAGTCATTCAACTGTAGAGAGTTGGCATCATCGTCAATCCAATAGTTCGCTCTTTCCTTTTTAGTATGTCGAATATAGTCTATACTACTGTTGATAGCTATTGTCTTTAACCACATCTCGAAAGATATATTATTAACATAACTATCTAGCTTACTAAAAGCCTTAGTAAATGTAACAGATAATAAATCATCTGCTGCATCTTTGTTATTCACAATATAATAAATAGTATTGTAAATAACTCTATTAAAGCGATTATAAAGCTTTGTGAAGGCAGATTGTTTGCCTTCTTTCGCCTGTTTGATCAGATCGAAAACTTGTTGTTTTTCTTCATCTGTCATATGTACGGGCATTGTGCTGAACTGATAATCATAAGAGTACAGGACGCAGATTTTATGTATTATTGAAGTAACTCTTATTTGACCTGTTCAACGGTTAGTGAGTATAGGGCCGATCAAAGCCCTATACCCTTAAAATGGTAATCCTAGTTCGTATCTACAATGATACTCAATGTAATCTTTTGAGAACTTTTGATAAGCATCCCAAATACACTCCATAAACTCTCTTTTCATTTCCATAGATATCTTTGCAGGATTGAGTTTATTAATCATTCCACATACTATTCTAATGCGGACATTTAGGGTAAAATTGGAATCTCTTCCTATTCTCTGGAGTATATTGGTATCAAACCAATATAATATGTGGTTTACTGGTTTATCAGCCTTAAAAGATAATTTTCTCTCTCTTTCTGCAAGACTGATATATACCCACCACGATGCTCTCCAGTGAAATAGATTATATCTTTTACCCCATGGAGTATATGCCCTATTTGTAATACTGTATATTACCATTTTCTTTCTTTACTTCTTTGGCTAGTTTGCAAATAACTAGTTGTGCTTGTGCAGCTGACCAACCAGTTCTATCCATAATATACATCTTAGTACTCATAGTTCCTCTTCCAGGAATAGATGTATCATTGATGTATCTACGTTTAAATTCGTTATACTCATCATCTGTTGTGATGGGCATCTTACTGCCACGCATTGATCTTCTTTCAATGGGTAGCTGACATACTTCTGATCCTTCGTATGGATAACATACATAGCTATCTGGATGATTATATATACTCTGGATCTCATAGGATTCTTCCTTTACTTCTCTGAATTTTGCATTCTGAAATGCTTCATTCATGATAATTGCAGATGTTATCCTCAAATAAGGAGCTTCACCAACAACTACTGCTAATAGTTCTATATTACTTCCGACAATTTGATATACGCCGGGTCCACTTAATCTCATGACTTATTAATTTCTTTTTTAAAGTTATCTACTATACCAGAAGCCTGATCAAGAGTTAAGTTTGGATATTTATCCAATACTTTATCTATTGCTTCAATATCTGATTTTGAAGAGTTTAACATTTGTTTGAACTCTCTTTCTTCCTGTTTGGAATCAAACCAAACCCACCATGGTACTACTCGCATTGATATTCGATTTCTTTAATTTTGTTAGTAAGTTTTTCCCATTTTACTAAGTCGATATCTGACGCTTCAACGTAGTAAACTAGCTTATCAGCCGATATGTTAAATACAGACCTAATATAACGCATTCCTTCTTTGTAATGATATCTATTTTTATAGATACGAGGAACATTAGCATGAAGTCGAGTTATTAACTCACTCTTCATTTTCATTTCAGTTGCGGCTTTCTCCCATGACTCTGGAAGATTCTGCCTAATAAAGTTAATTAATCCCATTTCAAATTAATTTATTGATTAAACTTAATTTAATTGTAGCATTAGAGGGATTCGAACCCTCCGACAGCTCCTACGTCTGATCTAACCTGATATGCTCCAGCTTTTTACGACATTAGCTTAGCCGTTCAGACTCATCACGCTACTAAGCGTGTGTAGTCTGTTACATAACTTGTATTGCCAGTTATTCGCATTATTGACCTATTCTATTTAGTTTCAACGATTCAAATCCAAAACAGGCCCTTTCTGATTATGCAAAAATAGGTGGACCTGGAGGGGCTCGAACCCTCGTCATCTGAAGGCTTAAATAGACCTAACAGTCAATAGTTTTGAACTAACTAAAGTATAACTCGCGTGCAGAATTAAGCCATTCTTCATAGGTTATTATTTAAGCCTATTTCACAGCACTCTCTACTGGTGTGCCTTCGTTATGTTATACAATAACCCAGCTATTTTTATAGTTAGTTCTTAGTGAGTATGTAGCCGACCAAAGCTACATACTCTTGGTCTTTTATTTTATGTAACAACGTTTTGATAACTTAAGCTTGGAAGTATAAGATACCTTGCGGCCCCTATACGGCATGATGTCTAGCATCGCACTATTCCAAAATGTGCTGATTTGATATCATAAGAATGCTATTGCATAATATACTCATCGAGTATAGAATCTGTATTTATATATTGCGCAATTTATAATTACATCCTCACGATCTTAGGCACATGATCAGTGGCACGTTGTCATACTGTCCTGCTCCGGCATCGGTCGTATTGCTACGCCTTACACTTGTTTGCATGTGTGTTAATTCACACTAGAGTTGCTTATATGAAGATCCAATCCTAAACGATGATCCAAGATTTGCTACTTTCTCTAATCTAGACTATGTAGTCAGTATTTCTACTGCTAGAGTACTATGATTTTGGACGATGCGTGGAAATTACATGGACATACTACTGTATTTCCAATCATAGCGGGCACTCGGATACTGATTATACAGTTTCTTCAACTGTTCATCATACCATTGACCGACTTCACGAATCAGTTTGTTAGCCTCTTTATAGAGTTCTTGACAATCCTTTTCGTAGTCTTCAATAGCGATACCGCCGTTTCGTAATTTGTCATCCTTTTCGGAGAACTTCTTCAGATAGTTGAGCTTGATTTCACGCTCTTTGTCTGTTTTCTTCATACTCAAGTAAGTAGACTTACGAGTATATTCACTACGTAGAGTAGTTTCAACCAGACGTTCTGTCAGTTCTTCTTTACGCTTCTTCGCAATCTGTTCAGCTGCTTCTTTAGCTGCTTCTTCAGTTACTGTAGAACCGGTGTTGATGACTTCTTCAATGTTTTCTACTGAAATTTTGGTAACATCTGCTACCGTTGTTTCTTTTCCTGCCATTTTTTGATAATGTTTAGAAGTTGAACTTATGTTAATAATCTCTGAGTTATTTACTTTTCATTGCAAGTCTACGTTCTTTGTTTAAACGTCTCTTGCGCTGTCTGTAAGACTCACGTGTACCAGCTTTTATTGCTGTACGATTTTCGTAAGATTGTTCTCTTCGCAATTTATTCTCTTGAATAATCTGCAAATAGATAGCTTCTTTAGCTAGATTAGTTTTTACTCTAGCTTCATAAGCTGCGATACGTTCTCTTGCCTTTTCTTTTCCGTATCGTTTGTAAAGATTTTCTCTAATTCTTGCTTGTCCCATATTTTTGATAAATTGGTTACTAATTAAAAAGAACTGCTCTGTGTATTCATATCTCTTATTTCACAGATAACCCCTATCCTTCTCTCCCTTTATCTATAGATATATAGATTGCCGTTGAATAGCCGTTACATTTAACATGTATTAGGGTTTTGGTATATTTGCAGTTCTTTGGGTTGATTGGAATCCACCATACTAACAATTTAAGTTAGAAATATATAACAGCGGGTAGAGGCTCTGGCGGAACCTCTTCTTTGTTATTCGTTGCCATTCTGAGTTTACACTCAAGATCACATTCACTACAGTTGATAATATTATCTTGTGTAGGACAGTCGTTAGAAATTGAATTTGAAGTTTTCATGATCATCTCGACCAAATAAGTGTTTGACAATCAATGGTTTGCATAACTTTGCAAATTCTTGTGCTGTTTCTTCGTCTTTGAGTTCCAGGCACGAGCCGACAGAAGCAGCGGCATTACCGAGCCCATCGGTAGAATAAACATCGAGCAACCCAGCAGGTTTTCTGTTATCTGTGTAATTCCATCCCCATACGCAATATCGTATTTCTTTGGGATCCATTACTTTGGGTTTCCAGTCTCCGTTCAAAGCTTTTGCAACAGTTTCTAACTTGATGAAATTCCTAGTTTCATCTGACAATTTGTAGCTCTTATAATTAGCTACAGGACGGATGCCAAGTAATTTACAAGCATCTTCATACGGATGTTCTTTACTTATTTCCATGACTTTTTGCGATTGTAAGGTTCCATTTTCTTATGCTTAGGACGTTTCTTATAGTCCTGCTTTACTTCTTTCTCCTTATTTGCCATAATCAAAAGAATTTACAGATATCGTTGATTTCTCTTAAGTAAAGAGGAATGTTCGACAAATGATATGAATCAAGAATTTTAGAATGAGCCGGCTTGAGCTTTCCAGTACTGATCAAATACTTTAATACTTCTGTATTGTGCTGTCTAAGGTCGGCATCATTGAGAAATCTCTTAATGAATTCTACCTTAAATGTGCTCTCATTACTGAAGTTCACAGGATCACCTATTGTTGCTGTGATATCATGGCATAATTTAAGTATACCATCATCAATATGGTTTACTTTAGATCTGTTTAATGCACCTGCTATTAAAGCTTTAGCAATACTGTCTTCATCAAGACATAAAATGTCTAATGAATTGTTTTTATCTCTAGGTACATACTTAGAGATAACTTTAGCTAGTTCTTCTACAACGGTTTGTTCGTTGTTTGAACTAAAATCACTGGTTGATAGAATTACAACTGCTTTCATAATTATTGATTAATTACTTTTATTTCTATTTCATACTCATCTAATTCTGCCTTAATATCATCAGTAGATGATTTAGACTGAATTTCAAAGTATGGACATAATTGAACTTCTTCACTTGGTTTGCTTCTAGCTATGGCTTTTGCTACAGATATAGGCATACCTAAGATTTTATTTAATGCTAACATATTAGCATAAAGATGGCCAGTATGTAGAATCATACTAGTAATGTACCTTTTGGATTCCTTTTTCATTTTTACATAGGCTTTAAAATTGTTAGTTAATAAATATGACGACGTCTGTATACAGCACTATATACAGAATAATTTACCGCAGTGCTACGGGTTCGCGACTAATACTATAAAACAATAGCGCTCTATTGCACATCTGTTATTAAAGAAATCACCTTCACACATATTACTATGTTAATTTAAACTCTCATATGTTTTAGGATTACTCCAGAGTACATACAGAAATAGCTGTCAAACTAAGTCTTAAAACTCACCTGATTTTAACGTCCGCACGATCATAGATATGTTCCTACACCTTGGGCTCAATCGAATTATGTAGGCCTAATTCTTTTGACAAGACATATCTACTTACGCCCCACAGGCTTGTCATCTTCTGAAGACTAGTCTATTCTCACGAACTGACTAGTTATTAAGTCGAAATTTTTAAACCATTTCTATTATGCAAAATGCTTCAAAAAACTGTAATAAATTGTTGTTAATTATTACTCTCTAACGCCTTAGAGAATCACGAGGATTCTTCACAGAATCCATTGGGGTAATTATGTCGCGTTGAATAACTGCGCCTTTTAATACATCTTTAAAATGCTCTTTGTTTGATTCATATATATAAACAATGTCGCTGTTCGACAATGATGTACCATGAGTCATAAGTATATCAATCAAAACAGCTTCAGGCATTGCTAAAAATATACTATCAATGCGCATTCCCTCTTTCACGTCTTCTCTAAATTTGAGAATTTCTTGTACTGTTGGTACATGTTCAACTGCTTTTGCAGTATCAATGCAAACTGATTCGTCTTCCGACGTAACAATCTTAGCAATAGGCTCATGACACAGAAACACTATTACTCCAGTAGCGATTACTAATGCAATGGCTACTAATATCGTCCAAAAACATCCGTTAGACGATTTTCTTACTACAGGATACTGATCTTCATTCATCATATTAGTCCTCCAGTTCGTCTAATAGGTTTGATACTACAGCTGGTGTTTCAATAATATCTTCTTCCTCACCATTTATACAAATGCGAGATCCACCATCTGGACTACCACAACAGTAATCAAATGAACGACTTGTAAACACTAACTCGAAACCGTCCGTAGTATGGACTGTAACACTTTTTTTCTTTTTCATTTTGATAATGATTTTGTTAATAAATTATTTAATAGTATCACCTACAAAGTATACGTCTATATACAAATAGTATGCGACATATGCTTTATATTCATCACCTGTAACAGGATTTACTAAACACAGTACGTATGTATCATCATCTTCTTGATACTTATTACTTACTAAATAGTGTTTATACCTTACTTGTAGATCTACAAAGCCTAATGGTTCATATTTCTTTCTGAAATTAAATGGTGAACCAAATATTGCACCAGCAATAATAGCAAGTAGAAGAGCGACACACAGGAAATTACTTATTCTGTTGAGTACGCTTCGATGTTTAGTCACTTGTACTGTCATTTGTTAATCTCCTTCCATAGTTTAATGCATTCGTATACTGTTATATATACTACGTATACTGCTGCAACAATTGATAAGACTTGGAATATTGTCATATTATTAGTTAATACTCTCAAATAATTTAAATACATTAGCTTCACATGCAAACTAGGAAGGTTTGTTTTTTAACATGTTACTAGACTCTATCACCACGATGAGGTTGTATTTATTGATAGAGAATACTACTACAATACCTTATTAGACTCGGATTTTATATGTAGTAGTTAGGATACGTGACATCCTTATATAGTTTTCAATTAGTAGTCAAATAGAAATAAAGTAAGCGCATTATATTCGCCCTCATGATTTGCAGTCATGCGCAATAATAACTATGCTATTCTCTTACTTTATTAGTTCTATGTTACATCTAGTTACCTCTGTGAGGTGGAACTATCTCTAAATGACACTTATTTTCGGTTAGTGTCATACCGGCAAGCACGTTATATGAGTGTTCAAGACTCATTTATTGTAAAGTCGTAACGTCACGACTTAACTTTGCTTATGCCTACTTTCACTTGGTTGCATTTAATAAGGTGTGCACTCATCGTGAACCTAACGATGCACCTACCACGTGGATTATTTAATTATTAAATATCAATAATTTACTGTGCATATAAATTAAAGATAAATAATAATTAATTACTTTGACTCTGCATTTCTCCGCTGACTTGTCACAGCCTTTTGGTAGCATTAAAGTTGTAGCTATTTATATTCCGTTGCTACAAGCGGTGAGATCAGATTATATCAAAAGTATAACCAGCAGAACTGGATATACTTTTAAGCTGTTCAATGTTTAGATCTGCAACTTTACCTTCATATACTAGATGCAATGGAAATGTTAAATTATCTCCTCTACTGTATTCATCTACTATATCTTTAGCTTGTCTTAAACCTAAACTAAATGCATCTCTTATTACGCTTATTGTTCGCACTTTAGCTTGTACTTCACCAGTAATGACTATCTTTCTCTCTTTTGTGTCTGTTTCCCCTGTTATAAGAACAGTTAGAAAAGAATCAATAGCGGCATCATTAGAGAATGTTTCTAATGCTTTGGCTAAGGAGTTAGCAGTTATTTGGTTTTGTGCAAATAAACTGTCTATTACGTATCTTTGAATTGAGTTCATATTTTTAATTTATTATGTTATTCTTTGTCTTTAACACAATAGTATATAATTATAACTATTATGATTATTCCTCCAGCAAATTGTATTTGTGACCATTCCATATTATTATTCTTTAAGTTTCTATCTTTATTATACTTAAATTTGAATAAACAAAAGAAAGCTAGTCCGAAGACTAGCTAACTAAAGCTGAATTGGATTTAGGGCATCATTGCGCCTTGCTGCTGTGGCTGCTGTGTAAACGTGGGAGCTTGCTGTTGAACTTGCTGCTGTACAGGTTGCTGTGGCTGCTGGGTGAATATTGGTTGTTGACCTCCAGTCACATCGTCTTCAACCATAGGTGTTTTCTCAATACCTTGTGGTTGAACAAACTCACAATAGTTCTGAAATTGTGCAGTACCAAGTTCATTTACAGTACAACCCTTACGGTATTCAAGCTTACCAGTATCTTCATCTTGGTAGAAGATAGTGAATACACTTATTGATGTGTAAATTACTGGTGAAGAACCGTCAGCATTCATTACTTTGTGACCTGCTGGATAAGCTGGTCTACCTTGTGGTAATAATGGTGTCGGTTTGCGTGCAGCAACTCCTACAAGATATTTCTTGTAGAATGGCGCAGGTGCAGTCCATTCAGCCCATGCTCCATTGAGGTATGCTAAATCATCTGGTAATGGTTGATCAGTTTGTGCTGAACCTCCGTTTGCAGTTGATAAGTATGGCTCATATAATTGTATGAGACCTTCCTCAAATACTGGTGGCAGACTTCCCATAGACGCTCCCCAAACACCACCTGTTGGTATTAGAGATGCAGTTAAGAATCTGCGTTTACCGTCTGGGTTAATACTTGGGTCAATAGTTTTATTGCCCTGTGCATCAATTCTCTCTCCGACTTTGCGGATTTGTACATTCATTAATTTGTAACGTGCCATAATACATGTATTTTATTGGTGAATAATCATAATAGGGTCTAGTTTATTTCATTCAGCAAAAAACTAGTAAAAAACTTCCCAGTATCTCATCAAGACTGAGTTTTTCTCTTGATGTGCTATATATTAGTCTGAAGGACTAATAATATAAAAACTAGCTCTTTCCACAGGAGCTAGTGAGACTGTCTGGCTTCCGATTCCAAGCTCTCTCTTTTCTAGGGTTTGAGATTTCCCTACGAACTTTTCGTACGTCCGCATTTATTGGTAGATGTGGTTGACTTGCCCTGTGCGCAGCCCTTTATAGATTATGAAGGATACAATATGTATTCTATCACAATCTATCTTATAGATACTGCATTATCAAGTATATCACTTATCTCGCCAGTTGTTGTTGGTTGTGTTTGACTTGCTTCCTGTTTTAAATAAAAGGGCAGCCCGAAGACTGCTCAAGACTAGTTACCACAAGTAGAGAAATCTAGCTATGCGGATGACTAATCCACTGAAAGCTATACCTACTCCCCATCTCCATACTGTTAACCAAGCATGAAAGTCATATACTTCTCTTGCGACCATAACAACAGGAGTAAGACACATGATAAGAATACCAAGGTTAATCAGTATAGTACCAGCATCTTTCAATTTTAACAGTTTTTCACTCTGTTTCATAATTAATTGAATTAAATGTTAATAAATGTAAGAGTACGCAACAGCTTTTTACGATACGACTATATGCTTATGATCGTCGTTACGGTTCATGATCTCGGCATAGTCGTTAGCGTCTTTTTTACCCTGTTCTGTGTAAGGAAATTGTTCAATAACCGAGGGTTTAACACTAGAATACAGTCTAATAACATAATACTTTCTTTCCATATCTTGATAATTTAAAGTGAATAAATCATTGAAAAGTTCTTTTTGACATCGTGGAAGAACTATAAAGACCACATAAAATATGTCATTCGAAGAATGAATCTACATAATCGTAGTCCTCTTCTGTAGGCTCAAAAATGCAATCAGATAGATACATAAACTCACAATTTAATGATACCAAATGAAGTAAACAGAGGCTGAAATGCCCCTGTTAGCTAGGTTGTGAGGATGAGTCCTCACCACAGATAGCATCTATCAATGCGTCTGTGAATTCGTCTTCAACATACTCCATAAGTAACAAATTAAGAATACAAAATAAGCTCCAAAGAAAGCATATGCTAACCAAGGATACATACACAGTAATGCCATAATCGTAATTTTGATTTTGATAAAACAATACGGGGACTTCCCCCAGTTTTTGGTAGGAGGGGATGACTTGGGGTACTGGTAATCACACGCAACCCCTCTCTCAAAATTTTACCTCCCCTAAAAATTTTTATATAATTTTTTTGTTAAATAATGTTAAATAATCACTGTTAAATAGCTCTAAACATTGTTAATAATTGTTAACAAATAGGTAACCAAACACAGGTATTAGACGTTTATATGGGGGTAAGGGGGTTACTAAGTAAGTAGTATATAGTTAGTTTAACATACAACTACTCTTACTTTAGATTATTACTTTAAAGTATAACTATATGAAAAAAATAAATAACATAGCTTACTCTGGTAAGTACATAGATTATGATAATAAGAAGTATTTCTTAGCACCTGAGAGAAGTACTTTAGGTTGTAGTGGTTGTTCCTTAGTAGGTAAAGGTAAATGTACTAAGAAAGTAACAGACTACTGTACTCAGGGTTACATATTAGTGGAAGTAAAGTAACATGTTAGTAAACATTAATACAGAATTAGGTATGACAATATACGATCCAGAACTAGCAGAGATAATTAAAGAGCGTACTCCAGTTGATATAGCTGGAACATCTTACTACATAGAACCGGCTAGAGGAGGTTCTTGTGATGGTTGTGAGTTTAATGGTAAGAAGTGCCCTTAGAGAGCTATTACTTTTTGCACTTCTAATGGTGGAAATATACTGATTAAAGCGGAACCACAGAGTAAATAATACGTTATAAGGGAATAAACTAAGTTAAAATATTATGGAAGATAAAGTACTAGAAACAGTAGTTGACGGCATTAAGTGGAATATGTTAAAGGATGTGTTGGTTAAACCACTGCCTGCAATTATGGTTACTAAGGAGTTTACAGAACAAGTACCTAACGGTAAAGTAGATGAAGAAGGATTTAACGAGTATGATACTAAGACAGAAATAAAAGAGGTAGAATCTGATTGGGCTACTGGTATCGTACTAAAGATTCCTTCACATCTAAAGGATGTTGAGTTCAAAGTAGGTGATACAGTTGCTTATAATAAGAAATTTGCAATGTATTTTGACCTAGTAAAAGATACTCAGTTAGTGAAACCTTATGATCTTATTGCTGTTAAATAAGATAAAATTCCTAAATTTCATTTTCATATAACAAATTGAAGATTGAGAGCTCGACGAAAGTCGGGCTTTCTTTTTATATATTAATTAATTGTTAACAAATGTTAAAAGCTATTAACAATTTTAACATTCTAGCGTTTATTAGGCATATGGAAAAATTAATAGTTGTGGGTCTCTGCTTTTCCATGATATGGCTTGCCATATGGGGACTCGGTAATAAAAATAGAGATTAATATGAAGTACACTTTTAATAGAGATTTTGGCTTTTTCAAAGCAAACGATAGCCTTACTTGGGATGAAGAACTTGGTGCTTTTACTATGGATGTAAAGGATGAGAACGGTTTTAGATCTGCAATGCTTGATGAGAGAACAGCTGAAGACATGTACAGTGAAGGTATTTTGTCAGTTGGTATCGAACCAAGAGATAATAAGATTGATAAAACTGTTGAGTTTATTGACACTCTTCTTGATACTTATGCTAAGGACTATGAAGAGATGAAGAAAAAGGCTGATAAAGGTGAAGTTCAACCGTGTGTTAAGGTTGAAGCTGAAACCGTTTATTACAATCTTACTAAAGTATTAACTAGAATCAAAGACGAATTGACCAATGAATAAATTAGTAAAAGCGGTATCTAAATCCGAATTACTAATGGAATTCTTAAAAAGTCTTAATGGTATACTTGACTTAACTAATAGGGAAATGGAGTTGTTAGCCTGCTTAATAGAGCTAGATGTTAACACTCCTAGACTCCCTAACATTGATAGGAATGTAATATCTACTGAGAATAGAAAGTATGTTAATCGTACTTTAGGCATTACTCCGGATAATTTAAGTAGGTACATAGCTAAGTTTAAGGCTTAGGGTATACTACAGAAAGGTAGAGGAGAAAATGAAGTACATGTTAATAAAGCTTTGATTCCAGAGATAATCGGAGATAGAGTACAAGTAACAATAATACTAAAAGTAAAGAAAGATGAAGATGAGATCACTGCTAATTGATGCAGGTTCAATCATACTTTGGAAAGACTATAACATACTAAACAGATTATGGCACAAATTAAGGGGTAAAGCATTGGCATTCAACAGGTTCTCTGTAGTAGGGCAGAGAACCGAGCTCCTTACTTCAGATGCACTTACTGATGTTATAGTATATGAACCCATCAAAAAGTATAGTAAATCAGAGAGTAACAAACTAAGATGTATATCATATAATTTAGCTTCTACTAAGGATTGGAATGAAGTAGTTACTGTGATTAACCTGATTAGACCAAATACTCTAAATATTGACAGTAGTGTTGAAAAATGTAAATACTACAAGAAAGTTGACTGGAATGAGAAACTAGACGAGTATATATACTAAATTAAGTAATAAGTATAATATACCATATCAAGTAATAGAAGTAATATGCAACAGTCCATTTAAGTTCGCGAATCAATCTATAAGTAATTTAGACCCTAAACCCGTCATGTTTGCTTACTTAGGTAAAATAAAGATAAAGAAACGTTATGAAGAAGATGCCAAAAGTAGATGCGTATGACCCAGTAATATATCCTAGAATGTTATGGGTAGCTGGACAAGTAGAAGGGTTAAATAAGATATTCACGTTTACTAAGATGAATGATACTTCTGTAGAAGCAGAGAACGGATATAGAGATTTACTAGATGGCTCAGGAGTATTAGCAACATGTCCAGTAATCAGGAAATCTGATGGATTAAAAGGCGTGGTAGTAATCATATTAGATTTGAACGAACTAATACCTGGTGACGAAGCGCACGAAGCGGTACATGCGGCAGATTATACGTTCGATGAATTAGGCATGTGTTTATAGTCATTTGCAGAACATAATGAGCAATACGCTTACTTAGTTGGATGGATAGCTGGTTGCATTAGTAAAACAATAATAAAATTAAAACAATATGACACACGAAGAGAGTCTGATGATGTGGAAGATAGAGCTTGACAACTTTAATAAGTTAGGTACAGACAAAGCTTCCAAAGATATTAAGAAACTATATGAAGTACTTGATAAGGTAATTACAGCTGGTACTATTACTTACGAGGATTTTACTAAGGATATGATAGATGAATTGACTACTTTAATGGTTGAGGCTGGTAAAGAGGGAAAAGAGCTTGATAGAGCTACTGAAGTCGATACTATTTGCAAACGTTTAACTGAGAAGTATGAAGCGAAATATAACGAGGGAGAGTTTGTAGAAGGAGATCCGGAACTTTCAACAGATAATTCACAGATACAGGACGAATCGGGAGTATGTGAATCCGAATGTGCCTCTGAAGAGAGCAGAGGAGATACTCCAGAGATTGGTTAAGGAAGATTATTTAGGTTACAGAATATAATAACATGGAAAAGATAATTATAAGCAAAACAGGTTTTATAGTATTTGATACTGAAACCAACGTAGTAAGAAGACCCATTGACCTTTACTTTACTAATAGAGTAGCGAGAGTAGATAAAGGAGGGCAAGTAATCACTGATGATGAAATAATTGATGTAGAGCCTAACAGTTATGTGACCGTATTTAATGCATATGACGAAGCAGGGTATACTAGAAGTAAAGTAGTTGTTATTAGTGATCCAGCCACAGTTCATGATCTAGACGAGTTCTACACTGAAACTAGAGAAAGCGTCAGAGATTTTAAGAAAGTCACATGTGATAATGACCTTAAATGTGATCCAGCATAAATAAGAAAGTAAATGAAGCTGTTTGATATACTTGGTGGTAAAGTAATAATTCATTCAGACGCCTTAGGTATCCCATGTTTTAAAAAGATATGGGATGCCGATAAGGCAGACAAAGAGCACGCTACTAAAGTAATCAGTTACATAGTATTGAAGAACAAATGGGATAGTCCATATGTACTTAGTATGAACTCTGATTCTATAGAGACTAAGCTCAAAGAAGAATTATTCAACGACGTCAACTACAGTCTTACTGATGATGAACTGCTCTGTGAAGAGCAATATAAGCAATTCTGCGATACTAACCTACTTAAGATGTTACGTAATATGCGTCGTAAACTAGACAGTTTTAGCGATTACTATGAACAATCTCTAGGTGAGGAACTAGATGAAAAGAAGATCGAGAAGTACTTAGCTGGGTTCGAGAAGGTAAAAGGATCCTATATTACTTTAGATTTCTTGGAGAAAGCAGTTAAGACAGAAGAGCTTACAACATCTAAGGTTAAGGGTGATTCTAAGATCAATCCTTATGAGTTGGCAAAATAATACAGTAAAAAATAACCAGAATTAAACAACACGTTATAGGTGTTATAAATAGAACTAAATATGAAAAAGCAATTGATTATTACAATAGACGCTACGCAGGGTTCAGAAAAAGCTTGGGCGGATATTAATGAAGCACATGAAGCAATAATGAAGGCAAGTAAGCCTTCATTGTGGCAAAGAATTAAATCTTGGTTCTAATAACCAAAAGGTCCGACGGGGACGGACAATAAGTATTCCCCGGCACATATTGCCCTATAGTATAATGGTTATTATTCTCGGCTCTAACCCGAGGGATGTCCGTTCGAATCGAGACTAGGGCGACCAATTTTTAAGAAGACATGACAGTAGATTTCGAGAAATAGATCAAAAATAGTGACAAGTTTAGAGGCCCAGCGCTATAGTATTTAGCTACTGGGCATTATTGTTAGTACCCAGAAGGAACTTCAGAGTTTTTTGCGTACTGGGATGAATAGATGGATAGATGTAAGTATGGTTATACTGCTGATGATGGAGACTTTATCAGTGGGTATAACTATTTTTATTTAAACTTCTGTCCTATTCAGAGAATTATCTATAACACTATTACTAATTCAGATGGTTCTACTACGATAAAGAAAACACGTGATCTACAGTTTCCTGACTTCTATGACTATGACTATTACTTCTTCTAGGCAGTAGAACAAGCTGAAACAGAAGGTAAACACTTATGTGCATTAAAGAGTAGACGTAAAGGTTACTCATATAAGAATGCAGCTATGGCATGTCGTAATTACTATCTGTTTGCAGGTAGTAAGACGTACATCTATGCTAGTAACAAGCAATACCTTACTGAGGACGGTATACTTACTAAGGCTTGGGACTATATGGACTTTATAGACAAGAATACAGCCTGGGGTAAGAAGAGATCTGTGAATACTTAGATGCGTAAACGTGCCGGTTTCTATACTAAGGACGAGTATGGTAATGAGGTTGAATTAGGTTTCAAATCAGAGATTATTGGTGTTACTTTGAAAGATAATCCAGACGTAGTACGTGGTAAAGCAGGTAAGCTTATTATATTTGAGGAAGCTGGTTCTTTCTCCGAACTAGGCGCAGCATGGCAGATCGCTAGACCGTCTGTAGAACAAGATGGTATGGCATTTGGTACTATGATTGCATTCGGTACTGGTGGTGATGAAGATAGCCATTTTGAGACTCTTAAAGATATGTTCTATAACCCAGATGGTTATAACTGTCTAGGCTTTGATAACATATGGGATGAGACTCCATCTGATAAGAAATGTGGATTCTTTATACCACAGTAT